>Ga0114932_10002374_pt1 | contig 19923 bp, 16 predicted proteins | sample 2SBtaG_2_FD_87286 | JGI IMG/M metagenome (GOLD analysis project Ga0114932, IMG submission 87286) | Deep subsurface microbial communities from Kolumbo volcano to uncover new lineages of life (NeLLi) - 2SBTROV12_ACTIVE470 metaG | ecosystem: Environmental > Aquatic > Marine > Volcanic ... | reverse complement strand
GACCTTTTCATCCGAGAAGCCGGCGAGCAGTCCTTTCCGATCTCGCCGTCGAATGGCGCGCTTGAGATCCGACCGCGCAACGAGGTGAACCACGATTTCTGGGGCGAACTTCGCTTCGAAGAGACGCGCTACGGCACCACCGTGCGCGCGGTCGTGTGCCGCCCAGATGGTGGCCCGCCAAACTCCTGGAAGGGCCTGTTTGCCTGCCTCGTGGTCGCGGCCATGCTGATGACTGTCGACGCCTCGCCGTTGTGGGCGCTCGGCGTAGCTGGCGTGTTTGTACTGGCTGCTGAAGCCCGTCATCGGGCCGAACGAGCCGAGTTCGACTCGCTCAATATATTCATCCGCAAGGCGGCGGCACATGCGGTTGAGCTGTCAGATTCGATCGCGAGCGAGGCACAGCTGGCCCGCGAGGGAGTGACCGACGCGGTTGTGGGTCGATCCATGCGTCGTCGTCAGGCGTCGTAGCCCTAGGTCTGGGCCGCGCGCCGGGTCAGGTAGGTCGACAGCACAAGCATGACGACCGCCGAGATCGCGAGCACCGAGCAGAGTTCGGGCAGCGTCGTGCCGGGATCGCCCAAGTTGTCGCCCCAGAAACCGAGGTTTCCGAGGACACCGCTGACCGGGTATTCCCGTGCGCCTTTGGCCTGCACCAACATCAGCTTTTCGGCGGTGCGCATGGATGCATCGAAGGAGTAGCGGGTGAACATCAGCGCCGACACCATCTTGGCGAGCCACCCCATGGACTTGTATTTGACCAATAGGCCGCCAAAGGCGATCTGAGGGATCAAGGTGAGGGGCAGGGTTCCCACCGCCGCTTCAGAGCTGCTGAACATCGACGACATCAGCAAGCCCATGCTCATGCCAACCCATCCGGTCAGGGTCGTCACCAGGCACAGGGTCGGCAGATCGACGAAGAAGGGATCGGAGGTCATGCCCAAGCCCACAGCCGTCAGCGTGGTGAGCATGATGCACTGTGCAGCGACAAGTCCGCCCAGCACGGTGATCTTGGAGGCCATGTAGGGCATGACGCCCAGGCCCACGCGCTGCTCGCGTTGCCAGATCGATCGCTCGGCAATGAGCTCGCGGACCGACGCACTCGCCCCAAACCACAGTGAGGACAACGCGAGCATGAACATGGCGTTGGCGTCGGGGTCTGGGAAGACGATCCACATGGCCAGGGCCAAGATGGGCGCCTGAGCCAGCAACACGGCGGTGCCGATGTAGTCCCGGACTTTCACCTTGGCGTAGCGACGGGTGAGCGTGGTGTATTGAAGCCAGGGGGACCGGTGTACACGGGCCTCGGCGTCGTCGCTCTGCACCTCGACACCGTCGAGGCCAAGCAGGTGCTCGCGTGTGCGCACGAACTTTCGGAACGCCTCGCTGCTGCGGTAGCGCTCGCCCCAGATCTCGGGGCTGGCGTCGGGCAGACGCGCAAAGATGCCGTCGGGGCTCTCGACGCCAAAGTAGATGCATGCGTCGTCTGGAGGGCCGAACCAGGCCAGGCGGCCGCCGGGGGCAAGCACGATCAAGTGGTCCACCATCGACATGACCGACGGAGTCAGGTCGTGGGTGACCAGGAAGATGATGCGTCCGTCGTCAGCGAGCTGTCGTGTGAGGCCGACAATGTCCTGTGCAGTCTGCGGATCGAGTCCACTGGTGGGCTCATCGAGAAACAGCAAGCGCGTGCTGTGGGTCAGCAGCTCTTGGCCAAGGCTGACGCGCTTGCGCTGCCCTCCAGAGATGCCGCGCTTCACGGCGTTTCCGATGCGGCTGGTCTGGATGTGATCGATGGTCAGTTCTTTGAGCACCCGATCGACCGACTCGTTGATCGCGTTGGGCTCGACGTCGCCCGCAAAGCGCAGACGGCCGGCGTAGTACAGGCTCTCTTCGACGGTGAGGTCGCCGTGGACCACGTCGTCCTGGGGCACAATGCCGACGATGGAGCGGTCGTTGGCCAACAAGCTGTGGAAGTTCTGGCCATCCATCAGAACATCGCCGCTGTCTGCAGGGGCAATGCCTGCGATCGCCGTCAGCAACGTCGTCTTCCCGGCTCCCGATGGACCGACCATCGCGATGACCTCGCCGCTGAACACAGTGAAGCTGATGCCGTCGAGCAGGCTGATTTCGCCGATCTTGCGCTGCAAGTCGCGGACCGACAGCGCCGAGAAGCTCTTGAGGCCAAACGCGTGCAGCACGCCTTCGTCGGCGTCGAGGGTCAAGGTGTAGGGACCGACTCGAAGCACGTCGCCGTGTCGGAACGGCGCGGATGTGACCGCAGCACCGTCTAGAAGTGTAGGCCGTCCGCTGCCGAGGTCGACCACACGCCATTCATCGCCTGTGCGCACGAGGTCGACGTGGCGAACGGCTACCTGCGGATCCGGCAGCTGAATTTCCGCCGCGCTGCTGCGCCCAATCATGTAGCGATCGCCGGTGAGTGCGAAGCTAAAATCACCCTGTGCGTGCCGGCTGTCGTGCTTGCGGAACAGGGCTCCGACCAGCATCGCGTCGATGCCTAGTTGTTCGGCCGACCGCTGCAACAGGGCCATTTCGTCGCCGCTGATCTTGCCGTCGTCAGCCAGGACCGCGAACAGGGAATCCAAGAGCAACAGGGCTTCGGCCGGTCCGTAGGTCTCGCCAAAGACAGTGAGGTCGATCTCTTCGGCGATCGCTGCGCGCATCGCCTCTTCTTCGGCGTGTCCGAACCGCCCCGCAAACGCGCGAAGCTCGTGATCTTCGATTGCGGATCGGTTCTCGGGAGCGAGCGCGAGCTTCAGCAGATCGTCGATTTCGTCGTCGGACAGCTCGGACCGCGCCGTGAGGGCTTGGTGCATCGCGGTGCGCTGGCCGTCACTGATCGCGTCGGGCAGGACCCGTGCAAGCAAGCGAACGAAGTCGACCGCAAAGCGGATGGAGTCTTCGCGGCCACCTGAGCCCGAGCCCAGGTGATCGCGAAAGCGATCTTCAAGCCGTGCGTTCAGCATGCGCCCGTGCCTCCCCTACGCAGTTCGCTTGGGTGGGGTGGCAAGACAGGGGCAGACCTTGGGCTAGCGGTAGGTGAGAGCCACCGCGACAGGCACCTTGTCGGTGCCGGCGTTTAGCTCACGCGCATAGGCAACGATGTAGTACGTCGCCGTGGCGTCGGGCTTGTATGTCAGGACCGGATCCGGACCTTCGGCGTCGTCGCGCGCCTTGATCTGGCCGTTGAGGTCGTACAGGAGGATGTCGATGTTCTTGGCGCCTGCGCCCGAACACGTCTGAACCTGGTACTCGTTGCCCTTGTACAGCGTGACCAAGTAGTTCTGGGTAGAACCGGTGGCCAGCGTGCTGCTGGTGAGCGTTCGAATCGACCAGCCTTCCGAGTACCCGTCCCACACCTTTTGGCGGACACAGGCTTCGGCTTCGGCTTCATCGGCGAATGCGGGACTGGCGTACAAACATGCAGCCAGACCACAGAGAAGGAGCTTATTCACTTTTGCGTTCTCCTATGGCCTACAGAAGGGCCAGGACATCGTCGGTGGTCTTGATGATCGTGGCGATGTCCTCCTTGGTCAACGGCTCAGCCTTGTCGCAGAGTCCCTTGAGTGTGTTGAGTGATTCGAGAAGTTTCTCGCCAACGCCGTCTGGGGCCTTGTCCGAGCCTTCTTCTTTGACGTACTTGATGAAGTAGTCGACGACGGCTGGCTGCTTGAGCATGCCGTCTGCGGCGCTGGGGTTGTCATCGGGAACGGACTTGGCCACGAGGTTTGCGCCCTCGAGCCAGGAGCCAGCTTGGATGAGCGGCACCGTGCGCTTGCGGCCGTTGAACTCGAGCTCGGGGATGAGCGCACCAGAAAGCTCATCGGCTTCTTGGAGCATCTCGTCGCGCGTCAGGGCTTTGACCCCGAGGCGTTCTTTCATGTCCGAGATCGTGGACTGGATGTCGGCACCGCCCCCGAGTTGGGAGAGGCCGGTGTTCAGGCCGTCGAGCTTGGCGATCAGTTCGGCGTCTTCGGCCGTCTTGATGGTCAGCAGCATGTCGGCCAAGATGACGCCAGTTCGCACGGCGACACGGTCGAGGTCCTCTTTGCTGGCTAGGTCGAAGTTGCGCTCGACGATCTTCTCGGCGAGCGTGGCTTCGATGCCGGCGGCGTTGAGGGCTTTCTGCGTCTCGACGATAGACGGCACAAGAGCAATGCTCTCGGCCGATGCGGCCAGTGAGGCAGCGTCGAGTGCGGGCAACTCAGGGTTTGCCGGTGGGGCCGGAGCCTCGGGGGTTTCAGGCGTTTCTGCGGGCTTCTCGGCCTCGCCACCACCACAGCTTGCCAGCATCATCAGTGCTGCAGCCAACGTCCAGGTACGGATCATACGGACTTCTCCGGGAAAATCGTTCGCGAGACTACTCCGGGGGTGGTCGGTTGTTCAACCGCCTTGCACGACCCCGGCAAAGAGCAGCGCTGGCTCGTCCAATGTGGCCCGCCAAGCGACAGTGATCTTGGCGGCCTCGAACAGGCGACCGAGGTGGGTTGGGGTGCGTCGGATGGTCGGCCATCGCAGCACGCGATCCAGTAGATCGGCGTCGGGACTTGGCGCAAGTGCTGGGACAATGACCTGTCCGCCGTCCGAGAGCTTGGCGCGACAGTTCATGAGCATGCTGACCACGATGCGGTCCGGCATGTACTCGATGAGCCCGTTGATGATGAAGACGTCCTGTTCGGAAATCTCGGCGCGGCCGGTGCCCAGGGCGAAGCGCACGATGTTCTGCTGCACAGCGGCCAAGGTCACTGACTGACTGCCCATGGCAGCGTCCAAGAAGGCGAGTGCGTCACGACTCTGATCGAGCACCGTGAGCACGGTGGGCTTGTCCCCTAGGCCTTGCACCAAACCCGCGACCAGGCTTCCTGTGCCGGCGTTCACCAGCAAGATTCTGCGGTTTCGGTGCTGCGGCAGCGAGGTCAGCAGGCGGTCGACGATGGGTTCGCGGAAGCTACGCAGGGCGCGCAGGGTAGGGCGATCGAGCAGCCACCGGTCGAGCAGCTCGCCCATCTGAGCGTCTCCGCCGGCGGAGTTCACCATGACGTGCGCCATAATCTCTTCGGTCGCGGATCGGCCCTGCGGACGACGAATGCAGCGCTCGGCCAGTGATGAGCGCACCAAATAGGGGTTGAGCTCGCGTCCCAGCACTCTGGCAGCTTCTGTGGCGGCCGCGGGCTCTGGATGGGCCATGAACAGCGTGCGCACTTCACCTTGAAGCTTGTTCAAGATGTTGCGCACCTCTTGCTGGGCCATCTTGTCGGTGGAGTTCTGGCGCAATCGAATCTCGGCGTCGACAAAGCCCTCTTTGACTAGCTCGGCAACGGCGCGGCTCTCCTCCTTGACTCGGGCCAGTCCCGCGCTCGTGACCGCTCCTCGGTTGCCCAGGGCTCCGGCCATCGCGGTGGTGGTGACTCGCCGCATGCGACGGGCGGCGACCGCGGCGAGCGCCTTGTAGAAGGCGGCGGCCAAGCCCTCATGGCGGGCAAGCAGGCGACGCAGGTCCTCGCCCGGCCAGACCGTGAGCTCTGCCTCTTCGGCGGCTCGCACGTCCGCAGAACGGGGCGAGTCATCGACGAATGCAAGCTCACCGACAACAGCTCCCGGCTCCATCAGGGCCAGGATGACCTCGGGGGTGCTTCGGGTATCGACGACCTCGAGACTGCCGGACTGGAGCAGATAGACGTCGCCGCCGGGTTCGTTGCGGCGCACCAAATACTTGCCTCGAGCCAGGGATAGCGGTGTTCCCGCAGACTGGAACAGGTCGCGGTGCTGTTCGGAGAACTGGTCGAGGAAGGACATGGGCCGCGAGCGTAGCACCGCAGCGAACAAGGAGCGGCGAGCTTGGTCCGGGTGGATTACACGGTGCCGCCCACGGAGAACCCCCCATGGCCGCGACCGCCGCCCTCGAATCACTCGACGCCATCTTGCTCCGACTCAAGGATGCCGACTGGAAGGCGCGCGACGACATCAAGGCTGAGCTGTTGGCTGCCTGTGTGGCGATCAATGACCGCGTAGCCGTCGAGGACCACCTGATCGAGGCCAAAAAGTCGCTGCCTCTCGAGGTCCGCTGGGAGGTCGACGAGGTCATCGAGGACCTCCAGCCCGAGCCCGAGCCCGAGCCCGAACCCGAACCCGAAGAGGCCGACGATGGCCAACTCAAGGCGTCCGACCTCGTGTTGCTCTACGACGATCCCCGAGGCATTCGGGTGCACAAGACCAAGGTCGGCGAGCGCTGGTTCCTGACCCAGGCCGACCCCTACTCCGGTCAGCCCCGCATGATGGAGCTGCAGCCAAACGAGGTCACGCAGCTCAAGCAGCAGCTGTCGGGCTCTCCGTATTGGGTGTTGGGCTCCGGCGAGTCCGTCTGATTCTGGTGCTCATGCTGGCGCTGCTCGGCTGTGGCAGCGGCACCGTGGAGTGCACGGACCCGGGCGTGGCAGTGGCCCAAGCAGATTCCAAGACCCTCACCTGCGGCGACGTGCAGCGGGCCGAGGACTACGTCGAGCTGCTTGCCGGCCGACCGGTGACCCGTGGCATGGCCGAAGGTCTGCAGCGGGGCTTGGCTGCGAGCTTCAAGGCAGACCCAGCACAGACCGCCCGCAGACTCGATCGGGCGGACGCCGTTGTGAAGGATCTCAAGGTCGCGCGCGGACTGCAGGCAGCCGAGAAGCGCAGCACCCTGTTGTGGAACACCCTGTACGGCGATGCTGCGGTCTTCGACGGCGCGGTCCACAGCACCCTCGACCAACACGTCGCGGTGTGGGGCCGCGACGACGAACAGAAGTTGGTGCTCACCGAGATGGACATCGAGGGCTGGATTTTCTACGCCAGTTTGTGCCGCGAAGTGCAGTCAGGTGGGGCCATCACCATGAGCGTGGGATCTCGGGTTGGCATCTACAACGACGTCCGCGAGCGCTTCGACTATGCCGGCCGCGACGAACAGATCGCCATGACCGCGATGGGTCCGTTCTGGGCGGGAGTCAAAGTGGCGTGGGCCGACGCAAGTTACGAACGCCAACAGGCTTGGGTGGCTGCGGCACCACTTCCTCCTCCAATGAACGCAACCTCGATGGGGTATCTGGGGTCTGTCTTGGAGAGCGACCTGGCGCGGCACGCGCATGTGCTGCACGAACAACTCGGACCATTGAGTTTGGGGTCGCCGTGAAGGAGACCGATCCCATGACTGCCAGCTCCGAACCGTTCGCCCCTCCAGCCGAACAAGACCCCGCTGGGGCCGCCAACCTGTCGTCTGTTTTGGCGGCTTGGGCCATGGCGGGTGCCGTTGTCGGAACGAGTGTGGGCACCACCATGCAGCTGGTCGGCCAGGTGGAGGGCTCTGCTGCCGTCGGGCTCTCGGGGGCTGGGGCGGGCGCGGTGTTTGGATTTCTGGCCTGGCTCATCGACAGGCAAGCCGCGGCGAGTCGACCCTCGGTGGTCGACGGAAAGGGGCGGTTGACCAAGCCCGCGAGCTTTGCCCTGATGGCCGTGCCCATGGGCGCTGCTGCAATCGGACTTGCTGGGCTGGTGGTGGTTGCGTCGGTCAGCGCGGGCTCGCTGGTCTATGGCGGCGCGTTCGCATTCGTCCTGTTGGGGCTGGGGTGGTTCACCCGGCCGCTGGTCACGTCGCACCGAGTGGGCCAGGCCGTTCAGCTTGCCGAGGGGGGCGACACGGACTTGGCCCGCCGCCTGTTTCTCAAGATCGTCGATGGCTGGTGGATCACAGGGAGTGGACGCGCGCAGGCACAGCTCAATCTGGGCTTGCTGGCGCTTCGGGACGGTGACCTAGAGATGGCCGCGCGCTGGTACGAGCTCCCGGCCCGCTCACACAAGGGCAAGGTCGGCGCATTCGCGTGCAGTGGTTTGGCCCTGGTGCGCACGCTGCAGGGCCGATGGAGCGAGGCCGAGGCCTTCCTGCACAAGGCGCAGACACGCGGCCGGGGCGCGCTTCAGCCCGAGGTCGATGGGGTGCGACTTCTGATGGTGTTGCGCCGAGATGGCGCCATCGAGGCGCGCGAGATGGGCGAGCGACTGTTGGCGCTGAATTCCGGCAGTGTGTTCTGCGCAGCACTCGCGATATCGAGGGAACAGACCGGCCATCCCGACGAGGCTCGCGATCTGCTTGAGGGGGGAATTGGCGCGGGTCTTCGTGCCAGCGGCATCGTGGCGCTCATGCCCGAGCTCGAAGAACTGGTCTAGTCCAGCAGCTCAGTGGAGGATCGCAGCACCATTCGGTGGTAAGATGGGGTGCACTCTCCTCTGTGCGCTCCATATCTATTGCAACCTTCTCTCCTCGGAAGTCCAAAATGCCTCAATCACGTAGTGGTCGCAGCTGGTGGCAACGCCTCTTTGGCAGTGACAACTCCAGCGATGTCGAGACCGAATCGACAACAAGCACCGAAACCGAAGTGCAGCCGTCGAACGCTGAAGTGAACGAACGCGTCACTGAAGAACTCGAGAGCTCCTCCTCTGAAGAGGAAGTCAGCATTCTCGAAGAGGCCGTGGCCGAGATCGAGACCGAGGCCAACGGCTACAAGATCGAGGAAGACACCTACATCTCGGCTGACGAGGCCAAGAGCGACAGCAGCTCCCATGGCGGCGCGCTCGACGATCTGGCCCCCGGCACCCAGTACAAGCTGACGGCTTCCGACATGGAAGGCGGCGGCAGCATGCGCGACATCGCACGCAACTTCGGCACCACCGAGGAGAAGCTCGCGGCCTTCAACGAGGGCGTCACCGAGCTGGCGGTGGGCACCACCCTGTACATCCCTTCGGCGGAAGAGCGGCGCTTTGCCGAGTACCGCATGCACTACAAGTCCCTGCAAGAGGCCGCCGAGGCCTGGCAGAACGACAAGGGCAGCATCGAGGCCAAGGTCTACGAGGCAGCTTCTGACCGCGCAACAGGTGACGTGGGCGAGTCCTACGGCACCAAGGGCGTCGAGGGCGGCAAGTTCTACACGCCCAACCCCGATGTGGCCGGCGCCAGCAAGCGCCGCAGCAAAGAGGTCAACGGCCAGACCGAGTACGCCGTCTACTGGCTGTCGGACTTCTGGAAGTGCTCCATCTTTATGAACGATGTCGTCTGGCAGGCTGGCTACAAGCCCGCTCTGACCGGCAACAACCACTACTCCACCGCAGGCCGTGCCCACGAGCAGACCACGGTCTACGAAGAAGTGGACGTCAAGGACGCCAAGCCCGGCGACGCATGGCAGCGCTTCGGCGGCCGTGGCTCTGACCAGAGTCACAACGCCATCTTGTCGAGCTTCGTCGAGATCGAGGACGGCTACAACGAGTCGACCGACACTTGGAAGTTCTCGATCATCGGTGCTGAGTCCGGACGCGCCGCTGAAGGCGAGAAGACCAAGACCATGGACAAGGGCACCAACAAGACGACGGACGGCAAGGTCATCCGCTTCTTGCGTCCCAAGGCCGCCCGCTCGGACGCCTAGGCTGCTGCAATGACAGCGAGGCCAAACAGTCGCGCCTGAACTAAGCTGCGTTCATGCGTACGCTCCGTCTGATCCTCTTGTTGATGGTGACCCCCGTGTCTGATGCGGCCAAGCTGCCCCCTGCGCCCGATTCGATTGCCCAAGTCGAGGTCAAGAAGGCCAGCAGCACCCAGAACCTCGTGCTGACTGAGGTCAAGACGTTCGAGGGCAAGGTGCTGTCCACCGATGCCAACGCCCACCAAGAACAGCCGTCAACCAATCTGGTGCCCGCTCTCGAGAAGGGAGAGGGAACAGTCATCTGGTTGATTGGCTATGACTTGGGCGAGCTCAACGAGCCTGGAGACACCCGCAACACCTACAGCTTGTTGCTCGAGCTGCATGAGGGCGGCCGCGCCAAGGCGCTGTGGTACGAGGACCACATGGAGGTCCCCCACAGCTTCTTTATGGGAGAGGGGGCGGTGCTTCCCGGTGCCCGTGAAGGCGTCATGACGTTCACGCTCAAGGTCCTAGACGTCGAATATGGCGACGAGGTCGAGCTGATCGGAGTCTGGCGAGCCAGCTAGCTGCGCGGGTCTGCATTGTTGATGCAGACCAGCACCCACGCCGCCAGCTCGCGGTGGGTGGTGTCAAGTGTCGCGGCCCGTTCACACAGCGCAAGCACGCGTTGGGAGCCCACGGCCACACCCGCGAGTGCACTCAAGGCTTGGCGCAGGTTGCGGCTCGGTTCGCCGAGCGCCACTGCGAGCAAGTCGGGTTCGGCGAGGGCGCACAGCAGGGTCGCCGCGCGCTCGGAGCCGGCGGCGACGTGGCCAAGAACCGGCGCGGCCTCGTACGCCAGGCTGGGGTCTTGTTCCACCGCCTCGATCAGGGCGTTTCGGACCGGCATTGCAGCGGCCCCCATTGACCGCAGGACCCGAATGACGAGGATCTTCGGAATCGACTCGCTGCCGCGCAAGACAGCGGTCATGGCAGGCAGTGCCGGAGCACAGGCATCGCCGTTCCGGCTGAGCGATTGTGACGCCGCATGGGTGATGCCCAGGCTTGGCGCCCCCAGCAAGCCCACGACGAATGTGAGCGCCTCGGGCCACAGCGAGCGAACGAAGACGTCGCACAGCACCTGGGCATGCTCCATGGACAGCTCGGACCGATGGTCCTGTGCGTAGTCGAGTGCCAGTCCCAGCTGCTTGGCGCTCAACGCGGGCATCTTTGCAAAGGCCACACCCATGGGATCGGTTCGGCAGTTGGGGTTGCGCAGCCAAGGCAGCACGGTGGCGACGGCCTGCTCGCTGCTGGTGTGCCCGAGCGCTCGAAATGCATTGTCGTGGGTGGCGGGCACGTCAAGGGCGGCGATCAGCTGCGTGACGATGGAATCGAGTGGCAGCTGCATTCCGGCCAGTGCCACCGAGGCCTGGCGCTGGCAGTCGGTGTCGACGAGGGCGTCGGCGAGCGCTGCGATGGCTCGAGCGTCACCGATTGAAGAGAGGGCAAATGCGGCCTTGCGCTTGGGCGCCCGCTGCCCAGTGCCCAGGACGTCGATCAGCGTGGGCACCGCGGTACCGGCCTGGGCTCCTAGGTCGCCGAGTCCACTTGCTGCCTCGCAGACCACCTTCCAGTCCGAGTCTGTGCATGCGGCGACCAACTCATCGAGCGCGGGTGCACGGTGTCGATTCACCGCCCGAAGCGCTCGCAGGGCGGTCAGCCGGACCTTGCTGTTCGAGTGGGTGTACAGAGGCTGGAGTGTCGCTATGACCTTCTCCAGATGAATGTTCCGGCCCGCGAGGTGGAGGGCAATCCAGGTCCGAACCTGGGGATCGTCGTCGCTGAGTGCCCGAAGCAAGGTTGCGTCGTGTGTGTTCGTGGGCGGCTGCTGGGCCTTGGACAGGGTCTGCGCGGCTCCGCGGCGCTTGTTCACATTGCCGGAGCTCAGGCGGTCCACGACCTTCTGCAGTTGCTCGTCCGTCATGGGCCGATGGTACATCTGAGGCCGGATCGTCACAGCGAAGCGAAGGCGAGTTTGCAGTGGTCGGATTACGACGTGAGTCGCTTTTGGAGACGTGATGATGACCCAACGGGACGACCTGGCCCGGCACCTCGACACCAACTTCATCTCGGTTGACACCGAGCGGCTTGGGCCGCTGGGCGAGCACTACCACGGCAAGGTGCGCGACCTGTTCATCAGCGACGACGAGATCGTGATGATCACCACTGACCGCCTGTCGGCCTTTGACGTCGTGCTGACGACCATCCCCTGCAAGGGCGCCATCCTCAACGCCATCGCCGTCCACGCGTTTCGCGCGACCGAGGACATCTGCCCCAATCACCTCATCGATGTGCCGCACAGCAACGTCATGCGGGTGCGAAAGGCCAACGCGCTGCCCATCGAGGTCATCGTTCGACGCCACGTCACGGGCTCCCTGTGGCGCGACATCGAGGCCAACCGCCACGGTGTCTACGAGATCGAACTGCCCGAAGGCCTCAAGAAAGACCAGCGGTTGGACACCCCGATCATCACGCCGTCGACCAAGGCCGAGTACGGCGTGCACGACGAGCCCATCGGCCGTCGAGTGATTCTCGAGCAGGGCCTGGTCGAAGAATCCGTGCTCGACAAGGCGTTCGAGACCGCGCTCAAGCTGTTCGCCCGGGGCGAAGAGCTCGCAGCCGCGCAGGGGCTGATCTTGGTCGACACCAAGTACGAGATGGGTCTGATCGACGGCGAGCTCGTGGTCATCGACGAGATTCACACTGCTGACTCCAGCCGCTACTGGATCGCGTCCGAGTTCCAAGAGCGCTTCGACGCCGGCAAGCCCCAGGCCATGCTCGACAAAGAGAACATCCGGCAGTGGCTGATTGGCCAGGGCTACATGGGCGAGGGTGAGATTCCCGAGATTCCCGAGGGTGTACGCCTGGACCTGGCGCAAATCTACGCCACGCTGCACGAGCGTCTGCTGGGCCACCCCTTTGTGCCTCCGACCGCCGACGCGACCACCACGATGTACGAAGCCCTCGGGGTCTGAACGCCAGTCCTGCGGCCGCGGGGGGCGATGTGGGATCGGTGCGGGGTTACAGGGCCCGCCGACCGGGTAATGATTGAACCCAGAGAGGTTGCCATGCGGTTCATCCCCTTCATCCTGCTGTTTGTGGCCTGCCGAGCCTCCGAGCAGCAGATTGACGACACCGACGTCGAAGACACTGACGAGGTCATCGATTCGGACTCTGACGGCTATTCAGAGGCCGACGACTGCGACGACGCCGATGCCAGCGTTCATCCTGAAGCGGACGAGATCTGCGACGGCGTCGACCAAGATTGTGACGGGTCGGCTGACAACGATGCAGTGGACATGGGCACCTTCTACGGCGATGGCGATGGCGACGGCTATGGCAATCCGCTCATCGCCGAGACCGCCTGCGAGTCTCCGGTCGGCTGGGTGCAGCAGTCCGGCGACTGCAACGACGATGAAGCGGGCATCCACCCGGACGCGACCGAGCTGTGCGACGGGGTGGACCAGGACTGCGATGGCGTAGCGGACAACGGCGCCGAGACGATGACGTTCTATATCGACGGCGACGGCGACGGCTTTGGCGATGATGCGACTGGACTCGAGGCCTGCGTGTTGCCAGGCGGCTTTGTGGTCGATGGCGGCGACTGCCAAGATGGCGACTCAGGCATCTACCCAGGCGCAGCCGAGCTGTGTGACGGAGTGGACCAAGACTGCGACGACCTCGTTGACGACGGAGCCAAGCCCCTGTTCTTTGCGGACAGCGACGGGGACGGGCATGGCGATGCGGCGGTGACGGTGCAGGGGGCGGACTGCTCGGCCTCGGCACCGGTCGGCTACGTCGCGGTGGGGACCGACTGCAACGACACAGGGGCCGCGATTCACCCTGGCGCGGCTGAGCAATGCGACAGTGGAGTGGACGAGGACTGCGACAGCAGCACGTCTTGCGATGGCTTCTGCATGGCCGAGTTCGACTTCTCGGCGTGCGATGTCTTGCCGGCCTACTCGGGTCCCATCGCGGCAGTGGACTGGAACTACGACACGGTGGGCATCGCAGACGTGAACGACGCGGCCGGCACGCTCGACGGCAGCTTTGTCGGCACCGCAGCATTTGCGCCGGCGGTGGTCGGCGATGGTCTGGTACTCGATGGCGCGTCTTGGGTATCGGCAGCAACCGCCGCACCGTTGAATCCGTCGACGTTCACGATGATGACCTGGGTGCGGACTCCGGGCGCTTCGGCGCTCGATTTCGTGATGACGTCGGGCAATGGCATGCCGAACTTCAGCGGCACGGCCCTGATGCTGAACAACAGCCAGATCAGCTCGCTATTCGAAGCGGGCAGCGGCGGGCTCGAGGTCGTGTTCGATGCTGGTCCGATGTGCATGGACGAGTGGACACACCTGGCGATGGTCTTTGATGGTGGAGAGGTCTCGATCTACGCCGATGGCCAGGTCACGGGCGCCCGCACCGTTCCGTACACGGCCATCCTGCACGGTGCCCGGCCGTTCGCAGTGGGCAACGACCCGAACAACACGACGCGCTTTCTGACGGGCACCGTCGACGAGAGTCTGGTGTTCAACAGCGCCCTGGACGACGACGCGGTCGGCAGCGTCATGGCGAACCAGCTGTGTGGGTCGTGGTAAGCCGCTGATGGCTAGCGTCGGTCGGCGCCTGCCAGGGCTTGGTCGACGTCGAGTCCCCACTCGCGCTGCACGAGCGCTGACAGGGCGGCCCCATCGGCTGTGGCGGCCTGCAGGCCCCAGCGTCGAGCGGTGCCATCCCAGCTGCCGGTGAACACCACATCGCCGCGAATCTGGACCCCCGAGATGAGGCGGTCGTGGCCGGCGACACTGGCGACGAGCTGGCCGGTTGAATTGAGGATGCTCAGTCGTCCGTCCCCGTCGCCGATGGCGATCCAGTCTGCGGTGGCGTGCATGGCGGTGATTCCGGTGATTCCAGTCCACCGCCACTGCTCGGCGCCCGAGAAGTCCCGGGCCACGATGTCGGTACCCTCGGCGAGAATCAGGGTGGTGCCGAGCTGAACCACCGCGCGCGCTGAGCGGTCGAGTGTGAACTGGGGGCTGACGCCATCGTCACCCAGGCGGTGAACGCCACCCTCCTGATCGGTGATCCAGTAGGGTCGGTCGGTTGTCATCGCCGTCGCCGGGGCCGGCAGGATGTAGGTCTCGGTGTTGATGCGCAGGGCGTTGTCGTAGCTGAGGTAGCCATAGCCTTCGTCGAGCGCCACGAGGTGCCGCGACAGAAACACCATCTCGAGGGTTCTGTCGCCCGTCACCAGGTCGTGTTTGAAGAGCCCGCCGGGCTGCTCGCTGAACATCGCTGTGCGGTCGTCCAGCAACACGCCGGCTCGGGCGATGTGCTGCTTGGTCGTATTGAGGGTGGTGGCAGAACCCGAGTGGGTCCAGGTCACAATGTCCCCCGACGCGCTGCCAGCGAGCAGTCGCTGCCCAGATGGCCCGACAGACAGATAGGCCAGCCCGCCTTCGTTCGACCGGTCGAAGCGGACGGGAAGCAGGTTGTCCTGAACCTTGTACCGGTGCAGTTCGTCGCCCATCACGGCGATGACGTCGCCGACGGCTCGGACGCGTCCGACGCGGCCCGGCAGCGAGCCCAGGAAGATGCGGTTGGACGCAGACCAGATTCGCGCCCGGCCACGCTCTCCGACCGCTACCAGTTGGCCCTCGGGAAGGGTCTCAAGCTGACGAATTCCGCCAACTCCGGCGTCACTGATGGCCCAGCCATCGCCGTCTGGGGTCAGCAACTGTCCCTGAAAGGTGCCCAGCACAAAGCCATCGGCCCAGGTGATCGCGCTGACGTGGCTGTCAAGGATGGTCGGGCCGTCGAGTTTGGGCAGCGTGCCGGTGAAGATCGCGGCTTCTTTGCACGCCACCACCACCCCTTTCTGACCGATGAATGCGGTCTCGATGACGGTCGAGCAGGTCGGCTCTGACCAGGTGGTTGTGCCGGCGGGGCCGTCGACGAGGCCGACCTTGCCGCCGCCGGTGACCGCCGGGATGTCGCCGTCAGCGAGCTGCACCGGCCATAGGGCGGCGGTGGCAGAGACCCGCGCTCCATCGAACCAGACCTCGAGCACGTTCGACGAGCGCAGCAGCAGCACAGTGCCGTCTTGATAGGCCCTGACATCGCGGTACTCGCCCGCCCAGCCCACCGGAGTGCCGTCGATCTCAGGGGCCGGTGCGTCTGTGCTCCAGACCTGGTTCCCGCTGGAGTCCAGCATCGTGAGCGAATCGCCGGTGCATAGCCAGCCGCCGTCGCGGGCTGGCCACGGGGTCTCGCAAGGGGACGGAATCACGTCCATCAGGGGTGTGCGAGGTGTGCCTGCCCACGCCATCAATACGCCGCGGGCCAGCGGGTTGTCGGTCAGCTCGAGCGAACGGGCTGCCAGGACTTCGGCCTCGGGTCGAATGTTGAGCGCCTGCAGCGTCTGTGCTTGCTGGGCCAGGGAGACCGATAGGCTCGCATCTGCCTGCTGGCGTGCGGCTTCACTCTGGACTTCGGCTGCCAACGCACGGTCTCGTTCGATGCGTTGGTTCGAGAATGCCAGCGCGATGACGATGGCCAGCGCGATGAGGGCGACGCCGCCAACCGCCAGGGGGGCCCGGTACTGCACCGCCAGTCGGCGCATGACCTCGCCCGCCGAGTAGTCGTGAGCCGCCACCCGCTGCCCGTCGAGCCAGCGCTCGAGCTCATCGGCCAGGGCGCCGCCGTCGGAGTAGCGTTTGTTGGGGTCGTCCTCACAGCATCGCCGCACCACGGCGGCAAGCTCGGGCTGTGGCTCGGCCTGTGCCCGCAGGATCTGTTCGAGTGTGGCGCCCAGGCTCCAGACGTCGGCGGCTGGCCCGACCGGAGTGCCGGCCAATTGCTCCGGGCTCTGGAAACCCCGGCTTCCGACGACGGCATTGTCGGGGACTTCGGGATCGAGGGCGACCCCCCAGTCCATGACCCAGACCTCGCCATAGGCGCCCAACAGCACGTTGGCGGGCTTTAGGTCCCGGTGGATGACCCCGTGAGTGTGGGCATAGGCCACTGCCCGGCACGTCGAGGCGAGGCTTCGGACCATCGCACTCAGGCCCAGCTCGCTGTCCTCGATGTGTGCTTCGAGCGTGCGGCCGACCAGCACCGGCATGGTGTAGAACGGCCCGTCCTCATCGAATCCGACGTCGTAGATCGGCACGATGCCGGGGTGAGCCAGCCGTGCGGTGATCTTGGCTTCTCGCATGAGCCTGTTGCGCAGGTCTTCGCTGAGGTCCGCGTGGGGTCGCTTGACGGCGACATCGCGATCGAGCCACGAGTCGCTGGCGCTGCGCACCACCCCCATTCCGCCGCGTCCCAGCTCTCCGCCGGATGTGTAGCGCTCGTCCGCTGGAGGAGCCTCGGCCGACAGATCGTCTCCGGCATGGGTCCACGCTGCGGCGCTGCCGGGCTTGAATTCAGCTGTCATCGACCAAGACGTCGTCACGGCCCAGTACGAGCTCGATCAGACCGGAGCCATCGGCTCGAATGAGCGTCGGCCGAATGCCATGCTCTCTGAACTTCTGCCGCAGGCGAAGAAGCTGCATGTCCCAGCGTCGGCGAAGGACGTCCCGGCGTCCGTCTCCCCACAGCTGTCCAGCGAGATCTTCCCAGCTCACCGGGCAGCCGATGGCCACTAGCTCGCTGATGAGCCGCGCCGACTTGCCGGTGATCACGACCACAGGCTCGCCCTCGCGCACTAAGTGGACGGTGTCGAAGCGCGCGACGATCTTGATCGCCTTGCTGTAGTCCAGTTCTCGCGCGGTCATGGGTGAGCCGCTGATGCGCTCTTCGACGGCGCGGAACGGCACTCCGTCGACGTCCCAGCTGTCTCCGGGCAGCAGGGGAGTGGCGCCCTCGGAGCCGCGCATCCAGCCGTTGCCGGTCGGCCACACATAGTCAGCAGCGGCGGAATCCCAGCCAGAGACCAAGCGTGGGCGAGTTCCTCCGAACAGAGAGGTGACGCCGGTCAAGATCTGGCGCGCCACCATGTCCGATTCGAGGGCCAACACGTCGTCTGGCACCTGTACGCTGACCACCTCGAGCGCTAGGTTTGATGCGAGCGCGATCTGCTGTCCTGGCCGCAGCACCAGGTCGGACAGCGTCTTGCCCTTGTGGGAGAAGCGACCGCGGAGTGCCAGCAACCGAAGATCGCGACCGCGCAGGCTGACCATCGCGTGGGCCTCGCTGACTCGTGCATCGTTGAGCTGGAGCTCTGCCGACCACAATCGGCCGATCAGGGCGCCATGACCCAGGACACGGATTTCGCCGCTGGGAAGGCGGAAACGTACGGTAGCGCGCATCGGCGCCATGTAACACAGCACCATTGGGCTTCTGTGAAGCTAGCCGTCCCATCGCTCGAAGAAGGCGACCACCATGTCGATGAAGGCTCGCGAGCGAGGCGGAAGCAGGGACCGCTCTGGGTAGACCACATGGAGTCCAAATTGCGCCGCGACCTCGGGCAGTACTTGGATGAGGCGCGGATCGAGCGGCGGCACCGCAGCCAGCAGAGCGATGCCATGGCCTCCGGTGCACGCGGCTCGAAGCAGCGCCCGATCGTTGGTGACGAACGAGCCCTCCACCGGAACCCGGCCTCCGTCGCGAAGAGGCCACCAGACGCGGGGCTCGTCCCTTGCGCTGCAGCTTCGCAGCAGCACATGCATGGGCAGCTTGACGAGCTCGCGCGGTTCGCCTCGGGCGGCCAGGTACTCGGGCGATGCGTACAGCCCCGCGCGCATTGTCAGCAGGCGCCGCTGCACCAGATCTGGGTTGCGCAGCACGCCGCCGCGCAGAGCCACATCAAAGCCCTCGGCGGTCAGCTCAACAAAGCGCGTCTCGGTAAAGACCTCGAGGGCCACCTGCGGATAGCGCTGCTGGAATTCAAGCAGCATGGGAGCCAGCGGGATTGCCAGCAGTGGCGGAATGGCCACCTTGAGCAGGCCTCGCGGGGCGTTGCTGCGGTCGATGATCTCGCGCTCGGCGGCGGCGAGCTGCCCCAGTGGCGTGCGCACCCGCTGGTACAGCTCTTGGCCGGCTCGGGTCACGATGACCTTGCGGGCGCCGCGGCGGAACAGACGCTCTCCGAGGCGCTGCTCAAGGCGAGCGAGTCGGCGGCTGACGGTCGGTCGAGGAACACCCAACACGCGCGCAGCAGCAGACACCGAGCCCTGCTCGATCACCAGCACGAACGCCTCGTATGCACTCAATCCCATGGACCGAGTGTATCGAAAACGTACGGCTAGTGCTCATATCTGTTCGTTGTGCGTACACTAAAAACGGGGCATTTGGCTGGCATCCGGAGGTGCCCTTTGCGCGTTTTATTCGCTCTACCCCTGTTTCTTCTCATCGCCTGTGACCCCGCCGATCCCGGTCCGGACCAGGTCGACGACGAAGTTGAGCTTCCCGCCGAGAACCCCTGGGGCGAGGCACGCAGCTGCACTCCGTTTGAGACGGGCACGGTCCAGGTCGAGGTCGCGGGGCAGACTCGGACCCTCGAAGTCGAGCTTCCGGAAAATCCTGAGGGCGCTCCAGTCCTGTTCGCTTGGCACTGGTGGGGCGGCAACGCCACCGAGACCCTGGATTGGATGGGCATTCGCGGTCTGGCTGACGAGGGATACATCATCGTCGCTCCCGAGAGTGCGGGATCGCAGTTCGAGTGGGACTTCAACGATGCGTCCGACAACAACGCGGACCTGGCGCTCTTCGACGCCGTTCTCCCCTGCCTATGGGACCAGTACCAGGTCGATCACAACCGCGTCTACTCCACCGGCATGAGCGCCGGTGGCTTGATGACGACTTGGCTGACCATGCATCGGTCCGATGTGTTGGCGGCGACCGCTCCGTTTTCGGGGGGGGCTATGGGCGCTTTCTACACCGAGCCTGAACGGGACGTACCGGTGCTCATCACCTGGGGCGGACCGTCCGACACCTACGCCGGCTACAACTTCCACACCGCCAGCATGAGCTTTGACCAGATGCTGCGAGACGACGGTCACTTCACCATCGCCTGCGAGCACAGTGCCGGACACCTGCCGCCGACAGAGGCCGTCGGCATGCTGGCGACCTTCTTTGGCGACCACCGCTTTGACTCCGAGAGTCCGTGGCTCGATGGACTGCCCGCAACCCTGCCGAGCTGGTGCGAATAGCGACGGCCTTGCCGCGGCCCGATACCAGGGGTCATGGCCAGAGAAGACTGTCTGCAGTGCCGCCGCCCTGCTTCCATGTGTGTCTGCCACGCGATTCAGCGCTTTCCGAATCGCATTGGCATCACCGTGGTGCAGCATCCGGGTGAGCGGCATCATCCGTTCAACACCGCGCGCTTGGCGCGGTTGGGCCTCAAGCAGGTCGACGTGCAGATGGCCTGGGACGGGCGGATAGAGCGTCCGCCTCTGTCGACCCATGCCGCGCTGCT
>Ga0114932_10002373_pt1 | contig 19924 bp, 20 predicted proteins | sample 2SBtaG_2_FD_87286 | JGI IMG/M metagenome (GOLD analysis project Ga0114932, IMG submission 87286) | Deep subsurface microbial communities from Kolumbo volcano to uncover new lineages of life (NeLLi) - 2SBTROV12_ACTIVE470 metaG | ecosystem: Environmental > Aquatic > Marine > Volcanic ... | reverse complement strand
TAGGCGTCAGCCTGCCGACCGTGGTCAACTGGGTCAAGAACGACCTGTTGGCCGCCCACCGAACGCCCGGCGGTCACCGGCGGATCGCCCAGAAGGACCTCCTGGCCTTCGCCCGTCGCAACGACTACCCGCTGCCCGACGACTACGTCGCGAGCTTCGCCGGGGTCCGCCGCGTCCTCGTCGTCGACGACGAGCCGGACTTCTCCGAGACCGTGCAGGACTACCTGACCCTGAAGGGCGGCTACGAGGTCGAGGTCGCCGAGAGCGGCTTCGTCGCCGGGTACACCATCGCGCGCTTCAAGCCGGACCTCGTCTTGATGGACATCATGATGCCGGGGATGGACGGCTTCGAGGTGCTGCGCCGGCTCCGCGCCGATCGGGACACGGCCCACCTCCCCGTCGTCGCGTGCACCGCCTACCGCGACCCGGAGATCGAGGCGCGCATCGCGTCCGAGGCGTTCGATGACTTCATCGCCAAGCCCGTCAAGCTCGAGGCTCTCCTGACGCTCGTGCAACGCATGGTCGGACCGAGCACACCCAAGCCCACCACGTAGTTTCGTGAGGGGCTCCGGACGGAGTCAGCCCTCGGCACCCTCGAAGGTGAACGTGGACTCTCCCACCAGGAGCTTGTCGCCCGGTCGGAGCTCGCGCCGCAGCACCGTGACACCGTTGACCTTGACGGTCGCCCAGCGGTCGAGCTTGACGAGCTGGTAGCCGCGCGACGTGCGCCGCAGCTCCGCGACCTTCACGCCGGCCCGGCCCGGCAAGCGCACCGGAACATCGTGTCCCGGTCCGAGTGTCACCACGGCGTCCTTCAGCTCGGTGTCTCCTCGGTCGCCGCGCAGGGTCAGCTGGCGCGTGGTGTCGCGTCGCTGGCGTGCACGCGCCAGATCCCCAGGATCGAAGCGGAACGTCCGGGCGGCGTGGACTCGGGTGGCACCCATCCACCGGGGAAGCGCTTCCACCAGCTTGCCCTCGAACACAGGCTCTGCGAGCTCGTCCGCCACGAAGATGAGCACGTAGCGTCCGATCTGGATGCGGTCGCCCGTCACCAGCATCTGGCGCTGCACGGGGCGATCGTTGACCTTCACACCGTTCTGGGAACCGGCGTCTTCGAGGAACCAGCCCTCGAGCTCCTGGCGCAGGCGCGCGTGCTGCCGGCTGACCGAGACATTGGGAAGGGTGAGCTCGTTTCCATCGTGGCGGCCGATGCCCACCCGTTCGTTGCGGAGGGCGAACACGCAGTCCTGGCGACGTCCGTCGCGGATGATCAGGCAGGCCATGGGGTCATTGTAGGCCGGCGTCCCACCCCGTCACGACCTCCAGCGTCACCAGGTCACGCGGTCGCACGATCCGGACCTGGCATCCGGCGTCGCGCGCGGAGAGTCCATCGGCGTCGTGACGGTCGCCGAGGTGAAGCAGCCGGTCGGGCCGGACCTGCAGCGTGCGGCAGACATGCTCGAACAAGAGCGGTGACGGCTTGATCACCCCCAGCTCCTCGCCGCTGAAGACGGCGTCGAAGCGGTCTTCGAGGCCGAGAGCGACGAGCTTCGCGTCGGCCACGTAGTCGCTGACGAGGACCTGGCGCACGCCCGCGGCGTCGATCGCGTCGAGCACCCCGCGGGCGCCCGGATGGAGCCCCACGACGCGGAGGCCAGGAGGAAACCAGCGGTCTGCGACGTCCTGCCAGGCCGATGCATCCCACGGTGCCTCCAGCCCATCGAGCCCGCCACGTCGCCGCACGGCCGCGTGGTGGCGCTGGTGACGGCCGAGCCATCGCAGCTCGCGCCACGTGCGGAACGGGGCCCGGAACAGGCGCTTGAGGGCCAGCCACATGAGGGCGCGCTCGAGCGCTGGCAGCTCGTAGAGGGTGCCGTCCAGATCCCACGACACCACGTCCACGCCGACCAGCGACAACGGGTTCAGGGTTCGCCTCCGTACTCGTCGTACTTCAGCATCTTCCCTCTCACGCGGTCGGCGGGGTAGCGCTCGGCGTTGTTCGCGAGCTTGGCCAGCACCGCCGCCTCGAGATCGAAGCCTGCGCGCTCCGCCAGGTTCAAGAGCGTGATGAGCACGTCCGCAGCTTCTTCGGCCACGCGCGCGTGTCGGCTCGCGACCGCAGGCTGCGGACCCTCGTCTTCGCACCACAGGAAGAGCTCCAGGAGCTCGGCAGCCTCGACCGACACCGCCATCGCGAGGTTCCTCGGCGCGTGGAACTGCGCCCATTCCCGCTCGTCGGAGAAGGCGACGACGCGCCGTTGGAGCTCGCTCAGCGTGGTGCTCATGGGCGCTCCAGGAGGAGGATGTGCTCGTGGCGGACCGCGTTGCGCCCTGGGTCGTGGCGCCCCCCGCTCGCGCTGGCGAGCACGCGCAGGCCCGCCTCTTCGCCCGCGGACGTGGTGGACTGCAGGGTGTCGATGGCTCGGTCGCCGACGAGGCCGTCACCGATCACGACGGCGAGCCGCCCGCCGTGCCTGAGGGCCCGCGTCACGGACGCCATCCAGGCGACGGTGTCGCCACGCCACTGCGCGAGCGCGCGCTTGCGATCCGCGCGAAAGCTGCGCCGGGTCCCCACCTCGGCCCGGAGGCCCTCTCCGTCTTCGAAGCCGAGCCACAGGCGCCGGAGCTCCTGGAGGGGCAAGTAGTCGAAGACCCCGGGGTACGGCGGGGACGTCAGCGCCGCCTCGAAGGGTCCGTCCACGGGATCGCGGGCGTCCCCACGACGGATGGCGGCCGTCCCTCCGGCGGTCACAGCGCCTTCCAGCGCTGCCAGCCGCCTGCCGAGCTCCCGGACCTTCTTGTGGAACAGCACGGCCGTGCTGCCCGGCGGGCGGGCGCCCGGCACATGTTTCCGGCTCGTCTCGCTCTCGCGCTGGCTGACCTTGACCACGATCGAGGAGAAGCACGCCCACAGCAAGCCCTGGACCGGCCCGTCGGCCGCCTCGATGCCCTCGCAGAGGCCCTCGAGCTCGCGCGCAGTCTGCGCGTCGTACCACTCCGAGAGGCGGTGGGCCCCGTCGCCCTGCGGCAGGGCGGTGGCGGCGCGCGCCCGCTCCGTGATGCGCCGTCCGGCGCTCCGAAAGGCGGTGCGGTGGGCCTCGTCGCAGAGGGTCGTCCGTGCCCGAGCCACCAGCAGGGCCACCGGTGACAGATCCCGTCCGACGACCCGGCGACCCTCGCGAAGTCCCTCGACGAGGCTGGTGCCGCCCCCGCAGAACGGATCGTAGAGCGACGTCCCCGGGAGCAGCTCCAGGAGGGAGCGCGCCGCGTGGGCGTGCATCCCCGCCGGGTACGCGTGGAAGCCGTGCGTCAGCTCGTCCACGCGGCCGGTGAAGGCGAGCGCCTCGGCGAGAGGCTCGGCAAGCGCAGGCTCACCGCGTGCCACGAGCTCGGTGAGGGGGCGCCATCCCGAGCGTCGATCAGCCACGGTAGGCCTCGTCCTGGGCGATGGTCGACAGCACCCAGTGGAAGGCGCCTCCAGAGAGCTTGGTGTCGCAGTAGCCGCACACGCCGGTCTCGCTCACGTTGTCGAGCGGCGCGGCGCAGCTGGGGCAGTTCTCGGTGTCGGTGCCTCCGCTCGCTCCGCCTCCCGCCGCGCGGACGAAGGTCCAGTACTCGGAGTAGCGACGGCGCTTCCGCTTGCTGCCGCCGACGACCTTTCCGTCGCCGTCCTCGGTCCAGTCGAGCATCGACGCGTAGACGCGCACGGTGATCGCCTCGTACCACGCATCCAGCGTGATGCGGGCCAGCACCACCCGCTCCACCCGAACCTCCTCGACGCGGTTCCGGAGCCCGCTCGCCTTGTAGCCGTCGATCCAGAAGCGCATGGACTGGTACAAGCGGTCGGTGAGGAACGGGCGGGCGTTGCCCCACGCCAGGCTCGACCAGCACGCGTTCAGCCGCACCGTGACCTCCCCCACGTAGGCGCTGAACTCGGAGAAGCTCAGGTCGGGGTGCCGGGCCTGCAGGGCGCGCGCCTTGGCCTCCAGCGACGGATCGCGAAGGGTGGGCAGGTCGACGCCGCGCTCGTCACCTCCGCCGAGGGTGAGCTCGGGGCGGCGGACCGGACGCTGCTCGAGCACACGGAGCTGCACGGCGCGCCACTGGAGGCGGCCGTCGTCCAGCACCGTGTCGCACGCCACGCAGGTTCCGTCCGGCCTCGTCTCGAGCGCAGCACCACAGCTCGCACAGCGCAAGGCCTGCATCTTGTCGGGACCGGGCGAGAGCGTGTCCGCGCGGCGCTCGAAGGTCCAGCGCTCCCGGCTGAACACGCGCGTCGGCGTGCCGTCGTCGATCCGCGTCCAGTTCGCTTCGAAGTCCACCTCGATCCGCGCGGTGGAGCCCGTCACGCGCACGGACCCGAGGTGCATCGAGCCGACCAGGACGTCCTCTGCGGCGCCGGGCAGGGCACGAAGCGCATCCGCGACGCGGCCGTCCACCAACGCAGCGAGGTGGTCGAGGCCGCGCCCTCGAGCCTCGTGGGCGCGCACGTAGAGCAGGTGCACCAGATCGAGGAACAGGGTCTCCGAGAAGCCATGATCCCGCCGCTTCAGCGCAGCGAGGTGATCGTGCCGCCGTCGCGCCGCCCGCGGCGGGGGAGCCGGTGCCGCGGGGACCAGGCGTCGGCTGCCGCCTTGCTTCTGCGTGTAGATCCAGCCGCCGATGACCACCACCGTCACGGGCACGCCGATCGCGGGGTACTCCAGGCACAGGTAGAACAGCATGCGCACGATGGCCGCCTCGCCACCGCTCGAGCCCGAACCCGACCACGAGCTCGAGCTCGACGAGGAGCCACCGCCGTAGCTGTGCCCACCGCCGACACGGGCGAAGGCTTCGTCCGCGCAGAGCACGAACGCCAGGAGACCGCCGACCCAGGCGAGGCGCCTCACGCGCGGATCCGGGGGCGGTTGGGCAGCTCGTCGGGGTTGTCGTCCGTGGAAGGCAGGTGCTTGCCGAGGACGTGTCCGAGTGCCTCCAGGTCGTCGACGAAGCCCTGCTGGTCGCCGAGCCTCCACGCGCGCTCCAAGGCTCCGGGCGGCACGTGCTCCGAGACGCCGCTGTCGGGGATCACGAGCACCTGGCGCTCGAGCAGGCTCACGTAGACGAGCACGCCGGTCCGCCGGCGGGTGCTGTGGACCTCTTCCTCGAAGAAGGCGGCGTGGGCCGCTCGCTCGGCCACGCGAGCACGTTCCCCTGCCCCCAACAGGGGCGACAGCAGGCCCGGCAGGCGGCCAGGGAGCCACGCCGCGAGCGCATAGACGAGTGCCAGGTCCACGGGGAGCCAGAGCGCCGGCACCTCGGTGGGACCGTAGACCGCGAAAGCGAGGACGGCAAAGGCGAGGCCCGACGCGAGGGTCAAGCGACGGACCAGCCAGCGCGAAGACCTGGCAGCCACGACCACCACCACCTCGGCGTCGGTGTGGTGCTCGAGGGCGCCCACGGCCTGGTCGACCGCGTGCACGAAGGCCTGGTCAGCGCGCAGCATGTGTCGAGCTATATCGTTTGCTGGCCCAAGGTCATTGCGAGGACCCGATGAGAAAGCTCCCCCTGGTGTCGGTCTTCCTGTTCGGCGGCGCAGCCGGAGCCGGAGTCACCCACGCCGCCGACGCGATCGCGAGCGTCGTCACCGTCGAGGACGCGGAACACCGTGTGGCGAGCCACGGCAAGGCCGAGATCTTCGTGCTCGCACGCGGCGAGCAGGCCTTCGTCGGCAAGCTGGAGCTCGCCGGTGGAGCGGCCGTGCCCGAGCACCAGGACGCCACCGAGGAGTTCATCTACGTGCTCGAGGGGAACGGCCGGATCACCATCGACGGCGCAGAGCATGCCGTGAAGCCGAACACGGCGGTCTACATGCCCGCCAACGCCACCGTGAGCTTCCAGAACGGCGACGCACGCATGGTCGCGCTCCAGGTCTTCGCCGGCCCCGGCCCCGCGGCCAAGTACGACGGGTGGGAGGTGATCGAGTAGGGCCCGCTCAGGCGGCCGTGCGGGAGCGTCCTCCGGGCCCGGTGTAGCCGAGGGCTTCGGCCATGGGTCCTGCAAGTCGCCCGACCTGTTCGACCTCGACCGGGTCGAGCTCGGCGGGTTCGGTGCCCATGCCGCGCACCTTGGTCTCCAGCACGGCGGGGTCCACGCGGGTGAGCCCGGCATGCTCTGCGATGTCCTGCAGCTCGAAATTGGGGTGCACCAGGTCCTCGTACCGGACCAGGAAGCCGGAGTCGTCCGGCCAGCGCAGGAAGCTCTCGGTGAGCCGACGCCAGTGACGCACGAAGCTCGTCACGTCGTCCACGCGCTCGTTGGGCCAGCTCTTGAAGAACGAGGCACCCTTGGCGCTCGCCCACGCATCCCACGGGTTGCGCACGAGGAAGAAGAAGCGGGCGTCCGGGTACATCCAGGAGAGGAAGCGAGCGTCCAGCCCTTGCCAGCGGACCTCCTTCACGCCGAAGCGCTGGAAGCCTCGGGCGCTTGCAGGCGCCGCGAACAGCGTGTCGAGCTGTGCGCGCCACGCCTGCTTGAGCGCCTGCGGTTCGGGATAGAGGTTGGCGATCCAGTGGTCGGACAGGTCGTCGGGCACCTCGACGGGCGCGACGCTCGAGGCGGACGGCCAGTCCGGCTGCGCGGTCTCCTTGCCCTGCCAGGCGTCGGAGCGGAGCGCCATCGCCGTGCGGGTCAGGGCTTGCACCGGACACGCGCGGCCATAGGGTTCCCCCCAGACGAGGATCTCGCCGCTGGAGCAGATCAGGCGCTGCAAGAGCGTGCTGCCGGTGCGCCATCCCGCGGCTGCGAGGAAGACCGGCTGGGTGCCGGTCGCGCAAGGGTCGAGGCCGAAGCGGGCGTCGAAGTGGTTCCAGGTGTGGGCCATGAGGCAGACCTCCACGCCCGTGTCGGTCGCCGCGCGACGACCTTGAGGCGCCGGTTAGGACCCGATCATGCGCATCCACTCCGTCTCCGTCATCCGACACCCCCGCGCGCGGGTGTACGCTGCCTACCGCGACGAGCTCGCAGCGATCGCGGCCTACATGCCCGACATCGAGCGGATCGAGATCGTAGACCGCAAGGACGACGGTCCCACCGTCGAGCTGCACAACGTGTGGGTGGCCAACCGTGAGGTGCCGGCGTTTGCGCGAAAGTACGTGAAGCCCGAGATGATGCGCTGGGACGACTACGCCACCTGGAACGGCCGCGAGCACAGCTGCTCCTGGACCTTGAAGACCCGCATGTTCACCGAGGCGGTCACCTGCGGAGGGCGCAACACCTTCGAAGACCTGGGTGACGGCACCACCCGGTTCACCCTCACCGGCGACCTCACGATGGACCTCCGTCACATCCCCGGCGTGCCCCGCCTGCTGGCGAGCCGCCTGGCGCCGCAGGTCGAGAAGTTCGTCGTGGCCCTCATCACGCCGAACCTCGAGAAGACCAACGTCGCGCTCACGCGCTTCCTCGACGCGGCCGGCTCGTGACCGCGGTGGTCGCGTGGAGCTACTCGAGCGCGCTGACTCTGTTGGAGGCGTTGCTCGTGCTGCAGGTGGTCGCGCCCGAGTGCAACTGGTCGCTCCGCGACAGCGACGCGGTCGGCCGCTACGTCATCGGCCGCTGCGACGCTGTCAAGATCAAGGTGTTCCAGTCCGACGGCGAGATCGAGGTCTGGTACGACCCCCAGCGCGCCGACTCGGTGGGCTTCGAGGTGCGGGTGGTCGAACAACTGCTCCCCGCACTCAAGGCCGAAGATGTGGCCAAGGCGCCCTGACCGCTACTCACAGACCTGGAGCAGGGCGTCGCACGTCTGATCCTTCGGGCAGTCCTCGTCCGTCGTGCAGGGGGTGAAGCCGATCACGTCCACATCGGGGCTCCGGAGCGCTCCCACCGCGAAGTCCATGCAGCCGTCGCCGACGCCAGCGCTGTCGATGGTGCGGCGCGTGAGGGTTGCGCTCGGGTAGCCGGTCACCCCGGCGCCCACGAGGGCATCGATCAGCGCGGCGGGCACCACCCCCTGGCCGTCGTCGGCGAAGTCGCACCAGACGTTGATCGGCGTGCTGCCGTGCTGGTCGATGTTGAGGTCGAGGCGGACGTGCCCGTAGCTGTCCTCGGTCGGCGCGGACCATGGGATGACCAGCTCCTGGCCTTCCTGCACCTCGAGCAAGGTGACATCCAGCTCGAGGAGCTCCACGCCGACACCATGCAGCGTCACGGGCTCGTAGGCGCCGCCCCCCGTGGACAGCTCGATCACCTCGCCCGGATCGAAGGCCGGGTGGGGAACGCTCGTGTCGAAGTAGGTGAAGCCCGGGGAGACCGGATCCATGCTGACGCCATCGGCCAGGCCCGCCACCGTGACCGTGCCGAGGTCTTGCTCGACCGGGTACGGCACGCACGCCCCATCCCAGTCGCAGGTCTCCTCGGCACCGCAGGAGGGCTCGCAGTAGGGGATGTTGCGACGCATCAGCCGGCACTCCCCGTCGACCAGCACCTCTTCCCGAACGTCGATGGGCACGACCCCATCGGTGACGGAGCCCTCGACGTAGGAGTAGCCGAGGTCCTGGTAGACCGCGGCCGAGAAGCCGCCGAAGCGGTCGTCGAGGTCGCACGCCCCCGCGAGGTCGACGAGACCGGGGTCGTCCAGGGTGGTGTCCGGGTCCGAGTCCACCACGGTGGCGGTGTCGACCGTGTCGCCGAGCCCGGGCACCGATCCCCCCGTGCACGCGCTCATCAGCCAGCACAGGCTCGTCGACAGCAGCATCTCCACCTCACATCCCGTCCACAGTCCGGTAGGCTTCCCACACTACCCGCCCAGGTGCGCCCTCGTGACCCTTCTGTTCCTGTCGTTGTCCGCCTGCACCCCGGTCCCGGTGCTGGTCACCGACGACACGGGCGACAGCACCTCGCACGACGCCGACGGCCCCCGCGACTCGTCGCCCCCGGACGACTCGGGCCCGGCGTCCGGCGACGGGGGCGGCGACACCGAGACCGGCGACTCGTCGCTCCCGGACGGCACCGACACCGGGGCGCCTCGTGAGGTGGACTGCAGCGACCTCCCGGAGGAGGTGCTCGAGGTGAACGAGGTGCTGGGCGCTCGCGGCTTCCACGACGTGGCGTTCGACAGCGACGGCTGGATCCTGGGCAGCGACACCAGCTCCATCATCAAGGCCGACATCGACGGCAACAGCGAGATCTGGGTGCCCGGACTGGGCTGGCTGGAGCAGATGGACTGGCTGTTGGATGGCGATCTCGTCGTCGCGCGGCAGCAGGGCAGCCTGACCCGCATCAGCCCGGAGGGCGGCACGGAGACCCTGGCCACCGACGTGTACGCCTACGAGGTGAACGTTGCCCCGGATGGCTTCATCTGGGCGGCGAACAACAGCCAGATCCTGCGCATCGACCCGGACTCCGGCGTGAAGGAGCGCATGCAGATCGGTGGAATCCAGGGAGGCCCGCGCCTGCTGGCGTTCTCGCTCGACTACGCTCAGCTCTACGTGGGCGTGCTCAGCGGTGGTCGGCTCTACCGGGTCGAGCTCGACGACAACCTGGACCCGATCGGCGACGCGGAGCTCTTCGCGAGCGGCATGGGCAACAGCTACATGGACGGCATGGCGCTGGACGTCTGCGGCAACATCTACGTGACCGAGTACTCCAACTCCCGCATGTACAGGGTGTCGCCTGACGGAGAGGTGGCGCTGATCTGGGACCCGCCTCTCACCCAATACGGCCACGGCATGCAGTGGGGCACGGGGCAGGACGGCTGGCGCGACGACGCCGTGTACGTGCCTCGCCCTTACGGCGGCAGCACCGTGGCGGAGGTCGTGATCGGCGTTCCAGGCCGCGGCTGGGAGGGCAAGCTGCTCAACAAGCCCTGAACGGGATCAGATCGGGCTGGCCATCGCGAAGGCGGCGCCTTCGTCCGCTTCGACCAGCACGCCTCGGTCGAGCAGGGACTCCGCGACGTCGACCACGCCGTGCTCGGACAGCCCCATCAGGGTGGCCAGCACCGAGATGCGTACCGGGCCGGAGGTCGTGGCGGTCAAGAGCTCGCGCTCGGCGGCGTCGAGGTCCTGGGGCACGTCCACGCGTCGGGTGCGCAGGTGAGCACGCACGGCGGAAGGCAGCCCCCGGGTGGCCTCGTGCAGCTCGCCGGCGCGCGAGGGCTCCTGCACGTAGGCATGTAGGAGCAGCGCGAGGTCCCGCTGCCGAAGCGGCGGGGGCACCATGTGCCGGGCGCCGAGCCGCTGGAGCGACAGCACCGGCTGATCCGCTCGCAGCAGCGCCAGCACCGGCAAGGCCTCTCGGAGGATCTTCTCGGCGACGCGGACGGAGATCTTGCGGTTGCCGTCGAGGGGCACCACCAGCACGTCCGGCGAGCTGCGCAGGGTCTGCATGAAGCTCTTGCCGGTCTCGGCGGAGTCCACGACCGCCAGGCCCTCTCGGCGTGCGTGCTGCACGCACTCGCGGATCAGCGTGCGTCGACCCGATCCCCGGGGTCCGTGCAGCACCACCACGCCGGGCGTTCCGCTCGTGGCGGCCACGACGGCGCGCCGGAGCACCTCCCGTTCCTTCCGCATGCCCACCACGGGAGAGGCCGGGCTGCTTCGCAGGGTGTCGCGGAAGGCCTCGGCCAGTGCGGACGCCGGTCCCGGCCTTTGGGACGCGTCGCGCGCGAGCAGCCGCAGCACCAGGTCGTCGAGGGCCGCAGGGGTGCGCGGCCGTCGCGACGAGGGGGGCTCGGGCAAGGTTGTCATCGGCAACCACGCGAGCGCCGCCGGATCGCGGGTCGTGAACGGCAGACGGCCGGTGAGCATGTGGTAGGTGACGGCACCGAGGGCATAGAGATCGACCGTGTGCCCGCGCTCGCCCTGCTTGAGCAGCTCGGGCGCCGCGTAGCCGTAGGTGCCCTGGAAGTTGCCCCCTGCGATCCGTTGGGCGGTGTGCTGCGTCAGCCCGAGGTCGATCAGCGTGGGCCGCCCATCTCGGTCGACGAGCACGTTCTGCGGCTTCAGGTCGCCATGGACGAGGCCACAGTCGTGCAGGTGCGCGATCGCGTCGGCGAGCTCCGCCGCGACATCCACGATGCTGGAGACCGCGCGTCCACGGGCCCAGACGTCGAGGGAGGCGCCGTTGATGAGCTCCATGGCCAACCAGGCGCCAGCATCGTCCGAGTCGATCAAGCGCACGACGTTCCGGTGGCTCAGGCGCGACATGGTCGCGGCTTCGCTGCGCAACACCTCGCGCTGGGACACGCTGCGCGCGACCTTGAGGGCCACCGGGCCGTCGGCACCATCCGCCAGCCAGACCTCGCCCCCCGCGCCGCCGCCGAGCTGACGACGACCCACGTAGGGTCCGATCTCCAGGGGGGTGGTAGCGCTCATGCGGGCCCTCGCTCACAATGGTAGCGCCGCGGAGGCGGCGGAGGATGTGTGCACGACCTGACTGCCCGCGCACCGGTGCGCCTGCTCGCCTGCGACGGCGCCGAATCGTTCGCGACCTCGGTCGCCGGAGCGCTGCAGCTGCCGCTCGTTCCGACACAGGACTCCTGGTTCTCCTGCGGTGAAGGAAAGTTCGTCATCGACGAGAACGTGCGCGGCGGTGACTGCTACGTCTTCCAGTCACCGATCGTGCCCGGGGCGGAGCGCTCCGTGTACGACCGCTTCGTGATGCTCCTGCACGCCGTCGAGGCCACCGCGCTCGCCGACGCGCAAGAGGTCACGGCCGTGGTGCCGTACTTCCCCGGGGCGCGTCAGGACAAGCGGAAGGGGCGCGTCCGAGAAGGCATCTCGGCCGGACTCTTCGCCAGGTGCCTGCAAGAGGCGGGAGCTACCCGCGTCATCACCGTCGAGGTGCACAACGAAGCCATCGCCGGCATGTTCGCCCCGTGGCGCTGCCGGCTGGAGAACCTCTACCTGCACTACCTGATGTGCCCCTGGCTCTGCGAGCGTGGGCTGGTGGGCGACACCGTGGTCGCCCCGGACGTCGGCGGCATGGAGCGCGCACGCCGCTACGGAGAGGTCCTCGAGAGCCACCTGGCCGCACTCTCCAAGGAGCGCGACTACAGCACCGTGAACCGCGTGGTGCGCTCCACGCTCATCGGCGAGGTCGCCGGCCACGACGTGTTGCTGGTCGACGACATCATCGACACCGCGGGGTCGGTGGTCGCCGCGGTGGACGAGCTGAAGGCGGGCAAGGCGAGGAGCGTGACCGTCGCCTGCGCACACGCCGTGTTCAGCGAGCCCGCCCTGGAGCGCCTGTCCGGCGTGGCGGATCGCGCCCAGCGGGAGGGCTGGCGGTTCACGGTGGTCGGGAGCTCGTCCATCCGGCAAGTCGACCCGCCGCCCTGGTACGTGGAGTTTCCCATCGAAGGCCTGATCGCGCGCGTGATCGAGCGGAACAACCACCGCCTCAGCGTGACCGGGGCCCAGGAGCGATGATGCTCGCGATCTGCTGCAGCATGGCGTTCGCCGAGACGCCCGCCGAGACGGAGGCGCGTCTGCTCGAACAGCAGGCGGCCGAGGAGGCGGCTGCGCTCGAAGGCCAGGGCGCGAGCACCGAGACCGACGACGGGGAAGACGATCCGGAAGAGGGCGAGGGGTGGGCCAGGTCGCCGATCCTCAAGCCCGACGTCGGACTGGCGATGTACAGCGCCAACGGCAACCTCGAGGTCGGCATCGCCCTCGGGGCCCAGGTGGGCTTGAGCTACACCCAGCGCACGGGCCTGCTCGCGGGGCGTACGCGTGTCGGAGGCACCCTCACCCGCACGCTCGGCGGGCCCGGCACCGACCTCCGCGTCGGCACCTTCCTGGGGCCCCAGGCCAAGCTGGTCGGGTTCGACGCTGGCGTGGACGTCTTCAGGAACGGCTACGACGGGGTCGTGCTCTCCATCGAGCAGTCCGCCGGCGTCGACGTGCCGCTCACCCTCCGGGTGGGGCCGCGCCTGCTCCACGGCCTCGTGAACGTCACGCCGGCCTGGCTGGACAAGGGCAGCCGTCGCGTCGACTGGAGCACAGCCGAGGGGTCGGGCTTCGGCCACGAGCTCGGCTGGCTGCTGGGCGGCGCCATCTCCACGCCCGTGATGGGGGTGCAGGCTGGCTACTCCGAGCGCTACGTGGCGGGCGGAACGAGCAAGGGGCTCTACGCCGGCATCAGCTTCGGGCGCTGAGCCTCACCCCAGCGCCAGCATCCGGTCGAGCGGGGCCTTTGCGGCGAGCCGCAGCGCCTCCTCCAGCTCGATCCGAGGGCTCAGGTCGCGGAGGGCCAGGTAGATCTTCTCGAGCGTGTTCTTGCGCATGAACGGACACTCGTTGCACGCGCAGGTCTCGTCCTGGCCGGGAAGCGGCAAGAAGGTCTTGTCCGGACTGGCCTTCTCCATCTGGTGGATGATGCCCGGCTCCGTGGCCACGATGAAGGTGCCGGCCGGGCTCGCTTCGCTGCGGCGCAGCAGCGAGGAGGTCGACCCGATGTGGTGGGCGTGGCGCAACAGCTCCGGCTCGCACTCGGGGTGGGCGAGCACCTCGGCGTTCGGGTTCTGCGCCATGAGCTCGATCAGCTTCCGCTCGCTGAAGGTCTCGTGCACGATGCAGGTGCCTTGCCACAGGCTCATCTCACGGCCGGTCTCGCGCGCCAGCCAGGCGCCGAGGTTGCGGTCGGGCGCGAACAGGATGGGCTGGCCCTCCGGCACGGCGTCGATGACGCGTCGCGCGTTCGAGCTGGTGCAGATCCAGTCCGATAGCGCCTTGGTGCCCGCCGAGCAGTTGATGTAGCTCACGACCACGTGGTCGGGATGGTGGGCCTTCCAGGCGGCGAGCTTGTCGGCGGGGCAGCTGTCGGCGAGGGAACACCCGGCCGCGAGGTCCGGGAGCACGACGACCTTCTCGGGGTTCACGATCTTGGCGGTCTCGGCCATGAAGTGCACGCCACAGAAGAGGATGACGTCGGCCTCGGCGTCGCGCGCAGCCTGGGCGAGCTGGAGCGAGTCGCCGATGAAGTCGGCGAGGTCCTGGATGTCGCCGTCCTGGTAGTAATGCGCCAGGATGACGGCGTTTCGCTCCTCGCGCAGGCGGTCGATCTCGGCGTGCAGGTCCAGGGTCGGATCGATGCTCATGGAGCCTCCAGGCGACGGGAAGGCCTCCTAACGTACGACCGCAGCCAACCGCGCCACCAGCTCGGGGATGTCCCGAGCCGACAACGAGCAGAAGGCGATGCGCAGCGCGTTGATCGGCGGGATGGCCACGAGCCCGGTGGAGTGCTCACGGATCAGCCGACGCCGGACATCGTGCGCGGACAGGTCGTCCGGCAAGCCCACCAACATGAAGCAACCCCCGTTGGCAGGGTAGGGCCGCAGCCGTTCGCTGCGCACCTGTTCGAGGGAGGCGCGCAGCACGCGGAAGCGAGCCGCCAGCTCGGCGTGCACCCCGGCGATCTGACCTTCGAGGGTCGCGTCCTGCAGCGCGCCGAGGAGCATGGCGGCGCTGGGGCCGGGCATCGCGCTGACGCTCGCACGCACCAGGCACCGGGCCTTGTCCTCGAGCGCGTTGGCCGCGGCGCCATCGCAGCCGACGGTGAGGAACCCGACGCGGCCGCCGAAGAAGAAGAGCTCCTTGGTGGCCCCGTCGATCTTGACGGGGAGCAGGCGCGCGGGGTTCCCGCGACGGACCAGCTCCCAGAACAGGGAGTCGCGCAGCACGCCGTCTTCGTAGATCATCGTGTGGTACGCGTCGTCGAGGAGGACGACCAGGGGTCCTTCGGCGGCGACCAGGACGTCGACGATGCGCGCGGCTTCCGCGAGCGTGGGGCTGTACCCGGTCGGGTTGCCCGGGAGGTTCAGCACGACCGTGGTCGGCCGGCCCGCGCGGTCCGCGAGCGCGTGCTCCAAGGAGGCCACGTCGAACCCGCCCTGCTCGTCGAACACCCGATAGCGCCCGACCTTGGCGCCGCGCCGAAGACCGAACAGGTGGAGGTAGTTGCCCCAGCAGGGATCCGGCACCAGCACGTCGGTTCCGGGCTCCACGAACAGCTCGCTCGCCAGCGACAACGCGTGCGTCAAGCCCACGGTGACCAGCGGCAGGGAACGGGGGGTGTCGCCGCCCTCGCGGCCGATCCAGCGGTTCCAGGCGTGGCGCAGGTCCCGATCGCCTCCCTGGGGTCCGTAGAGGAAGGCCTTGGCTGGATCGAGACCGGTCACGTGCCGACGGAGCGCGTGCAGAGCGAGAGGGTTGCCGCGGCCATCGGTGACCTCGCCCACGGTGGCGTTCAGCGAACAGCCGCGCGCCTCCGCGGACTGCGCCGGGATGCCCTCGGGGTAGCAAGCGGCGCGTCCCAGCGACGACAGGCACGCCCAGGCCGCGGGCACCGACTGCTCGAGCGTGTCGTTGAGCCGGCTCAGCTTGTCCATCCATCCTCCGGGTTGCGGCCTATCCGGTCGCCGCGCCGGTGTCGGTTAGCCTCACGGTCCTCGACCCAGAAGTGCGGGAGCCCCTTGAAGACCATCACGCAAGCCGCGGACGAGCTCCTCGTCCAGGGCGACCCGTTCTACCTCCCGGTCGCCGACGAGGTGTCGCTGTTCGAGACCGCTCACAGGCAGAAGCTGCCGGTGATCCTGAAGGGTCCGACCGGATGCGGCAAGAGCCGCTTCGTCAGCTACATGGCGAAGAAGCTCGGCCTGCCCCTCGTCACGGTGGCCTGCCACGAGGATCTCACAGCCGCCGACCTCGTCGGCCGCTTCCTGATCCTCGGCGACGAGACGGTGTGGTGCGACGGTCCGCTCACGTCCGCGGTGCGGCACGGAGCGATCGTGTACCTGGACGAGGTGGTCGAGGCGCGGAACGACACCCTTGTGGTGATCCACCCCCTCACCGACGACCGGCGCATCCTGCCGGTCGATCGGCTCGGCGCGGTCTTGGCCGCGCCCGAGAGCTTCATGTTGGTGGTCAGCTACAACCCTGGGTACCAGTCGGTGCTCAAGGAGATGAAGCAGTCCACGCGGCAGCGCTTCGTCTCGCTCGACTTCGACTACCCGAGTCCCGAGCTGGAGGCCGAGATCGTCGCCCGTGAAGCCGGCGTCGACGCCGAGCTCGCCGAAGGGCTTGTGAAGGTCGGCCGCAAGGTGCGCAACCTCGTCGATCGAGGGCTCGAGGAGGGTGCCAGCACACGGCTCTTGATCTACGCCGGCAAGCTCGTCGCGGGTGGCGTCGCTCCTCGACGCGCCTGTGAGGTGGCCTTCGGCAAGACCCTCACCGACGATCGCGATCTGCAGCGCTCCATCCAGGAGCTCGTGGCCGATTTCTTCTAAGCGCCACCGCCTCCGCTTCGTCGCCCGTCGAGCTCGCGCCGGCGTCGAGCTCGCGCGCCTGGCGCCGGGAGCGTTTCGGGCATGGGCACGCCGCGAGCCTGCACTCCAGGGCTCGCTGGGATCGCAGGTCGCGTCGGGCTACTCCCGGTTGGTGGTCGACGCGGCGCGGCACAACGGCGACCTGGCCCGCACGCTGGCCACCTCGGTGCCGGACCAGCTGGCGCGCGTCGCCCCGGATCGACGGGAGGCCTACCTCGACATCCTGGGCGGCGTCGTGCGCACGCAGCCCGCCGCCGCGGGTCTCGTGGCCCGCTCGCTGCCGGAGCTGATCGCGAAGCTCGGTCACGACGCGCTCGCCCGCTTCCTCGAACAGGGCATCGCCCTGCACGACCACGGCGAGAAGAAGGCGGAGAGCTTCCTCAGGCGCGAGAGCCAGGAGGGCAAGGAGGAGCTGGCGCGGTTGATCCCGGGCGAGCGCCTGGAGGATCACCGCCGCACGCTCACGCACTACGCGAGAGCGCACTGCGGAGAGGACGTGCAGGTCCGAAGCGCGGGCGAGGCCAAGCCGGGGAGGGCGGGCAGCTTCAGCGACGGCCGGCATGTCTACCTCCCCCCCAGGAGCGACCGCTTCGGCGACGAGCGCGACTTCCTCGCCTACCGCGTCGCGACGGCCCGCGCGGTCGGCCACCTCGAGTTCGGCACCTACGACCTGGAGCTGGCACGGGTGCCGGGCACCTGGCCCGACCGCCGTGTCGACGAGCTGGAGATCGAGCGCTTCCTCCGCGCCTTCGCCAACCGCACGCTGGCGCGCGACCTGTTCAACGTCGCGGAAGATGCGCGCATCGAGCGGAAGGTCCGCCAGGAGTACCCGGGCGTGGCGCGCGACATCGAACGCATCGCGCCCCAGGAGCGAGCCGACCGGCCCGCCGCCACCGACAAGGCGCCCGTGGAGCAGGTGCTCGAGGCCCTGTTCCACCTGTCGCGCTACGGCGCACCGCCCGACGCCCTCGACGAGGGCCCGACCGAGATCGCTCGGGCTTGCTGGGCCGAGCTGGAGCCCCTGCTCGACGGCGACGTGCACGGGATCGCGGAAGCCCTCGTCCGGGTCTACGCGCCGGTTGCGGACCTCATGCGCAAGGCCGAGGAGGGTCCGACTCCGCAGCCCGACGGTTCGAAGAGGCGCCGCGGCCCTTCGATGCCCGGCGGTGACGGCCAGCCTCAGGACGGCGACGGGCAGACGGAGGAGACGCCCTACCGGGGCATGCAGGAGCCGCTGCCGGTCGCCGACATCCGGCCCGAGGAGCTCACACCCCAGGACCGAGCGGAGGAGGCGGAGGCCCTCGAGCTCCTCGAGCAGCTGCGCCAGGAAGGATCCGAGCTCGATCTGGCCCGCCTCCGACGTGCGCTGCGCAGCAAGGATCCTGGTGACGAACGCTCCTACGAGGAGATGGTGGCCTTCCTCGAGCGCATGGAGGCACCTGGCGGGGGCCTTGTCGAGGAGTCGGAGGACGCGGAGTCCCGCCCCTTCGGCACCTTGTCGGGCACCATCGCCGAGCGCCTGAAGGAAGACGGGCCTGCTGAGCAGAGCTTCCTCTACCGGGAGTGGGACGCGACCATCTCCGACTACAAGCCGGACTGGGTGCGGCTCCAGGAGCACGTCTTGCGGCCGGGTTCCGGCGCCTTCGTCGAGCGGGTGCGAGACGACTACGGCCCGACCATCCACCGGCTCCGTCGCCGCTTCGAGGCGCTGCGGCCCGACGCGATGAGGCGCGTGCGTCGACTCGCGGACGGCACGGACCTCGACCTCGACAGCGTGGTCGACGCGCGGGTGACCCGGCGCGCCGGTGGCTCCCCGAGCGACCGTCTCTACGAGAAGCAGCTCCGCGATCGCCGCGATGTCGCCGTGGCGTTCCTGCTCGACATGTCCAGCTCGACCAACGAGATGGCGGGTCCGGACAACAAGCGCCTGATCGAGCTCGAGAAGGAAGCGCTGGTGATCATCGCCGAAGCGGTGGACGCCATCGGGGATGCGTGTGCGATCTACGGCTTCTCCGGCTACGGCCGCGACCACGTGGCGTTCTACGTGGCCAAGGACTTCGGCGATGCCTACGACGGGCGCACACGGGAGCGGATCGGGCGCATCGGCTGGAAGATGGAGAACCGCGACGGCACCGCCATACGCCACGCCACGCGGAAGCTGAAGCAGGTGCCGGCCAAGAGCAAGCTCCTGGTGCTGTTGAGCGACGGGCGGCCACTCGACTGCGGCTGCGACCACTACTACGACGTGTACGCCCAGGAGGACACGCGCATGGCGCTGCGGGAGGCCCGCACCGACGGCGTGCACCCGTTCTGCATCACGGTCGATCCCCGAGGGAGGAGGTACCTCGAGTCCATGTACGGCGAGGTCGGCTATGTCGTGATCGACCGTCCCGAGACGCTCCCCGAGAAGCTGCCGCGCATCTACCGCCGCCTCACCAGGTAGGCGTTGGCACCAGCGGGAGCTTCCGGCTAGGACCTCGGCCTACCACCGAGGCTCCGCCATGTTCCTTTCGCTCCTCCTGGCCTGCAGCAAGCAGCCCGACGTCATCGAGACCCCCGGACCGCCCCCGCCGCCACCCGCGGCCAAGGCCATCGCGAGCGACTGGCCGGTCAGCGGCTCGGTGGGCGTCGTCACCATCAAGAACGGCGATGCTCCCGTCAGGGGCACGCTGGACGGGGTGAGCGGCCAGGTGACCGTCACCGGTGACTGGTCCGGCGTGGATGGACAGGTCGCGGTGGACCTCAGCACCTGGGACAGCGCGCTGGCGCTTCGTGACGACCGCATCAAGGAGACCTTCTTCGATCTCGCGGCCCACGGCACCGCGACCTTCGCCGTCGCGCGGTTGGAGGGCGTGCCGGAAGGTGGCCCATCGGCCGAAGGCAGCCCGGTCACCGTGACGGGCCGCCTGGGTCTCCACGGCACCGAGCAGGAGGTCGTGGTTGCGGCCACGCTCACACCGGCGGGGGAGGGCTTCCGGCTCGTCACGACCGAGGGCTTCGACGTGGGCATGGCCAGCTACGGGCTGGAGGAGCGGCTCCAGGCACTGCTCACGCTCTGCGGCCACGCGAGCGTGGACGACACCGCGAAGGTGAGCCTGGATCTGGCGCTCGGCAGCGTGCCGGCACCGAGCGATGACACGACCGAAGAAGGTGCGGGTGGTGAGGGCGAGGCGCCCGCGGCGCCTACCTCCGACGACGGCGGCTCTTGACCTTGGCGCGCCGCGGCTGCCGCGTGCCCACGAGGATGAGCAGCATGCCTGTTGCGACGCCTAGCGCGATGACTCCGACCATGGACGACACCGTAGCAGCGGCCCCGACCCGGTCGCAAGCCGCGTGCTGACGAGCCTCGTCCTGGCGGCGCCCGCGCTCGCCTGGGAGGCCGACCCGCTCCCGGGGCAGGGCATCTGGCCCCATCCGGTCGCCGACACGCGAGCGCCCCTGTCCCAGGTGGTGATGCGCGGCGAGCTCTCCGACGACGTCGACGCCGTGTTCGGGGAGATGATCGACGCCACCATCGGCGGCGAGCTCCGCGCGGTGGAGGTGCGCGAGGGCGACTTCACGTTCCAGACGGGGCTCGTTGGCGGCGCCTACATGGGCTTCCGCCAGGGCGGGGAGCTG
>Ga0114932_10002372_pt1 | contig 19924 bp, 32 predicted proteins | sample 2SBtaG_2_FD_87286 | JGI IMG/M metagenome (GOLD analysis project Ga0114932, IMG submission 87286) | Deep subsurface microbial communities from Kolumbo volcano to uncover new lineages of life (NeLLi) - 2SBTROV12_ACTIVE470 metaG | ecosystem: Environmental > Aquatic > Marine > Volcanic ... | reverse complement strand
CATTTTCTACCTGTGCCTTACTTAATGTAACTGGTTAGGAACTATTATATAATGAATCGCCAACACTATACCAACCGACACTATTAAACCAACTAACATTTTTAAGAAATCTTTAGCAATAATTGGAAACACATATTTAAATTTATAATTTTCTCTTATGGTTGATATAGCTAATTCACGACCAGATAACAAACCAACAAAGACCCAAGTAGTGCTCATCGGTATATCATTGTACTGTTTAAAGAAAAACAATATAAACGCATATACTAGATCAATGAGTGTAGCCGATCTTACAAACTTTGTCCCTGTTTTTTCAACAACAATGTTTTGTATCTTACCACCTTTTTCATAAAATGTATATCCCAAGAAAGCGGCAAATATAACTGATATGGCAAACATCCATACAATTGGAACACTTCTTGGTAAGAATACAGCAATATTCGCCATATCGTGTGATAACCAAGTATACCATAAAAAGGCAGTACTGCACCACTGAGCAATTCTCCATTTAGTTTTATGTGCCTTTGATACCTTATCTTTCTTTTCGTCTATAATTCTTTCTATTATATGCCACGCTAAATAGGCAACTACAGCTGCTAATGCGTAACCCATAATAGACTTAACAAGCATTTTTTCTAATACAAAAGTAGACGCAAATGCTGATAATACTAAGAAACTTGTAGAAACTGGTATACCTACTCTAGTCAATAGTAAAAGGATTGCCGGAGCGCAAGCGTGATACCATTCTATTTCTTGAAACGGTATTTTATTTAATCGTCCAAATGTGATATCGCCACTGTTAACGCTCCAACCATACCATATTGTCATCCAAAGTACAGCTGTGGCGGCCATCCATAGATAGTACCATTTAAATTTGTTTTGATTAGATGCCATCCAAGTGCCCAGAGTCTGTACACTATCATTGGCTACGACAGAATATGCGGCAAAGAAAAAACCAACAATCATCCAGAGAGAATAAGTATCTATTTTAACATTCCTTTCAATTATTTTTCTTATCTGATGTGTAATGTGGCCTAAGTATATTGTCTACCTCTGATTTAACGATAGAATCAATTTTCTTTTCTATCTGCGGAAAGAGATGTAAAGCAAGGTTATGTTGACCTCTATATTCTATTGGGATTGTCCATGTTCTACCTTTACGTTGCATTGATATAGTGTGGCGCCCACCATCTTCTCTTACGAAAGTGTACGTAGCAATACTTCTATCGGCACCAAGCATTAGCCATCTTAACCATTCAATAGTACTAAATCCCAAAAAGTCATACGGTATATCATTATAGGGTTCTCTAAGTATTCCAACACTTATACTTAACAACGGGTCGGGAGATCTCCCAGTTGTAGACATGATATTAATATTATTGGCCCAAGTGTCAATTACTTTTGTCAGCTTATGTGTCACGTTAGTTTCTAAATGCCCAAAAGTTTCAGGAGAATTAAACATAACCTCTCTAATAGAGTTCTTTATTCTATATTTAATATTAGCATTGATCATAGAAATATTTTCATTAAACACTTGGTACATACTAGCAACAGCAAAGTTAAAAATTTGTTTATTGTTGTTGACTGGAGAACATTGGGACATAAAGCACCTCATTGTTCATTGAAGTACATGTTTATCATAGCGCATATTAACATGATGATTGTCACCCAAAAATTGAGCATGTTGTCAAAAACGTAATAGAAATAAAAATTCATAACTGCAAAAAATAGGCAGAGATGGGATTGTTTGATCTTCATATTGTTGTCCTTGGCCACTTGGGATAAATGGGGGAGTGGCGACCAGTAAGTTCATGTAATCGTTTTTTTAATTCGATTATTTTGAACGCATAGCGCATTATAATGGCTCTCTGAGTCGCCATTCCACCCATACCTTCTCTGCTATAATCCACCTGTCTAATTTGTTTAATTGCATACTGTAATCTTCTGATAGAATATTCTATCTTTTGATCTTCACGCAACGGGCCATTCATCATTAGAGAATTACCTTAGCTTCCCCTTCCAGTAGATAGCGTGGTCTCCCTCCCGTATCCACTTTCTGAATACCCATAGGAATATTAAAGTGATCAAACAGAGTAGCGCATACATCCAATGGTCCATAAGGACTCTCCTTCGGAGTGTATGATTTATCTGCTACACCAACAGTTCTACCTAATTCATATTCTCCACCAGACATTAGCATGGGAGACATGGCAGGCCAGTGATCTCGACCACCACTGCCATTAAGCTTAGTTCTACCAAATTCTCCAGTAATTACAAGTAGAATTTTTTCATTTAATCCTCGTTGCCACACATCTTCCAAAAAGGCGGCGACAGCGCGATCAACAGGGGGAACTCTACCCTTAAGGGCATTGGAAATATTACCATGCATGTCCCATCCACCATAATGCATCGTAATAAATTTAGCCCCATATTCAGCGAGCCTTCGGGATAATAGCATTTGTTTACCAATACTACTATCTCCATAAGCAGCTTTAGTTTGTTTAGATTCTTTATCTATATCAAACGCCAGCTTTGCTGTACCCAAAATAGTATCGTAAGCTTGGTTAGTATATTTACCAATAGAATTAGCAGCGTTACTAACAATTCTATGTTGTTCATCAAGAGCTGCAAGTAATTCTCCACGAGATTTAAAACGATCAACTTTAACTCGGGGACTGAGATTATCTTTATTGGATGGGTCAAATGGTTTATATGCGCCACCTAGCCATGATGGACCTTCCCCAGAAATACCGCCCTGCTTTATGTAGGTTGGAATTCCAGTAGAAGTGTTAGCCCCGTAGATAGAAGACACAATAGAACCAAAGCCCGGATACTTAGGATTAGATGTTTGCGCTCTTTCACCATTATAATGTCCCGTCATCATCCAGTGAGTGGCTTGACGATGAGATGAATCACCATGAGTAAATGAATTAACGCTAACCAGCTTATCTTTATGTTTGAATGTTTCAAACCAATCAGCCCCAAATGAAAGGTTTGTATCAGCATCATACAAAAGCCCATTTACGGGTCTAAACTGATCAGGAACATTAAAGTCGGTTGGAGCGTGGAATGTCTCAAACTGAGTAGGACCCCCTCCTAACCATAGCCATACTACAGATTTATCCTTGAGGACCAGTTCTTCTTCAGCAGCAAATGCTAAATCAGATAACCCCATAGCAGACATCCCAGTACCAATACTCCCAACCCTAAGAAAATCTCTCCTGTTAAAATTAAAATCTAACATAGTAGCACCCCATTAATGTATAAGTGTAGGAAATTTCACAGCGTCTGGTGTAAAGCTTTTCTTATCACTACTAGATTTAGATTTAGGTCCTTCGACCGGAAGTGTCAAGATATCTTTCATATCAGGAACTTCTTTACCGCTATCAATAGCCCACAGAATATCTTGTTTAACAGCCCACGACCTCATGCGTCGTACCGGAACGATAAGATTAAAAGTTTCACCTGCGCCTCTAACTAGCATCCCCATATATTGTCCAGCCTTGTCGCCAGATCTTTCTGACAGAAAAACACCACCACCGGAACTACCCGGAAATGCTGTTACTGTAGTCTGATCAAAAACGGTGCCGTCTCCAGTTCCTAGACTTAGAACCCTACCTACCTGAGAAACAATACCACGAGTCATAGAATTAGATCCCGTTTGCCCCAATAAAGAGCCAACATGATAAAGCTCAGCCCCAATGGGAACGGGCTTACCTTCTCCGCTATAAAATTCAGCATTGTTCTTGATAAAGCTTCTCTTTCTGACCATCAATAGCGCGAGATCCTCCCCATCAGTAGCATCACTATATTTAATGACCTTTGCGTCCATTTTTAGCTCGCCTACACGACGACCATTTTCAACCAACTCTTGAACAATTTGAGCATCTTTAAACTCTACAATCTTTTTTGGTTGACCGTTTTCAATAACACTACGAACAGATCTCAAGGTGTCAATCACATGAGCTGCCGTCCAAACAAAATTAATTTCTTCTGTTGTATTACCTTCTGTTTTTACTGATCTAGTGATAATTACTCCAGACCCTTCACTCATACCAGCTTTAACTGTTACAGAAATATCTTGTAGCTTTTTGTACAACTCCTGAGCCCGCGCTCCACTAGACAACATCAATACCATCAACATAACCAATGTAGTTTTCTTAAACATATCCTTCTCCTTGAATTAGTAAACCATCTTAAACATCTTCATTTTGCCACCGTTGCCACTCTTCATCTTCATCGGGCTCAACAAAATAGAGATTATAAACTTTTTCCAGTGTATCAATCGCTTGACTATCTATGACGTATTCTGTTTTTACCCCTGTCTCTCTGTATTGAGTAATTACATCTTCGATAGCCTGTCTCATATCTTCAAACATGATTAAACTCCAAATGCTGAAATACTGTGTTCAAATGGGTTACCTTCAATATTTTTTACCTGCTCTAACATTGTATCAGCTATCTCATGAATTTCAAGTTGCGCATCGGGCTTATTTCTCAAACCCTGAAAATGCATAAAACTCCTCCAGTTAAACATAACATCTGCTGTGATCTGTGTATTATAAGGTCGGAAGAAACGAGCAGACTCTTTAGCTCTTTTCCTATCTATACCATGGTCATCTACGAGACTTTTGACACAATCATGATATAATTTTAGACCAAAATTTGTATATGACTCTAACGATTCTTGCCAATTAATGGGCCAATCGTGAGGAATATAGAATTTATCTTCTTTAATCTCTTTATACCGCGCAGACTCGCCATTAACATTAACGCCAATTCTATGTTTAATGATATGAATATGACTAGCGATATCTGTGGTTACTAGAAAATGTATGGCTGACTTCTCGAATGGTGTATGATGCCCATTCTCGGCCAACATTTGTAAGAGCTTATGCATACGTTGACGTTTATTATCAGTTAGATCGCGAGAGGTGCTTGTCCAAGCTGACAAAGCGTGTGACTCGTCTCCACCGTAATAACCTATCAATTCAACTTCGTTTTTCATCTCCAGCCGTCCTGTATGGCCATTTTTCCGCGAGTGTCTTATTAATATTACCAACCTTTACTAACCATCTGCCATATTTTCCGGTCTTGGTTGTCATTATGGCTACGTAGCCATTAGCATCCCTTTCACTTGCTATTAGTTCATTAAGTGTTTGGGTCGCTAGTTTCCAGTCTTCATGCCCCCTCTCAGGTGTGTCTACATCCATTAATCTTCCGCGCACCCTTATCGTAATATTAAAACCTAAATCTACATCAAGGTCAATAGTGTCTCCATCTATAATTTTTACAACTCTTGCTTTATATTCATACATTATTTCTCCAGTTCGTTTCCATCATCATTATTATATAAATCATTTAGCTCATTGGCTTCTATTTGATTTTTAATTAAAGCGTACATTGTGCAAATTCCTTTTGCATAACCTTGAGCGCTTTCATGGTTTTCCCATGTGGATAACGCCACTTTAAGTAAACCATATACTAATGTATTATCCTTTTTTAAATCTTTAAGGTATTTTTTAAACCAGTCACGATCATGTGTCATGGATACTGTAAGTGAATGAATAGTATCTTTAGAAATCTCGGGAACGTGTGCCATACTCACCTCCATATTTTATGTTTGGTGGAGGTGGGGGGAATCGAACCCCCGTCCAGTATAAATTCAAATAATAACGTCTACATGTTTAAACTAACTCACGAAAAACATAACTTTGTCCTAATTGGGTAACAAGGTCTAGGACAACCCCGCGCTACTAGGCAGCGAGTGCTAAGCTAGGCTCGGCAAGTAAAATAGTTTAATCGATTTTTTAACTGGCCACTCGATCAACCAGTACATGCAGTTACTACTCTTGTTCATCTGTCGATTCCTTGTCACCCCCGTATAATTTTTCGGCGCGTTCCATCCCCTTGTCTGTTAATCTAAAAGAAAACTCTCCATCTTCACCTACTAAAGGCTCTATATATCCACTTTTACACAATTCTTCGATTGCTGTTTCTGTATTATTGCTAAATTTATCAATTTCATGCTCTTCTAATACATAATAGACATCTATATCTTTATTACGTGCTCGCTTTTTAAGGGTATCAAAAGCCTCTTTACCCTTTTCAGGAGTGCTAAACACACTAATCACATCTACATCTTGTACAGCGTTATCAACTAATTCAAACCTTACTAAAACATATACGTTCACAATGTTGTCTCCGATTTAAGTGCTAAACCAATAATCAGCATATACTGATCAACTTCATTAGGTGTTAATTCAAATCCTCTTTCTGCTATTTTCATGCGCCATGCAAGTTTTTCTTCCTTGTTCATAAGACAAAGTTGATGCAAATAAGTAATTGTATATAAATCGCCGTCCTGACATAAGTCTAGTACCTTTTGGTAAACACTCCACGCTATACTAGACTTTAAAGTATCTTCATAACAGGCTGTTAATATTTGATATAGGCTATCTTCTTCCATTATAAACCCTCAGTTAGGGAATTAACAATATATAGCTATATCATAGTACACATTTTTCCTTAATTAAGTACCCCCGGCAGGATTTGAACCTGCGGCCTACGGATTAGAAGTCCGTTGCTCTATCCAGCTGAGCTACAAGGGCAAAGGATATTCATACAAAAACACATCTACCTCTTTGAAAATTTGTCTTGATAATTCAAACTCTTTTTCCCACCTTTCATCTTTATTCATGTATGAAATAACGCTCGAAATACCACTCTGAATAATCATTGATGCGCAGGAGGGACATGGCATAAAGGGATATGTGTATATTGTACAACCCTCCAGTGGGCGCTGAGCAAACAATAAAGCATTACGCTCAGCGTGTAGTATCATTTTATACTTAGTTTCACGATTGTCAAGCCTATTATCATCAGAAATTCCTTGTGGGAACCCATTATATCCTACAGACACAACACGGTTATTAGAATCTACTATTACCGATCCAACCTGTGTAGATGGATCTTTTGACCAGCTAGAAATCAGCTTAGCCATATCTAAAAATCTCATATCCCAACGATATCGTTCCAATCTTTTCATTTAATTATTCCTATCTTTTCCTTAACTCCTTGATCGGAATGCCAGTATGGAGCGCAAGCTCTCTCTGCAAGCCCCTCAGCTTCGCAACGTCGGCCTTCCAGATTCCTTCACCGCCCTCACCCTCGTAGCTCCCCCCGGCAAGACAGTCCGCAATCCAGACGCTCTCTGAAACAATCCGGTATCGCAGACGCTCCACTGGACTCAGTCCCGAAGGGCAATCAATCGGGAAGGAGTTTGAGTTGCCCCTGAATTCAAATGTCACTTGTGTTGTGTTGCTCATATTTTTTCCTTTAAGCATTCAGCAAAATTAAATAATAAATTTACCTTTTTGTCAAAAACATCATAGGGAATATCTCGATATGTAAACACAGTAGGTGTTTCGCGCGCAGCAATAACAGAAGCAGCAGACGCTAAAGGAAATGTCGTAGCCATTTGCATAGCAGAAAATTGATCATTAGATCGTATAATTCTCTCGTATGACGCATCGCCAACTTTTACCTTTATGATTACTAAATCATCCTGAGCTGGACAACTATGCTTAAAAACATCAATTAACTTATCATCACTTAATCCTGACTCTCTAATTAAAAATTTCACAATATCTAAATGTCCGGGATATCTTAAAGTTTTATAGCAACAATTCTTGACTCCACGACTTTTCATAGTGGAAATTGTGTGAGATCCTCCTCCGCTTGTATAAAAAGCTTCTAACGCTCCAATTTCTTCACTCACAACTGGGAATTCATAACCATCCATTCCACGCACAGTATCCCTATCTCCACCCCGCAGTATAGCGCAATCATCACGATATTCATTAATGAGACCGTCAAATGACCACGTACAGCTATATTTCAATATGTTGCTAGGTTCTTGGGGAAGTCCTCCAACCATCATAGTAATGTTTTCGGGCGCACGTTTACCGCTAGTAATGTGATCCTTATACATATTTTCAGCAATAATATTCACCCATCCGGGAGCTAAGCCTAGATCTGTCATTATAGAGCATCTTTTGTACCGATTAGCATTTTCATTAATACCATGACTAACACCTTCGTTTCCACCAAGGTCACAGTATGAGATACCATTTGCGATACAATTTTCAGCCAATTCAGAGTTTTGGTGATACGGAAGAGCCGATATAACAATATCCGTATCCCTATCAATAAAGGAATAATCAACATAATCCATATTCAATAGGTGAGTACTTAAAGTGGGAGCGCTATTGATAAACCTCCTCCAAATAGAGGATTTAACATCAATAAGATCCTCACATTTGTCTAAATTTTCCTGATTAATATCAGCCAGCACCAACTCATCAAATCCAAGCTTATGCATAGCCCATGCGGTTGTTCGCCCCATTTGTCCTACGCCAACAATTGTTGCTTTCATTTTTTATTACTCCTTGAGAGGCAATCGGAAAAGATAAGGTAAGACAAACTAAAACATTTTCTTAATAGGTCTAATAAGATAGTGACCAACAAAACCGCCTATTTTTTTCTTTCCCATCTTCATTCTAATGTTATTTTCCCACTCTGTCAATGGACATTTGATCTGTTTACTAAAACTAATAAGAAATATAAACGAACATATTGGCAGCGATACATACCATGGGGCCAAAAAGGGAACCACAAAAAAAGCTGCCGCATTACCTAAAACCACCCACATGTGAAAAACAATTAAAAAAATCCATTTCATATAATTAAACATAATTCACCCCAAGAAAGGAGGAACTCGCTTATCAATTGCCTTTTGGACACGACCTTTAAAAGCTATTGCCGAAAAAGGAAGGTCTATTGTCACCACCACGCTTGTGTCATGTACTTCAATAGATCCTTTAGTTTTAACTCCTCGGCTTGTTCCTGAAAACTCATATCCTGTTTCGTTTTCAGTCACAGATGCATCATCCATCTCGAACGATTCCAATAAATCATCTAAAGCAAATTTAATTTTATCTTTAACGTCACACGCTTGAAGCGCATGTTCATAAGTTCCTGTAACTTTTGGCATTTTAAATAATTCCTTCTTTATAGGGGGGATATCCTAACCCAAATACAAGTGCCATATTTATTTCGTATGGCTGTTCTACAATATTTTCATCTAATATTCTTTTAGCTTCCGTTTTCATAACGCCCATAAGAGCAGCGGTTACTTCATTTTTATGAGGGCGCACATCTCCTGCTCGTGTAACCTTACCTTTCTTCTGGTTCTTTTTCCATGTATAAAACCCACTGCGCGTTTTTTGTCCCAGCATTCCATTATTATATAGGTCACTAATCACACTATTGTCTGGAAGGTTTATGTAGCTATATTCATTAGATATGTTCTGTGCCCCATGATATATAACATCAATCCCCACAAGATCACACAATTCGGCTGGTCCCATTGGCCAGCCAAAATCTTTCATTACCTTATCCACATATTCAATATCCATCCCGTGAGAAATCATACTATCAAACTTAACTAAGTAAGGCATTAGTATACGATTAACTACAAATCCCGCACAATCATTACACACCAATGGTGTCTTTTTCATAGCCAAGGCTACTGAACACAGCTTACTGATAGTATCATCGCTAGTGCCACTACCTCTAATTATTTCCACTAAAGGCATTTTTGATACTGGATTAAAAAAATGTAGTCCAGCAACCCGATCAGCTGGTAAATTTTCTTTCAGGCTATCTACCCTGAATGTGGATGTGTTAGTAGCTAAAATGGCCTCGGGCGCAATACGGTGTACCTTTTGAAAGATGTCTGTTTTTAACTTAAGGTTTTCTGGAACTGCTTCTATAACAATATCTGCTTTATTTACAGCTTTTTCAATGTCTGTAGTAGTTGTGATTCTCTCCATGATTCTATTACATTCATCGGCAGATATATACCCCTTCTCCACTTTATTCTGTAAATAAGCACGATTAGAAGCATTAGATTTATTTAACTGCTCTTCATATGGGTCATAAAGAGATACGCTACCCCCTGTTTTATTAGCAATAGCAAAGGCTATACCACTACCCATAGCGCCCGCACCTATTACTGTCACCTTTAATGGTGACCAGTTCTGTTTGCTTAGGTCAAGAGCTTTACTCTTTAGTTTTCTTTCTCCTACAAATATACTAATTAAACTTTTAGCCACAGGAGTTTTTGCTAACTGAACAAATGCCATTCGCTCAAATTTTAATGCGTCATCTCGTCCCATCTTCCTGCACTGCTGTATAACCTCAAGAGCTTTAAGGGGCGCTGGGTAATTACCACCAGTCTTTTTTGAGATAAAATTTTTAGTAAGTTTAAAGATTGCCAATGCCTTGAAGGCATTCTCACTGGCAATGGCTCCTTTCTTTCTTTCTTGTTCGTCATCAGAAAATATAGACACATCAACTTCATCAACATCTTCTATAATATGGGATACGACCCCCATCTTCAAGGCTTCGTATGAGGTAACAGTTCTGCCTGAGCAAATTAAATCTAATGCGTTAGATAATCCTATTAGTCGAGGCAATCGAGTTGTGCCGCCCCATCCGGGTATTACCCCCAACTTAGTTTCTGGAAGAGCCATTTGAGAATTTTCTAAACATATGCGAGCCGTACACGCTAAACATATCTCTAAGCCACCACCCATAGCAGTACCGTTGATAATAGCAATGGAAGGTATGGAAAGATCTTCGATACGATTAAATAAATTCTGACCTCGTATAACCATAGATTCGATATCATGCGCGGAGGACATGTTAAATTCTTTAATATCTGCCCCAACTATAAAACCCTCTTTAGCACTACTGAAAACAACTGCTTCATAATCTTCTTCTTCGATGTCTGTAATTAATATTTCCAGCTCGTCTAGAGTTTTAGTATCAAAAACATTGTAAGATTTGGAATTATTATTAAATATAATATGTCGCACATTCTCGTCTGTGCGTACATTAAAGTTTTCAAGAGTTTGTCCGTGAGTAGTCATCATGTTAATTCCACCATGGGGGAGTGCCACGTTTCCATTTGGCTAAGTGACGTTTATCTGACATGTAATAATTTCTGTAGGATTTAATTGGGCATTTTGTTTTATACAGTTCAGGCATTGCTAAACGCAAAGATGTTATTCCACGCTGTTGAATATCAGGAGCATTTATTAAACAGTTCTCTATAACATCCTGACACTTATGTCTTTTTGAATATCGAACAGTATACTCTTTACAAAGCTCAATACCCAAATCACACAACCACATATAGTTGTCTATAGATTCTCGCGTCCATATGGCTGAAGGGTGATTTTTGTGGGTAGCCCTATATGGAACGTCATCATGACCATATTCGTGACGGGTAGTGCATAACAACTGCGCATATTCTAAGCACATCTTTACACAGTGCTTATCGTTATGGTACTGTGCAGCTAATTTTGGGTCATTATCAAGCATAAAAATATTCATATACTTATTATACTCTATTTTAAAAGAATGTCAAATGTAAAATTGCGATCATAAACCAAATAAGTCCTCCTACCAGAAATACGGCAGGCCAATCCGTTTCGGATCTATTCATTTCTTTTATATCCCTTCTTCCACGTATGTTTTTCTTTGTCCCACCATTTTTTATATATTTCACTAATGGCTTTTGACTTCTCTTCGATGATGCGACGGTGCTCACGGTCAGCCTCAATGTCCCAGTCATCATCTTCCCGTGGTTGATACTTCTTTTTCTTTTTCATGTCTGAGTTTTTTTAGTACGCTTTGTAAAAGTATTATTTGTGACCATGCGCTATTGTTGATTGTATGTACGCCATTACGAATTTCTACTGTGTCTTTCTTGACTTGAGCTAAAGTGGCTGGAAATTCTTCAGTGTGACTACTAACGGGCACCTCTGTTTCGTTTCCATAGGGATCAGTAGTAAGTGGCAATCCAGTAGAACACTCAGGACAGAATTTAACACGCTGTTGTGTTGGGTTATGACGATCAAGGTAATGATTATATCTTAACATAATATCAGTAGAATGAGCTAACTTCTGATGCGCTCTACCTACTTCATTTATAACCTCAGTGTTGGCGAGCAGAATTTCTTTTATGGTTGACTTCTGGTCTTCTAAGGTTAGTCTCATATCTCTATATTCTGACATGATTAAACAAAATACAACAATCATAGCAAATATTAAGCAGCCATCAAACCACATTAAATATTTTTTTGTTTTAGTGTCTTCCATAGTTAAAGTCCTTCGGTGATATACTTTATCATTTTCACTGCCGCTATTGAATTACCCTGTTCTATTTGGTTTAAAAGTTCTAACAAAAATTCTTTTCTATATTCTGAATCCTGTTCAAATCTTTTAAACACCGTTTCGGAAAAGTATTTCATTGTTATCTCTGCGCCAATCTTAAAGGAATGGATAAGACAAGCTGTTATGGTCCAGCAGTAGGTCTAAATGGCTTAAGGAGTGATCGTATTATGTCCAATCTATCTTCTGCGTCTACTAGCTGATCAAGAGCAGTATCAAGCTCTTTATATAGATCGCCCGTGCTATGATCTCCAATACCAACAGCGTTTTCAAGAAGTAGTTCAAATGAAGCTAAAGCAGCTGACCTATCAGATTCAGCCTTTTGGAGCAGATAGTTAACAGCATGATCTCTAAAGTTACTCATAGTGTCCTCTTTAGGGTTGTGAATGTAAATAAAAAATCCCCGCATAGCGGGGACAAAAGTTACTTTCTTGCAAAATGTGAAGGTAACTTTGGTACAGGAAGATGAAGAGGGTGAACGGCTGGCTCTGTTCCTTCAGTAGGTGTTACCTCAATAGGAGGTAGCTCCTCGAAGGTTGGACCCGGTAGTTCTTTCAGCTCTCCCGGAGTGTAGCGCCATCGAAGTTGTGGACGGCGATACATATAGGTTTTCTTCGGAACACAAAAGCGTGCCCTAAAGGGGGCCGTGATAATAGCACCTACACCTTGTACAACCTTTCCTGTTAGGTCGCATGCGTAAGCACCCACACCCATTGCCACGTCAAGTGGAGTGCGACATTCCACAACGATAGGTTTCGGTTTACATCGTTGCGCTGCACTAACTCCCGAAGTCAAAAACAAAACGGTCAACATCGTAATAACTAACTTCTTCATGTCTAATCCTCATGTCTTGTAATAAAAGCGGTTTGTTCTACACGATCAATTCCTACGATCCTATAATATCCATCCTTGTCTATTTGAATTACATCTCCCACCTCCATATCAGTATGCATGGAATAAACATAAACATCTTCATCAAATTCTTCGAGCATCAGTATCAAAACCAATCTTAGAAAGAATATTGTTCTCGTCGGGACCTTTAATATTTTCAACAAATTCTCTCAAAAATGCAACTCTAACTTTAACTCTTTCAGGATTATTTGGATATCGGGCAAGAGTTTCATTGATCTCATCTACAAACTGGAGCAATACTTTCTTGTCAGTAACATTCATCATGGTTAAATCTCCTCATGATCTTGAGAATCGTAATTATCCCAATACGACGTTATTAAACGTGCATCATCATAATCCACAACAGCTGGCAGTAGATCACCATTATACTCCGCAATTACTTCGTACTTGCAGCAGCGCAACTTTTGATGCTCTGAATCCAGTGGTACGCTGACTACATCAGATGGATCTATCTTGCAGATAACAACACTATCACCTGCTGCTCCATATGATTTAACATAATCAATAGCGCCCACATGGAGCCCCTGACTACATCCCACATCACAGTTGTCGTCCACTCTAAATCGTGGCATGCTGACTGTCTGCCCCACAGAATTATCCATTTGACCTGAATACTTGTCTGTAAAGTCAGGCTTCACAGCTTTATATGCTAGGAAATAACCATCTGTAGTGATGGGCAGAAACTTATGAGACAGAAACTCATACAGCTCATGAATGGCTCGGTATGAGGGGTTCTGATATAAACGTTTGAGAAAATTGAGAATAGGTTCTACATCAAAATCCTGTTTAATCATTTCGACAATGCGATTGGTAATTGTATTGTGGACTTGTTCATCCACATAATACAGTACTCCATCCTCAAATCTAAAAGATCCTTTACTCCAGTTCTCAATCTTCGATCCAGTGTTAAGTAATTCTACCATCTTGGCATCATCGCCAGATCGCACACACTCAACTAAGTTCATGTACTCTGGATGTGATGTATTAAACTGGTAAGACTGATTGTCCACTACTACTGTCCAATTTCCCTGATGGTCCTTAATGTGATTAAGCATCCTAGATAATCCTCTTGTCTCGGGGTTTCGGCTGAATGGTTCTGTCTACGATCTCACCATCGTCGGTGAGCACTACAAAAAACGATTTCTCAATTCTAAAGCTCGGCGCAATACTCTCCTTACTGCTGTATTTACTGGTCCACACATCAATACGATATCGGTGATCGAACACGTTGGTGGCTGCGATCTCATATAGATTATCGACAGGCCCAACAAATTCCTTTAGCTTGTTATCGTTGATGGTCTTTTTTTTCTTTGGTTTAGGTTTCTTCACAGGATACACTTTACCTACTGTCTGTTCCATTTTAAACTCCCTTGATGTAGTTAAGAACCGTGTTTAATTTGTCAGGTTTCGATAGGTCCCACGTTTCAACAAATTGTAACATGGGGTATTTTTCCATCAGCTCCCTTTCAATTATACCAAGTGAGTTGTCCATGTCAAGTTCAATATCTAGTTTTTTATAGAAGTCGACACTTGGTTGCTGCTTATACGCTTTCCATTTCTCCTCAAATCCTTCAATCTCCACTTGACCAACAAGTTTGGATAGTAGAAATTCTTTACGTCCACTGTAGCACACCACTCCTGAAGGAGCAATTTTCTTAGCTTCCCGTATCAGATAGTCCTCCGCAGTAATCCAGTTTGAATTTTGAAATTTCTTGGTGCGAGTGTACGCAGACTTAACACCATATATTTCAGGAGTTTCAATACCTTCTTCTCTTGCTAACCTTAATACATGTATTAGATAACCAAGGCCCATATTATCTACAGGTTTCCAATTCTTGATTTCAACATAAAGGCGCTCAGTATTAGTATCACTTAAATCTATTTCATTCTTAATCCAGCACTCCCTGTCAGTTTTCCCAGCAACACTATCCTCTAACACAAATACTTTTTCTTTACATGTTTGACACGAGCGCCCGTTGTGGACTTTTGGAAATTCATCATTCAGATCTTTGATAAATTCTTTATCAATTTTCAATTCATCAATCTGTTCTTGAGTAAGAAGCGCAACAACTCTCCTACCACATTCAGCTAATCCCTGACGAATACGTCTTTCATATCGTGGCTCGTATAGGAATAGCTCTACCTCATCTCCAAAGGGGAGAAAGTTTGTATAGCTTTTCTCAGATGACTTCCTGTAGGAGCTTTTTGAAAAACAAAGTATCTCTTTTGTACTGGTCTCAAGTTTATACTTGAGAAAATCAGACAGATGAGCACTGATTATCCTCCCTGTGTAGCCAGTTCTTAATGACTCCAGCTTAACAGCTTTGGTATAAATGGTAGGTTCTTTGTCTATCTCTTTGATAAGATAGTCCTTTAGCTGACTCCTAACTTCTTCCATTTTGGCAGTGAGAGTCTCTTTAGTTTTAGTGTCGAGAGATAAGTTCTCGCGCCCCGGATCAAAACTCAGATCACCGAGATCAAACCTAACATAGCCCACTATATCATGAGACATCTCGCTAGGAATTTCATAGGCCACATTACCCATGACTGCCTTTAAAGATCCCCATCCAGACTTGATACCAACCATACCATTGTCAAAAATATAAGAGTTCCTACGGGCCTCTAGGTCATACTTACATTCATTTAAATTGATGTTGGGCACACTCTGAAAATATTGGTAGACGTTTGTTGCCTCCTCAATAAACTCACTCACTCTACCATCCACATTGACAATAACCTCTAAACCCCTTGGGGCAGACGTACTCTCGGATGTTAGGAGCGCGATCTGAGGTTCACCGTCCTCATCACGATAACAACTGTATGTTTGTTTAAGATTGTTGAAATAGCTGACTACGGTAAAGCTATCCACCAAACAGAAAGGAGACTTGCTACCAAGACCTAACGCGCCGATGTAATCGTTAGATCCTGTCTTTGTGCTACAAAAATAAGTGGTGAAGATCTCCCTGACATCTTGTTCAGAGAGACCCACACCATAATCTCGAACGCTAAACCACGGTTCCAAGCTAGTAGGAAGATGCACGTCAAACGGCTGGTCGTTGCCAGCCTCGATATGAGCATCGTGGGCGTTACAGCTTAACTCCCTAATAACTGCACGAACCTTGTGGGTATAAATGTTAGATGATAAAATATCAAACGCTTTGGCACTTGCAGCAATTTTAAAACTACTCGTTTTGAAATTACCAGCAACAGCAACATCCTTTTTTACTTCGTTCAAGATCATTTTTACGCGCTCCAAGGTGAGAAATGGTGTAAACGTGCCTTGATTATACCATGAGTATCGTCAATGTCAAGAGAATACTTTAGAAATCTTCAGAAATTCCAACACTATATCTCAGAACAGAATGAGTAAGACACTAAGAAGAAACTTGACCTTTCGTTTTTATTTTTGTATATTTTGTTTCCATATCCTTGGTGTATTTTGGAAGCTTAACTTGCATTTTGCCCTTATAAAACAAATCAAAACATGCTATAGTTTTTTCTGCAACATTAGGATATCCTCCACCGCCGGAGGTTCTTTCGTCTGTCGTTGTGATCCAGTCAACAAAATGTTGAGCCCCACACTTCCTTGATCCTTTTTTATCACCATCATCGTCTCTAATCTTCATAAGAAAATCTTTAACATAATACCCCCTATTTATTAGCATTACAGTCGCAGCAAGAACGGGAGCAGTAATAGTTTTACCTACTCCTTTTTTGTTTCCTTTCGGTAGATAATAGCCATCGAGTTTCATTAGTTCATCCATCCATAGTGACATCCATACGTCTGTATCAGCGTTTTTCACTCCCCTACAGCATACCTGTGGTATTGCTCCCAAACCAGTTAGTTTTTTAAATCTTTCACTCTTGAATTTATAACCCAGAGATCTCGCAGCAGAGAAGTTTTTATCGCTGGCTTGTTCTACGCAGGCCGGAGAATCATAGTAACGGTAATGATCCTCCACCTCATCCATATCTTTTGCGCTCTCGACCATTGCGTGGAAATGAGTTGGTAGGTCACTACTAGGAAAATGCTTTTCTTTTATAAGAAGCTGACGAGTATGAGCATCGGCTAGATACCTAATACCGTTTAGATCAGAGGCATGAATCCATGCATGGTGAGGCATAAACTTCTTAAGATGTCCCATCCGAGCCCGATTTAGTTTAGCGTCTTTCACTCTTTCCTCTGTATCACGCTGTCGTGGGTTCGTTTTGTAGCTCATGAATTGTTGCATCGTAATTCGTTCGTACCAAGTTTTCTCACCCTTACGTCTTCCGCTCATTGTCTCGTTCCTTTGTTTGTGAATGATTAGTAAAATACGGCTTTTATTATAGTCTACTTATTGCCAATGTCAAGCGCAAATTATACAAATAGTCGGGCTTGAACCAAGCTGTCTTTTTTTCGTAGCCATGACATGTCTACGTCCACCCCCCATAACGAATGAAAGGTTTGTCGTTCATAGTTTTCGATACACTCAAAATTATTGTACATTTTTAATTCTGTGTGGATCAAGTCATCAAAATCATTAACAGTAAAACCGTAGCCGGGCCAGTACCACCGCCACTTAAATATGTTTAGTTCAATACCCTTTACGCACTCTTCATGCGTCATACTACGGACTATTAGTCCTCGTGTTGCATGGATAAACATAATGACTAAGTAGTCAAAATTTTGATTTCCGCTTTCACCTTGATCATACGGTTTTATCCTAGTGACTTCTTTTTTTCCTTTTCTTGCTGGGTTCAGTAGGACTGATTTTACTTCTATATATTTTTCAATTTTTGATACAGGGCTCGTGAAAGCAATATCTGGACAACCTTCGCTGCGTTTGTGCTTACCGCGCAAGGGTCCAATAGATTCTCCAAATTCTGGAAATTCCTTTTTTATGAGACTACATATTTTTTTTTCGAGATACCTTCCACGCGCTTCTTCTCCGAGGCAGGCTAATCTTCTAGAGGTGTAATTAGTCCATACTAAGGGATCGGGAATATACTCTTCAAGATCTGCATCCAATTCCTCTGGTGGAATGTCTATCATATTATCCCAAGTCCTCCAAGCTTACGCCGTTTTTTTTTAGTACCATAATAGCTTCCCGGAACTCATCAGGATGCATATAGAAGTAGTCTGAAAGTTCCGTAAGGCTGTTAGCCACAGTATCGTCTAAATGCATAATTTTAGCGGCTAAGCTGTCGCACTTGTCTCTTTTCTCTTTGACCCAGTTCTTCATCTTAGTCTCCTTGTCCTTGAGTAATGTGGTTGATGCCCCTATTATACAGTAGGTATCGTCCACGTCAAGCGCACTCTTTAGTTTTTTTCTGGGAGAATTGTATCAGGGAGATCGTGGAAGCTGATGTCGTCGCTGTTGCTGAAACTACCGCCACCTTTTCCTCCACCCTTACCTTTGCCGCCCTCACCCTCACCTTTACCTTCACCGTCTCCCTTTCCTTTACCCTTTCCTTTACCTTGATTCTTGCCGTTGTTTTTTCCCATCACGAGTTCGCCACTCCTGATTTTGTTAAGAGCATCTTCGCCACGTTCATGTCCTTTGCGCGAATAGGGGGTGCGATACGCTCGTGGCTCAGTAAAATCTTGAACACCAAACGACAGTAGGTATTGCTGCCATCCTTCTACTTTTTTTTCTGGATCTCCACTTAGATTAGTGGCCCATATATAAATGTTGCCCTTTTCCTTCGTCGTTTTATCGGGCTCTTTAACAACAATCCAGTGAACCAGAAATTTTTTTGGCAACCGATCACCTGATGGCCAGCCAGCAAAATTTGGTATTGACATTCCCACCGAAAGAGAGATATGCAGTGTTAACAACATTATAAGAGCTTTCAATGCCCAATGACCTCGCGCTCCGATAATAAACCACAATACTAATGCTGTAAGACTAAAGAATACTAATGGAATTGTCATGGTGAGGGTCCTAATGGAGTGGGTCTGGGATTTTTAGACACGAGAGATTTGTCAAGTATGTTAGTTTGTATTACTTTGCCCTCGTCATCAAGAGTAAATCTAAACGCTGTTTTTTCGTCACCCTGTAAAACGAGGACAACTTTTCGGCCAGTAACTACGCTAAATGGATTTAATTTTTCCAGTATGATAGTTACAGGTGTTTCTTTATCTTCTCTTTTAGTATACATGTGAACATTCACAACGTATTCTCCCGCCACAATGCCACGCAGACTCACCATCTCTCGGTTCTCTTTATATTCTACTACACCAAATGATGTGGATATGCGGTCTGATGAAAACCCCACATCATCTCGGTCGAGATGCATAAGCCCCTGTTCGCGCCTGTTGAATGCCACTAAATTGCCTTCTGGGTCTTCCACGTATGTGTCAACATCATCGTCCATATCGGATGGCCAGATGACAGTTATCATGAATTCAGCTTTGGCATCAACTGTTTTATTTTTCTTACTGGGGTTAATAAGGATAAACGCCAAGGAGAACAGTGCTACAAAACATAGGAGAGTATTAAACAATAAATCCATGAATGCTGTATCGGTGTGATAATTACGCTTCATTGTTAACTCTCCCATATTTATCTTCAAGTCTCACAATATCATCTTCAGTGGGTTTCCCCATTTGCATTTCATATATTACCAAAGATGTTCTGGAAGTGCATTCTATTTTATGTTTTTGTCCCTTTTTTATAAATACAGAGTCACCGCTCTCTACTGTACTAACCACATCGTCTACAGT
>Ga0114932_10002371_pt1 | contig 19927 bp, 16 predicted proteins | sample 2SBtaG_2_FD_87286 | JGI IMG/M metagenome (GOLD analysis project Ga0114932, IMG submission 87286) | Deep subsurface microbial communities from Kolumbo volcano to uncover new lineages of life (NeLLi) - 2SBTROV12_ACTIVE470 metaG | ecosystem: Environmental > Aquatic > Marine > Volcanic ... | reverse complement strand
TACTCAACTATGCTGACATTGACACAGAACAAGAAATGTTAGGTTATGGTATTGGAATCATAATGCTAAACATTGGAATGTACTTTGTAGCACCAGCAGTTGTAGTAATTGCATTAAGTAAAAAACTTAGAAAATAAAATTATTTTTTCTTTGCAAATGATGCAACACCAATTACTATTCCTGCGATACCTAATCCTATAGCAGCAATTATCATGGTCCCTTCCGTAAGATCATTATTTTGGTTCTCTAGGTCCTGTTCTTTTAATTCGTTGATTGTGTTTTGCAATTCCCGTATATCACCACGTAGATCATCAATCTCCCTGTTAAAGTCATCAATTTCTACTTGATCTGACTCAACTGAAGGAAATTGGAGAAATGATGGGTCTTCAACCTTCTTAGGATGTAATGTTAGATTTACTGTAGTATCATTAATTGTCCCAAGAAAGTTTAGTTGTGACCATCCAGAAAATGTTGGAGTGATAGGAGCCTCGTACATCCCAGTGACATCAGTTGGTGCTAAAGGTAATGTAATGTTTGCATCATCAACAATAAGTTTTATTTTCAGAGTTTTTTTCAAACCTTCTATGCCTTTTTCAGAAACAAACTCTTGGTCTACAGGCTCAAGACTTTGGTCCATCTCACTAACATAAACAATAATTGCATTTGCTTCACCAGCAACGACAGGCCAGTTTTTCCAATCAATCTGAATTCTATAATCACCGACAGCATCGACTTGATGTGCAAATGCACTAGAAGCCAAGACTGGAGAAATTATCAATACTGCCAATAATATCACAGTTTTCATGTTTTGCGATTTTGAGAACAGAATAAAAACCAAGATAGTACAATTTTCGATTCAAACTAAGATCCTTTTTATTAACCTAGGCACAATCAACTTTAATGAAAACGAAAACTATAGGTTCGTTATTCGTTCTTTTCGCTATTGCTTCTATGGCTGCAGCTGCACCTAGTGCATATGGAGACCACGCAAAGGCAGTAGTTGAAAACGCTGCAGGTTCATCAACCCCGGGTTGTGAACCAGATTGCTTTATTCCATCAACTGTAACAATTGATGCTGGCGGCGAAGTCATATTCCAAAATAATGACAATGCTGCACACACATCAACTGCAGGAACGCCAACAGATGGCCCAAGCGGTGTTTGGGACAGTAGTTTGGTAATGATGGGAACAAGTTATTCAGTTATACTTGATGAACCAGGAGAGTATCCTTACTTCTGTATGGTTCATCCATGGATGGTAGGAACTGTAATTGTTGAAGCAGCAGGAGCCGCTGAAGAAGCTATGCCTGAAGAAGAACATGATGATCATGGTGATGATCATGGTTCAATGGAAATGGCATCAACACCAAGCGTAGTTGATATCCAAATTGGCGCTCCAGAAACTGCAAGTGCAGGCGAAAGAATAACAATTGATGTTACAATTCTTGACGGAATGGGAATGGGAACAGAACACACTAACTACGATGTTGTAGTCACACACGGTGGTGAAACATTGTACGAAGATAGTGTACATTCTCATACTGGCGAATCAAGTCATGATGTAACACTTAGTGCAGACGCATCTGATGAGAATCCAGTTGATGTATCAGTTACATTCAATGGATTTGGATTCCCTGGTGACGAAATGACTGGTCCAATTGGAACAACGAACAATGTACAAGTGGTTCCAGAATTTGGTACAATAGCTGCATTGATTCTTGTAGTAGCAATTGCTTCAATAATTGCAATAACTGCAAAGTCAAGAGTTAGTTTAATGCCAAAACTCTAAACCAAAACTTCTTTTCTTTTTTCTTTTTTTTATTTTCTTCTAAGCATTGCTATAATTGCAATAATAACAGCTGCTGCACCAAGTGACAATCCAAAAACACCAAAGTTGTATGCTGACTCTATACTTATTCCATCAGAAGTAAGACTAACATCACCAACATTTGATTTGATGTTAGAAACATCTTTTTGTAATGAAGTAAGGGCATTTTTCAAGGCGCCAATTTCTTGTCCTGAGGCAGAACTAGATGAAGGGGGAAAATCAAGCACAGATGTGCTTTCAACGTCTTCTATTGGAACTATGACGTCAACAGGTGTACCATTAAGATCTCCATTTACTTTAACCTCCATAGAACCAATTTTTGTTGGGATAATTTTTGCGTAATAGTGTCCTGGACTAGGATCTGAATTAACGTCAAGAACTTTGGAAGCGCCGCCAGACATTACTGTTGCATCCATACTTCTAAATCCATTTGAAATATTTTTGTAGGCACCAGTTTCTTCATTTGGTTCCCTAATGTCAATAGTTATGGCATTTAGGATTCCTACAACTGGAGGCTCGTTTTGCCATCCAACCTCAATTTCATAAGAACCAACCTCAACTGTAGTATGTGCATGTACACCAGAAAAGCCTGTTCCAAAAACAAGTAATGCTGCTAACAAGACAAAATATTTTTTCACGATTCAAAGACAAATTCACACGTTATTATCTTTACTAAGATGGTACAACTTTCGAATTGGTAATTCTTTAAATTATGAACACCTAGCTTTTAGATTGGATTGAAAATAATTTGGATAATTCCATTATTGCTATTGATAGGATTTCCATTAGCATATGGGCATCCATTTCTTTTAGACTCAGAGCCTGCTCAAGGGCAAAATGCTGCTGTCGGCACTACACAAATAGTTACTCACTATTCAGAAGCAGTAGAGATTGATTTTTCTGAACTAAAAATTTTTGATTCTGATGGAAATCAGGTAGACAAGCGTGACACGGCATATTATAACGCAGAGTCATCACTTGTGATTACTACACAACCACTAGAAGATGGCGTCTATACAATTGCAAGTAAGGTATTATCAAAAGTTGATGGACATTTAGTGCATGCTGCAATTATTTTTGGTGTAGGCGATGTACAGATTGATGCATCATTACTTGAATCACAGGAACAATCAGAGACTACATTTATTCCTGAATCAATTGCAAGATTTCCAGGTTTAGTTGGCCAGACAGTTGTATTAGGAGGAGTAATTGCATCAATTGCAATTTGGTCAACTGGACAAACAAGATTTAAAGAACAAATTGCGTTAATTGATAGTTCATTCAAAGCAAAATTTTCTAAAGTAATTGGTTTTGGTGTAATAGCAGTATTTGCCTCTAATTTTATCATGTTGGCTGTTCAAACATGGCGACTTGAGGTATCACCATTTGATGTTATTGAAACTACGTTTGGTTCTACATGGCTTACACGAATGATTCTCACTATAATTCTAATTGGAATTTGGTTCTGGATAGAAAGAAAAAACCAAATTTCATTTAAGACACAACTACCAATGCTCGTATTTGCGCTTGCATTGATTGCAACAACTACAATGATGGGTCATGGTGCATCCACTGAGATGGCTCCACCAATAATTTTAGATTATGTACACAATTTGCTTTCATCGATTTGGATTGGGGGTGTAATTTTCTTGGGGTTTGTTATTTTACCATCTATTACAAAATTAGATGCCAATGTTAGAGATAAAATCACTATTAGTTTGATTCCAAGATTTTCAGGAATGATAATAATTTCTTTAGGAATTTTAATTATTACAGGGCCAATGCTGCTTTGGTTCTTGGATAGTAATGTTTCATCACTTACAGAATCAACATATGGTAAGTTAATCATGCTAAAAATTGCAATTGCATCTGCAATGATTGCATTTGGAGGATTTTATCAAATTAGATTTACGCAGCAAGCCAAAAAAGACTTGAAATCTACTGCAATTTTCAAGAAATTAAAAAAACCATTAAGATTTGAAGCAGGACTTGGAATTGCATTACTTGCAGTTGTTGCATTATTGGTAAACTCATCTCTTCCTGCTGGAGAAGTTCAATCAGTAAGTGCAGAACAAGGAGTTAGTGGGTATGAAGCTTCATTGTTTTCAGAAAATGCAAGATTTGATGTTACAGTCTTACCAGTTGGGATTGGACCAAATCAAATTAATGTTATAGTTTTAGGACTTGACGATCAACCGCTTGCAGATATTTCTAATTTAAAGATGAAAATTTCAAACCCACTTAGAAGTATAGCACCAATTGAGGCAGAAGTAACTGAGAATGAGATTACTGGGCAAGATGTTTTTACAAAATATTCTGCAGAACCAACATTTAGTTTTGCAGGAGTTTGGCAGATAGAATTAGAAGCACAAAGAACAGAAAATGCAAATGAGAGTGTATTATTTGATGTTAGAATTAAACCTGCATTAGAAAATATGAAGACTGATGTCATAGAATATGAAATACCTGCAGATGATACTGCACCATTATATCCCGTGTATGATGGAAAAAATATCTGGATTTCAGATGCACAAAAACCAAGACTGTGGAAATTTTCAATAGCAGATGAACAGTTTACACCGTACACGTTTAGTGGTTTAACTACAATTTTCATGGATATGGACAAGGAAGGAAAGATTTGGTTTACTGACACACCAAATTCCAAAATTGGAAACTTTGATCCACAAACAGAAGAATTTGAAATTATTGCACTACCACAATTTACACTAGTTAATCAAAAATCAATTCCTACATCTGTTGCAATTGATCATGACAATGATGTTTGGGTTGCCATAATGGATCAAAGTATTTTACTAGAGTATGATCAAGAAACTAAAAAATTTGATATTTATAATACATTAACTACAGATGCAGGACCTACTGCAATTGAAATTGATAGTTCAAACAATGTTTGGTTTGCAGAATCTCTTGTAGGTAATCTTGGAAGAATTGACGGTCAAACAAAACAAATGACAGAATTCACTCCCAATGAAGGACCTCTTGCAGAACCATTTGCATTAATGATTGATAAGCAAGAAAACATTTGGATTGCAGAACACTTGGGTCCTTCAATTACAAAATTTAATCCAATTCTAGAAAGTTTTGATAAAGTTAACATTTCAAATCCAGAATCATTACCATTTGGAATGGTCTTAGACAAATATGACAATATTTGGGCCGCACAGCATGTTATTGATAGTCTTATTGTACATGATCCATACAACAATAGAATAGCTGAAGTTACGATTCCAACTGAAGGTTCATTCACACAGTTTGTAACAGCAGATGATAATGGAGATGTCTGGTTTGTTGAACAACGTGGTGCAAAGATTGGTAAAGTTTCAATTAGTTCCGTACCTGGTCAAACAACCATTCTACAAGAATCATCAACATTTGAAATAAAGTACGTGGAGATAGTTGCTCCATTAGTTTCAGCAGGAATAATTGCTACTGCATTATTTTATGTAAAAAGTGTCAGAGACAAACGTAAAATTGATGAAATGATTCATAAAAAAACTGAAGATTAATCATAGTTAACTACAATAGTAGTTGAAAATATTTGAAAGTATGAAACTTTACTACGCACTTCTTGTTGGTATCTTCTCAATTTCATTATTAATTCCCGCATTTGGGCATGGAACAGGAATTGAATCATCACCATTTGTTAATGTAAATGACAGAGATGTTAGAGTAACTGTAGAACATTTAACATTAGACGATAATGAATCAAACGCAAAATTTTTTCAAATTCATGCATATGATAGAATAAACAACGAAATAATAGAAAATACAAATTTTGATATTAAATTATTCAATGATGATCAATTACTGACAGATGATTCTTTTTTTGAGGAAGATGGAATACTGGTTTTAGGTGTAGCCACAACTGAAACTGGAATTTTTACTTTTAATATAATAATTAACGCTGAAGATCAATTTGGAGCAATAACCGACTTGGAATCTGTAAATGAAGTTAGTATAACTGAAGTTACTCGTCATTTGCAAACAATTGAAGAAAATCCAGTTGAATTTAGAGTTAAATCATATTATGATAACATAGAAAGATTTGTCTACAATGAAAATAATCATACAGCAAAAATTATAATTCCATTTGACTGGAAAGAACAAAACATTTCTCATACAGGTGTAGTTCATGCAGAAATAATGTTTCCACAAAGTTTTGTAGATTTCTTAGCACCAAATTATTTTGGTACTGCAAATGGAATTGAACTTTTTAAATCTTCTATTTTTATTGATGATTATTCTGAGGAAGAAAATAGAATTGTACACTTTGTTTTACTAAAAGATCATCTGAGATACATAAAAACTCAAATGAAAAGTATGGATTCTGAGTTACCAAATGTTTTGGAATTGGTTTTAAACAGAGGTGAGGAAATCAAGTTCCCTATTAGTGCTCTAACAATTAGTGAAGAGTATCAAGTCGATTTATCTTGGGATCCAAAGGAAATACGACCCGGCATAGAAACTAAATTCATCTATACATTCCGTGATACCTATGATCTTGCTCCAATTAGAGATTCTGATTATACGCTTACTTTATTACAAAATAACAAAGAAATTTTTTCAAGAACAGCTTATGCAAAAATTGGAGCAGATTTTACTGATTACACATTTTCTGAACAAGAAACTGGTGTAACAATTGCTAGATTTTCAAATATTTCAGGAAGTGGACAGGAAACAGAGTTTGCGTTTATTGTTTTAGAAGCTGAAAAATCAGATTTAGTTTCAATTCCTGTATGGATTAAAGATCATGCAAAATGGTGGGCAGAAGGTGTCTTTGATGATAATACATATGCAGATGGAATCGAATACATGATTAATGTTGGTATAATTGTAATACCAGTAACACAGAGTGGTGTTGAAAATCAAGATGCAGTAATTCCCGAATGGGTAAAAAATACTGCAGGATGGTGGGCTAACGACGAGATTCCAGATTCCGCATATGTAAATGCAATTCAGTATTTAATTAAAGAAGGAATTATCACAATTGCATAGAATTTTCTTAATACTATTATAGAAATTCTAGCCACAAATATTGTCAAATGTTACCATTAAAGGATGAAAACCCACACCCACCAGGATTCAAACCCAGACTTACAATTGCATTAATTATTGTAAACGTGATTGTATTTTTTGCTGAGGTTGCAGTTACTGGACAATTTTTTGAATTTTCAAATAGACAAGCAATGAATATGTTTTTGAATTGGGGAGCTGTCCCTGGTTGTATTACAGGACAAATTAGCGGGATTGATACTGGTGTTAACATAGTTGGTTGTCCTGCAATTCCAGAACTTTCTTTGTTGACTTCAACTTTCATGCATGGTGGCTTGTTGCATTTAGGTGGTAACATGTTGTTCTTATGGATCTTTGGTGACAACATTGAGGCAAGATTTGGAAAAATAAAATATCTTGGCATCTATTTATCTTGGGGAATAGGAGCTGGTTTAATTCACGTTATGGGTGATCCAGGGAGTGGAATTCCTGCGGTTGGTGCTTCAGGTGCAATCTCTGGAATACTAGGAGCATATCTTGTAATTTTTCCACGTGCAAGAGTTTTGACTTTTCTTATGTTGGGATTCTTTTGGAGAATGATACACATCAAAGCAATGTACTTTTTACCATTCTGGCTTATCTTTCAAAATTTGTTACCATTTTTCATAGGTGGGTTTGGCGTTGCAGGTGGTGGTGTTGCATATCTTGCACACATAGGTGGATTTGTTTTGGGTCTTGCAGTTGGATTCTTATACAAAAAATTACATAGATCTGATTTTACTTATGGCACAAGATATGGCTATAGAGACGACTGGAGATAATTATAAAAATTAAATTAGTGATGTTCTAAATTCATGTATGCCATACATACAGGTATCACTTTATCCTGGTCGTTCTGACCAACAAAAACAGGATTTTGCAAGAGAGATAACAAAATCTGCAGTTGAAATTCTCAAAACAAAAGAGGAGCATGTAATTGTAGTTTTTGATGAGAATCCAAAAGAGAATTGGTTTCTAGCTGGAAATCAACTCTAAACTATCTTTTTATTTTCATTTTATTTACAAGTCTTATGTCAAAGATTGCACTTGTACAGTTCAAAGCATCAACTGAAAAGAAAAAAAACCTTCCAAAAATTTTAGACTATATCAGACAGGCAGCAAAAAATCACGCAGATATGTGCACATTTCCTGAATATATGATGTTTTACACACCCTCAACACAATCAGCAAAACAATTGGCACAACAAGCTGAAACAATCAAAGGTGATTTTGTTTCAGCTGTTGCAAAATGTGCCAAAGAAAATTCTATTAGTGTTGTAGGAACAATGTATGAAAAAAGTAGAAAAAAGGACAGAGTATACGATACATCATTTATTGTAAATAAAAATGGTAAAGTTATTGGAAAGTATAGAAAAATTCATCTCTATGATGCTTTAGGTTTTAAAGAATCATCCAAGATGTCACCTGGTTCATTAATTCCTATGCCAACAAAAACTTCTGTTGGAAAACTAGGAATGATGATTTGTTATGATTTAAGATTCCCTGAAATGTCACGAGTATTAGCTTCTGCAGGCACAGAAATACTTGTAGCACCATCAGCATGGGTTAATGGTCCTATGAAGGAGGAACATTGGATAACATTAAACAAATCACGTGCAATTGAAAATGGATGTTATGTTATCGCACCAGATCATTTAGGTCATGTTTACTCTGGGAGAAGTATTGCAGTTGATCCCTACGGTAGAATACTTCTTGATATGAAGAAGCGGCAAGGAATTGGTTACGTTAACATTTCATTAGAAAATGTTCATAAGACTAGAAAGAAACTTCCATTATTAAAAAATCGTAGAACAGATATCTATTCAAACTTTAAACTTTAGATTTTCTACTATTGCATTTTATATTTGCACATTGTTTTTGCCATTTTTGTTTTCTACTAAATCTAAAAAATATAGTAGGCCATGAACAAACCTCACATTTGATTTTTGTTCCTTTAATCATTGCTTTTTGTAAAAGTGGTGCTGATGCCTTGCAACCATTGTAATAGTTTGTACACCCAATGAATCTTTTTTTTGTTGCATGAGATTTTATTATTACAAGTTCTCCTGATTTACATTCAGGACATTCTACAAGTCCATCTTTAGGAGCATTTGTACCTAAAATTACAAATTTTTTCTTTTTTGCAGACCATGAAAGAAATCCATTAGTATCAAGATACTGGGTTATTTCTGTTTTAAACGATTTAATATTATTTTTTGTTAGCTTGACAGAATCTCTTTTTCTGGTTTTTATTTTTGAAACTTTAACTTGCTTGTTCTGTTGCTTCATACCTTATTTTCTATTCTACCTTAATCAAATTATTTGCATAATTTTTATACTCGATTTGTCAGCAAAATTTGTGGAAAACGTTTGCGTGTTAGGTGCTGGTAGTACAAAATATGGAAAATTAGACGATAGTATATCTGATATAACAATCCAAGCATCAGCTGCTGCAATTGAAAATGCTGGTATTGAACCTAAAGAAATCAAAGCAGGTTACATTTCAAATGTTTTTGGCGTCGCAGATAAACAAGTTCACTTAGGTCCTGTTGTAATGAGTAATCTAGGAATTTCTGAAAGACCATCATTATCAATAGAATCTGCATGTGGAAGTGGTTCTGTTTCCTTTAGAGAGGCTTATGCAAATGTTGCTGCAGGATTTTATGATGCAGTACTTGTTACTGGTGTAGAAAAAGTTACTCACACTGGTACTGAATGGACAACAACTTATTTTTCATATTGTTCCGATTTTTTCTATGAGGGTCAAGCTGGTGCATCATTTCCTGGTTTGTTTGCATCAATGGCCAGAGCATATCTTAATGAATTTGATGCAACAGAAGAAGATCTTGCTAGTGTTGCAGTAAAAAATCATGATAATGGTTTATCAAATCCAAAAGCGCATCTTAGGAGAAAAATTACTATTGATGATGTAATGAATTCAGCAGTTGTTGCTAGTCCTTTGAAGCTTTTTGATTGTTGCCCTTTTTCGGATGGAGCAAGCTCAGTGGTCATTTGTAACGAACAGTTTGCAAGAGATCATTCAAAAGATTATGTTAAAGTAATTGGTTCTGGTCGTGGTGGCTCACCAGCTGCACTTCAGGGCCGCGAACATCTAACAACAATTCCTAGTACTAAGATTGCAGCTGCAGATGCATACAAGATGGCTGGTATTACAGCAAAAGATGTAGACTTTGCCGAAGTTCATGATTGTTTTACCGTAGCTGAAGTAGTTGATACTGAAGATCTAGGTTTCTTTGAAAAAGGAGAAGGCGCAAAAGCCGCACGTAATGGCGAAACAAAACTTAACGGTTCAATTTCAATTAATCCATCTGGTGGATTAAAATCCAAAGGACATCCAATAGGTGCTACAGGAGTTGGTCAAGTAGTTGAGGTTTTTGAACAATTAACAGGCAAATCTGGTGAACGAACTGTAAATGATGCAAAGATTGGCTTAACACAGAATTTTGGTGCAACTGGTGCTAGTTGTGCTGTTCATATATTCCAAAGTGTGTAAATTGTCAGCAAAACCTGAATTTATTGAGCAAGCCAAGAATGGCAACGTTCTTGCAAGAAAATGTACTAACTGTGGAGAATTACATCTTGCAACTGTATATTTTTGTAAAAAATGTGGTAGCAAATGCTTTGAAGATTCAGTAATTTCTGGAAAAGGAAAAATTGTAACATATACGATAATGACTGTTCCCCCAGAAGGATTTGAAGAATTTGCTCCATATGCATGGGCAGTAATGGAATTAGATGACGATTCTAGGCTCAGAATTTCCGGATTCTTGCCTAAAGTTGCAACACCAGAAGATCTTCCTATTGGTACACTAGCCGAAATTGTTGGATTTGATGAACGAGGAATAGTTCTGAAAAAGCAATAGTTGAAATTATTATAATTTTCCATTAATTATCTTGTCATTTTTAAATAGTTACTATAACAATTTGTAATATGTCTGTAGAAATTGTTTGTGGACAATGTGGTTCAAAAATTTCTACAATGAAAATGTTAAAGTCTGTTAAAGATGTTTTGAAACACTACGATAACAAATGTCCAAAATGTGGACAAAAACTTTCTACCAGTCAGTTTTCATTAGATGTTGAAGAGAAAAAATCTTAACGATCAAAATAATCTAGTGACAACAACTCTTAATAGTCAATTTTTTTTTACAAAGTCTTATGGGAAAAGATGAAGAAGCAACATTTGAAGACGAATTAGAAATTGATTCTGCAGATATTGACGATGATGACGATCTAGTTATGGATGATGATGCAAAAGACGGTGGAGGTCTTTTACAATCTACATCAAAACGCGTTAGAATGATATTTTCTGTTATGGCAAGTCCAAATAGAATAGACATTCTTAGAATCCTTAATTCAAAGGGCCCTTTGACTTATTCAGAGTTAAAGTCATTAGCTGGATTTAAATCAAAAAAGGAGAGTGGTAAATTTGCATATCACCTTAGAAAACTTTTGAGACAATCATTAGTTGCTCTTAATAAATCCGAAAGACGATATACAATTACTAATTTGGGTAAACTTGTGTTAAGTCTTGCACGACAAATTGAAGAGCGCTCAATTATTGAAAGTGGAAAAATGTATGTCCGAACATCTCATGATTCTATCGAAGAATTTAACTCGCATAAAATTATTCAATCTTTAGTTCGTGAAGGTAGTTTACCATTAGAGTTATCACAAAAAATAACTGAAGAAGTTGAAAACCGCATCTATAAATTTCAAACAACATATCTAACAGGTTCGTTAATACGAGAAATGGTTAACAACGTGCTTTTAGAACACAGTTACGAAGAATATAGAAATAAACTTGCACGTCTTGGAATGCCTGTATTTGATGTAAATGAGATGTTTACAAACGTAGAAAACAATCAAAATGGTGCAGAAGATTTGTTGTTTAATACAGGCAAAAATGTTCTAGCAGAGTATTTACTTACAAACAGTCTTCCAAAAGACGTAGCAGACTCACATTTATCAGGCGATTTACACATAACAAATCCAGGTATATGGTCACTCATGCCTGACGTAGTCTTCCTCAATCTTAAAGAACTAATCGACGAAGGATTACAACTAGGTGGTAAATCCCTTAATGTATCACGAGTTCCACAGCCTAAGACTCTTGATGATTTGTCTGTGTTACTTCCAATGATTCTCTCTTTGATAGCCAAAGAAGCATCACAAGAAGTTGTAATAGATGAACTCCCAACAGTACTAGGAAAAATTTCAAAGAATCTAAAAGACATTGAAGAAAATCTACTTCGCATTTTTAAATTGTCTTCAACATCAATAAGTTATGACAAGTCTCCTACAGTTATATCATTTAGATTACCTTTATCAACAGATCAAAAAATTGTAAAATCGATATTATCTGCATACAAATCATACTTAGAGATAACACCATTGTCAAAGATTGGATTAGTTATTGACTATGAAAAAGGAAAGATATCAGAAATCTCTGATGTACTTTCTACAATAATTTCCATTGGTGGTAATGTCATATTCTCAAAAGGCTCTTGTTCAACTAATGGAATACTCAAGGCAGAAGAGAAACATATTGGAACATCAATCAAACTTGGTTCACTAACAATTAACCTTCCACGCCTTGCATTTGAATCAAACAAAGATGAAACATACTTTAGGGCAAGACTTGCGTTACTGATTAAACCTGCAATTGATTCAATGATATTAAGAAAGAAGGATATCTCTGATCTTACAAGACGTGGAATAAATCCACTTCTTAGCAAAAATACACAATTCATGCAAAAGAATTCAATGTCATTAATTCTAAATCTTGTTGGACTGAATGAAGCTGTTTTTAGTATACTTGGTCATAAGGATGATAAAGAAGGTCGGGCGATTCTTTACAAAGTTCTTCAGACTGCAGTTGATGTTGCATTAAAGAAAGGAAAAGAATCAGGAGTAAATGTTACAGTTGCTATGGTTGACACAGATGGAATTTCAAGATTTACTACCTTGGACAGTGAGAAATATGGAAAGAATTCTGTTCAAAACTCAACTTCTTCAGGGTTATATTCACAAGGATTCTCGATTGATCCAGCAAAATTAAAAGAACTTACAGCAAAAAATGAACTAATTCAAGGATCTAATAATATATCAAAGATACTAAATGGAGGACTACTTTTGAAAGTTAATTTTGAGAAAAAAACCAAATCTGGAGACATAAAATCAGCAATAGAGAAGATCAGTCTGCTAACTTCGTCATTTAAACCAGTTCTAGATGTACCAGTATGTGGAAATTGTGGTTTTAAGGGAGAGAAGCTAGTCGACAAATGCCCAACATGTAAATCACAATATATTTTATAAAACGAAATTCGTTATTCAAAAAACAAAAAACGCGATCAAAACAGAATTCTTTTTTAGCACTATGGATTTCCGATACAAGAAAAGTTGGAGCGTTGTAAAAAAAATTTCAGCTCAACTAACAAATTAGTTTGCAAAGAAGATATATTCTTGACAATCTTAACTTCTCTTGAGGAATTATAAGATGGTTGAAAATTCACAAATAGAAAGTTCTATCGCCGAAATTCGGAAAAGAAATGGCAAAGTAACAAATTTTGATAAAAACAAGATCACAAATGCAATTCATAAAGCATTAATGGCAACAAACCAAGAAGATCGCGATCTAGCAGAAGAATTAACGAACGGTGTACTAGATAAGCTAGTTACACAGGGTTTTTCGTCATCACATCCTCCAAGTGTTGAAGATATCCAAGATATGGTTGAATCAACACTAATTGAACAAGGTCACAGTGAAATTGCAAAATCTTACATTCTGTATAGGCATGAACGTAGAAAGATTCGAGATGAAAAGATGAAAGTTATTAACACAGATAACCTTGATTCTGTTTCTAAGCAATTTGATCTTAATTGCCTTCGTGTCTTAGCATCACGTTATCTAATGAGAAATAATAAGAACGAAATTACTGAGAGTCCAACTGCAATGTTTGAAAGAGTTGCAATTCTAATTGGAATTGGAGATCTCTTACATGACAGTGAAATTTTTATCAAGAACGGTAATACATCACAGAATACAGAAGAAGCAACAGAATATCTTACTAAACTTGATCACTTTGATTATAAATTTAAAATTGGTGAATACTATCTAAACAAATGGCACTTTAGAGGTCTCATTAATGGTTATGTAGATCTTGCAAAGAAAGGACAGATGAAAATTGGCTTTAAAGAACTTCTAACACAACTAGCTGGTAAAAAATTTAACATCTATTCTGAAAAAATAAATGAATATTATTCATTGATGACTCATCAAATATTTTTACCAAACTCTCCAACAATGATGAACGCAGGTGGTCGTCTTGGTCAATTATCAGCATGTTTTGTTCTTGGAATGCCTGATGACATGGAAGGAATAATGAAATCAACATCAGATGCTGCTTTGATTTTTAAATCAGGTGGTGGGGTTGGAATTAATTATTCAGAGCTTAGAGAAGAAGGAGACATCGTAGCCTCCACATCAGGCGTGGCATCAGGTCCTGTATCATTCATGAACATAATTAATTCAGTTACAGAAGTGGTCAAGCAAGGTGGAAAGAGAAGAGGAGCTAACATGGGTATCATGGATGTTTGGCATCCTGACATTGAAAAATTCATTACAAACAAAACAGAACCAGGAGTACTCGAGAACTTTAATGTTAGTGTAGGAATTTGGGAAGACTTTTGGAATGCATTAGTTAATTCAGAAGATGGTGCTTATACACTAAGAAGTACACGTGATAACTCACCTGTAAGAGAAATAAATGCACATCACTTGATTGATTTGATTGCAAACTCTGCTTGGAAAAGTGCTGAACCTGGATTAATTTTCTTTGATAAAATAAACGAGTACAATGTATTTGCAAAAGCAAGAGGTGGTCCACTAAAAGCAACTAATCCATGTGGCGAACAAAGTCTTTATCCATATGAGTCATGCAATCTTGGTTCAATAAACTTGGCTAATCTTGTAAAAAGAAAAGCAGATGGTCAATACGAATTTGACTGGCAAAAATATGAAGAGGTAATTAGAAAAACAACAAGATTCTTAGATAATGTAATTGATGTAAATCATTATCCTGTACCAGAAATTAATGTAGCATCAAAGGATTCAAGACGAATAGGTCTTGGTGTAATGGGAGTTGCAGATCTTTTGTATAAACTAAGAATTTCATATAATTCAAAAGAAGGTTATGAGTTTATGTCAAAACTCTCTGAGGCATTATCATATTACTCAATGGAAGAATCCGTTGCTTTGGCACAATCTAGAGATGAATTCCCATTGTGTCCTAAGACAGAATATCCTGACGGTAAGATTCCAATTGCAGGATATTACCAGAAACCAAAGAATGCGCATTATTATGATTGGGACGCACTTATTGAGAAAATACAAAAATATGGAATTAGAAATGTTTTAACAACAACAGTTGCCCCTACGGGTACATTATCGATGATTGCAGATTGTTCAAATGGAATGGAACCAACATTTGCATTGGTATTTGAAAAGAGAGTAACTGTTGGTAGATTCTTCTATACAAACAAAATCTTTGAACAAGTACTAAGAGAGAATGGTCTTTACAGTGAGGAATTGCTTGCAAAAATTGCTAGTAACTATGGTTCTGTTAGAGGAATTGAAGAAATTCCAGAATGGATGCAAAAAATATTTGTCACTGCAATGGATATTCATTGGTCAGATCATCTAATGGCTCAGGCTGTATGGCAAGACTGGATTGGAAATGCTATTGCTAAAACAATTAACATGCCAAATGATGTATCTGCCGACGATGTTAAAGCAGCATATCTACTTGCACATGAGATTGGTTTGAAAGGAATTACTGTCTATAGAGATGGTTCAAGACACAAACAAGTTTTACATATGACGGATGAAAACGCTGTGAAAACATTTGATGTAGTTCCTTCTAACTATTTGCATGATTATATTCATGATACTATCACTAATCCATACATCAAAGAACAGGTTAACAATGCACTAAAACTGGTTGTAGCTCATGAAGAAATTAGGACACCATCTCCAATAGTAGAAGAACCAAAAGAAGAGAATCTTTGTCCTACATGTAAAAATAACCTTGTACTTATTGAAGGTTGTAGTATTTGCATAGAATGTGGATACAGTGGCTGTACATCTGGATAGATAATTCAAAAAAACAAATACAACAAAAATTATCAGATATGTAATGCTTACATTAATTTTGGCTGAATCCTCATTAGAAACTATACCTAGCGAACTACAAAATCACCCATCAGTAACATCATACTGTAAAAGATTTAGAAAAAAATCTAATGAAGTTTTACTTGATAATTCGTGGCATTTTGGTGCCATGAAAGGAATTGAAAATGAAATTAAACGTGGACGACCAGACATAACGCACTTGGCACTTTTGGCAATTTGTAGTAGTCCACTTTATCAAGAGAAAAAAATTAGAGTTTTTATTCATACAATCAACAATCAGGTGATTACATTAGGTGATCAAGTGCGACTACCAAAATCATATCACAGATTTCAAGGAGTTATAGAGAAACTTTTCAAAGAAAAAAAAACTGTACTATCAGATTCACAATTAATGGAATTGGAGGATATGACATTTGAAGAAGTATTAAACAAAATTAACCCAGAAAAAATAATTGGCTTTTCAACCGAAGGTAGTGACAGTACATTTGAAAAATCTGCAAAAACAATTACTGACAATTCATGCATAGTAATTGGTGGTTTTCAAAAAGGACACTTTTCAGATCATATAAAAAATAAATTTAACCAAATTGAAAAACTATCGCCAAACTCTTTAGAAACTCATGTTATTCTTAGCAGATTGATCTATGAGTATGAAAAAACCATTTTTATGTAGGTAGAAAAGTTTCCTTCCTTATGCAGTCATAGTATAGCCTGGTTAGTATTCGGGGTTTCCAACCCTGTGACGCGGGTTCGAATCCCGCTGACTGCATATTTTTTTACTATTATTATATGAATTAGGCATGAAGAATTCAAAAAAAGAGGTTGCTACAAAGCGAATGCATATCCTGTTCAAGAATGCAGTATCTAATGCACGAGTAGATGCAGATTTGGCTGAAAAACAGGCTATGATTGCAAAAAAGATTAGCATGAAATACAAAATAAGAATGCCATATGAAATTCGTTCATGTTTTTGCAAAAAATGTAAAAAATTTATTGTTCCAGGAATAAATTCCAGAGTTAGAGTTGGTCGTAGTAATGTGAAATCTGTTAGAATCACATGTAATTTTTGTACACACACTTACAGAAAAATTATCAAAGACTGAAAATAATTTATCACGTGTAACATTTGTAAACACTTTTTCTAAATTCATAGAACATAAACATAGAAAAGTTTTCAATAATTGAAAATGTATATAATAATAATGAATCAATAGTTCATTTCAAAAATTTTTTGCAAAAAATTGCATTTGATATATTATTAATACTATATAGTTTGTATAGTACTAAATGTCATTGGTATAACAATATTGAATCATATAGAATATGACGATCAGTAGTATAAACAAAATTTTTAACAAATTATTTAATAACATGTATAACGCAAGTAACACAAAAAAATTAACTAGTCTTACACTAATGGCAATCATGGTTGCCGGTGGATTAACATTCGCCGTCCCAGGCATGATGCCAGAAGTAGTAGCAGAAAATCAACATCTATTCGTATCCGCATATTATCCTGGTAACGAGTACAAAGAATATTACTTTGGAGGTGCTGCCGTAGTTGAGGTAGTAGTCCGAGATCCTGATATTAGTAGTACTGAACTAGGTATACCTGGCGCACCAAGAGTTGAAGTCAATGGAGACAAACTTCCAATGGTTCAAGGTGCAGACGGTGCTTGGTATGCATATGTAGCTGATGATGCAAAAGTAACTGTAGCTGATACCCTAGGTACTGATTATGGCCTAGAATATGGTACAACATGTACCTCTGGAGCATCTGGAACTGCAGTAACTGCAACTGGAATTGACGATACAACCATCTTTGATGATGTTGAAGCTGTTTGGGTTTCTCAAACAGATTGTTCAGCACCAGCCTCAGCAACTGATACCACTGCAGGTACTCACATTCTAAAGAGTCCTCAGGGAATCAACTTAGTTGGAGGAACTGATGGTAACGTTGGAATCACAGCAGACGCAGTAGCTTGGCCATTCATCTCAGTATATAACTTCGATAATGTTTCAGCAGAATTTGTATACTACAAATCAACTGGTTCAGAAACACAATACGTCAAATACAGTTCTGGAAAGGACAGTGCACATTATGCATCTACTGACAGAACAGAATATCCACCAAGCGCACAGATTTATCTTGAATTAATGGCTCCAGGCCTTAATCTAGATCCAACTAGCGTTGATAACTGGACATTTGATGTAGGTTCTGAGACAGATGCTAACAGTACAACAGCTTGTTATTATGACAAGTATACAGATCCAAGTTCAGCAGCAACAAGAACTGAAATACCAACAACTATGGGACTTAAAGACACATGTACTCTTTTGATCACCTTCGGTGGTTCAAGTGAGACAATCTTAGATATTCAAGATAATGATGACAGTGTACAAGAAGCTGATCATTTAACATTCCTTGAAACAGCCCCAAGTTCAGGTATATTCACCATCGAAGACGATGATAATGATTCACAATTAATTGTAAAATCTGACGCAAAGAGAAATACATCGGCTACCATCAGCTATGATGACAGCCCATTCTCTATAGTAGTCAAAAACTTTACTGCATCTCTTGAATTCCTTGAAGAAGGCGTAGGTGAAGAATGGAACTCTGGTGAGGAGTTAGAAATTCTTATGACTGATGAAGATCATAACCTACAAGCTCATGACGATGAAGACTTCAAGTTCAGTGAAGAAGATCACGTATATCCAACAATTCATGTTGGTGATCCATTGACGTTAACTGGCTCAGTAGTAGTCAACTTAGCCGCTGGTGGATCAGATTCAGCCTCAGTAGATGGCTCATCTGGTGTAGGATACATCGGATCAGCAGCAGCTGAAGGTGGTGATCTAGACGCTGGTAGTACACTAACTACCGGTCTTGTCATTAACACAGGTATTGATGTGAAGGACTTTACAAACATGGCAAGTGCATTAGATAGTGATTCTGATTCAGAACTATCTGATGAAGATACTAATGCACACAGTACAGCTGCAAACGGCACACAACATAGAGGCGCAATGATAATGAATTGGGATGTATCAGGCTTAATTGCAACATCAACAAACGTTGACATTGTAATCCAAGACCAGGATGGTGGTGGATTATTAGCTGCAATTGACGCTCAATCCCAGAGTAGTAGTTATGACATTACCGAACTATTTACTGGTTCAGGTACTGCAGACATATCTGACTTTGACGATGATCAAGTCTATGTCAACTTCTACTTTGAAGATCATTCCAGTACACCAAATACCAGCTTAACTGGTAAAACAGCATTCTATATCGACTTCTTCTCATTCCATTCAAATGGAATTAACAACGCAGTTTACAGATGCCAATGTGAAGAAACAGGCGACGGTAGTGGACAATACTCAGGTGTAGTTGAATATTATATGATTAACCAAAATGAAGGTGACGCATATGCCGATTGGCCATCAAGAACACACCTTTCAGATGAACTAGTCATGATTATGACCGGTGATCTAACTGGTGTAGATGCCCCAAGAATTCAAGTATCAGACACTGACGGTGATGGAGTTTCAACTCCACAGGCAGATCAGGTTGATGCATTGACACACTCTGGTACAGCCTCATTTGACGCAGATTCATACAAGATAGCAGATACAGTAACAGTTACAATTACAGACATGGACCTTAACACAGATTCAGAACTAATCGAAGTTTACAAAGTAGATGACGATGGTGGAACTGACGGAACAGGATCAGCAGATCGTGTTGCAGACACTGATGACCACTTTGTTGAAGCAGGTGCAGGATTTTCATATATTATGGATATCACATTTGACGATACACAGTGGATC
>Ga0114932_10002369_pt1 | contig 19951 bp, 16 predicted proteins | sample 2SBtaG_2_FD_87286 | JGI IMG/M metagenome (GOLD analysis project Ga0114932, IMG submission 87286) | Deep subsurface microbial communities from Kolumbo volcano to uncover new lineages of life (NeLLi) - 2SBTROV12_ACTIVE470 metaG | ecosystem: Environmental > Aquatic > Marine > Volcanic ... | reverse complement strand
AGTGCAGTTTCCAGCCTGTCCAGCATCTTCAGCGCGTCCTCTGCGGCAGCCGTAGCCGAGTGCTCTGCCGGCCTCCTGTTGCTGTGCTCAGGTGCCTCGACTCCGCTCCGGTTGGCGGAGCTCACTGCGACAGGCGCCATTGTTTCGTTGCTCTTCATTGGTCACCTCTGGCCTGCAACTTCGTGATGCTGTGCTGCAGGTATTCGCGGTCGCGCTGCACGGAGGCGATTCCGCCCGCCGTTGCGCGAAGATACTCGAGCCGCCGCCGCACCCCGCGCAACCGTGCTTCCTCCCGGGCGATCACAGGTCGTACTTTCTTGGGCAGCTGGTGTGAATACACGTTGGCGGTCACTGGTCCGCCAAACGCATTGCGACCTCGCATGTAGCCATGGAAATAGACATCGCGGGCCATGACGTGCTGCGCGGTCACGAAGTCTGCCGGGATGGCGCCGACCAGCATCGCAGCGCCAGACAAAAGTGTTCCGGGGGTGCGCAATCCCGAGCTGAGGGCGATCGCCTTGCCGAAGACGTAGATGCCGCGGCGACTGCGACCAGTGACCTCTCCCATCAACATGAATCGGGGAACGGTTGCCGTCAGCGTCCGAAAGCGACGCTCCATCGCCTCAACCTCGCGCTGGGCCTTGGGCACTGCAGTGGCGGCGGCACGCTGCGCAGCGGAGGCCCGTGCCCAGCGCTGATCCAAGGTGGCGAGTTCGGCGCGCCATGAAGCCAGCCGCTTGCGACGACGCTCCCCGTGTCGTCGTCGATGCCACCCACGAACCCAAGCGTGGATGCGAAGCTGCCACCGCGGTTGATGCGACTGGCCACATGCGATGTCGCGGCCCTCCCGCAGCCCTCGAACCGCGCTGTACATCTGTTCAACCAAGACACCCACCTGTTCGACCCGTTTGTCCGCGGTCACATTCGCTGTCGAGCCGCCCGACCAGTGCGCAAGGTTCTTCTCGACCCATGCCCGAAGGCGTGCGTCGTCTGGCACGGCCCGGCTGACTACGCGCAGAGGCACGAGTCGACGTCCGCCGTCATTTCCAACCACTGCGATGCTCGCGTGCGGGTCCTTGCGCAGGCGTTGGGCCTCATCCCCGCTCAGGGGTACTCTGCCGAAGTCCGCGCAATACCGGTTGAGGCCCGGGCCGCCCGCAGAATACGTCGGTGTTAGCGACGGCGGACGCAGGGTGCCAGCGCTGCAAGCGGAGTTTGCAAGCAGCGCGACGGCGGCTGCGACGCGGAGCGCCGTTTGTAGTTGGCCGGTCCCGTATCTGGGGACAGTGGATGCACCCATAAGTCGACGCTACCGTTGCGTCGTAAACGACGCAACCTGCGGGATATAGGCGGATAGCGTCGCGGCATGGACTCCCACGCGGTCGTCATCGGCAACATCAAGACGCTCGCCGAGGAACGGCAGTTGAGCATCAACCGGCTGGCAGATAGCGCCGGTGTGTCACGTAGCCATCTGGCCAAGGTCCTGCGCGGCGTCCACTCGCCAACACTTGCGACGCTCGACCTGATCGCGCTGGCGCTTGGCGTCACAACGCGGTCCTTATTTGCCACCAGCGCGGCGACTGCTGAGCACCGTTGACGAAAGGCGCGCCCACAGGCGCCGCCGTCGCCCGGCAACTGGCGGGTGCAGGGCGTGCCCGATGCGCTAGATTCGGAAGTTCCTACGGGTGGCTCCCATAATGCCGAAAGCCCTTGCCCCAGCTCATCCCGGTCTTGGACTCACGCCACCTGCACACGAGCAACAACGCCGGGTGACGACCCTGCCCGATCCATGGGCCGCAGGGTTCGTGTGGCGGGCGTGATCAGTGGTCTGCCCGGTCGGGCGGACAGCCTCGCTGGAGGCCGTGTCCTGACTCGAGTTTCCGGCAGACCTCTGGCATTCCGACTTGCCCGTGGAGTGGCCGTAGGTCCGTGAGCCGCAAGAAGTCCACCTCTGGCTTGCCATCCAGCCAGTCCAGCTGCTTGGCGCACTGCTCGAAGTAGCGGTCCCATGCCTGGGCGTCGCGTGGTTCAAAGGGGATACCGGCCTTGCGAAACGCATCGACGGCAGACCACCGTCGGCGGCAGCGCTCCTCGATCTCGACGTTGAATGCGTTGTCGCGTTGCGCAACGCGGTCCGGCTGCTCTTGCTTCCAGCGGACCATCCACCGCGTGTAGGCAATGAAGATGCACTTGCTTGGATGGCCACCGTCGTCAGCGAACAGACGAGCTTGGGCGCCGGGCCGCGCTGCCGCACGAGGCGTGTCGCGCTCGCCGACTTGAAGGTCTGCGGCGATTGGCTCCTCGCTCGCCTTCGGCATCCTGCGGCGGGATCGTCGCCGACGGGTACGCTGACTGTTCGCCAACTGTTTCTCTCGTGCCTCAATCATTTCAATGGCTTCCGACCTGACGGTCGACGGCTTCAAAGCGCTCAGGCGACCCAAGAGCCCCTTCGCGTGGTTCGCGTTCGCCGGTGGGAAGTCGTGCAGGTAGCCCGCAATGAGCACATGACCGGACTCACGGTCCCAGCGGAGGTGACCGACATGTTGCAACTCATCGAGAGCCGCGCACACGTCGCGGACACTTCGAGCGCGCGACTCATGCCGAAGCTGCTGCTCTCGAATGCGAACGAACCCTCCGATCCAGCCATGGGACAGGTGCAGGGCGTGGTACACGCGTTCGGCTAGCGGACCAACGGAATCGTGGACATCACGCCATGTGCTGGGGTTGAACTGGCGCCGACTGACAGAGCCCTTCATCGTCCGCCTCCACCCCTTCCATGCGTGACTGAGCAACGGCCAGCCTCGGCAGCGCGGTGTTCCCGGCCACTGTGGGCAACGAGTGCCGGACGGTCGCGCACAGTGAGCGTCAAGCGACTGACCCGGGCCCGACTGTCGTCTCCAGCCCGTGTCCTGCGGTCAGGGCTTGGCGTGCGGCCTGTGTCCCCGTGTACGCGCCCCACGGTACGCGCCAGCGGATGGCGAACTGTCGGCGATACATCCCCGCCATCAGCCCACGGAAGGCACGCAGCGTCAGTGCGCCGGGCTTGGGTGACCAGTCTCGCGACTTCACGGCGTACCTGACGGCGTGATGGATGGTCTCGGCCTTGACCACTGGGCTGTCGTGGAGCTTGAGCGAACCGCGGTTACCGGTGCGTACGCGCCACCGATCCGCGAGCTGTGGCAGATGTGCGGTGTCGAAGTCGACGAACAGGTGTACGTGCAGCGACCAGAATCGTCCGCAGTCCGCCAGTTTGGGCTCGAGCGTGCCGACCCATCCGCCCGACAAGCTGGCTCGGATCGCCTTCCGTCGCTTGAGCGCGTCGAGTCCGCTGCGGAGGCCGTCTACCGCCTTGTCGAGGTCGTCAAGCGTCGAAGAGGGGTACGTCACGATGACCAGCCGAGGCGAGCGCATGGTGCCGACGGCGGCGGTCACCCTGCCGCTCAGCCGATGAAGATATTGTGGCGCGCATCTCGGGCAGAGGCGCGCGCCACACCGGCGCCCGGTGAAGTGCCCGCACGCGTCCACGGACTTCGCCATGGCCGTCAGACCAGCTGCGTCCAACTCGGCGGCACGAAGACGTTGTACGTCCCAGTTGGCGCTGTCCGGTACGTCCACCACCCGACGCCCCGGCACGGCCAACTCGGGACCGATGGCCGCCCGCCATGCATGGAAGTCCCTACGTGCCCTTCGGGCCATATAGCGCGGGCGCTGGAGGGCACTCATTGGTCGCTCCCAGACGAATCGGAGCGGCGCGCCGTAGCCACCGGAACGCGAGACTCGGCCCAAGCCAGCACCTCGCTGGCCAGCCAACCGACTGCTCGAGGTCCGAGGCGCCTGCGCTTGGGAAACGCACCGTCCCGTTCTCGGCGCCAGATAGTCGTCGCGCTGAGGCCAGTGATGCGCTGGACCTCCGCACGTCTGAGGATTCGGATTTCAGTGGTCATCTCTTGCTCCCATGCTTGTTCAGCACGGCGCAAGGTCTGACGATCCGCTGACTGTGAATAGACCGGGCCGAACCGGCGATTCTGCTCTTTCAGCCTAGTTTCGGCCTGCCTTTTAGCTGTCGTTTCAAGGCGTTAAATTGAGGGGTGTATTCGCCGCGGATGCCTGGACTTTTTCGGCCAGCGCGCCGGGCCTTGGGCGTTTTTGCCATGATCACGATGCGCCTGACGATCTCGTCGCCAGGGGCCGCGTAGGCCTCGTCCCAGATATGGCCTAGCCACAACTTGAGGTCGTCCGTTGAGGGAGTGCCCGAGCAGATTTCCTTGTCGACGAACGCGGAGCGCCACAGCCGGACCGCCATGTCCAATTCCGGTGCCTGGACGGCGCGGTCGTGGCGCAGACGCCACAGCACTTGATCATCCCGCCTGTCGGCCTGTTCGAAGTGGGCGGCAGTTCCCGAGCCTTGTTCAAGGACCAAGTCCGAAGATCGCACGAGTACTGAGCCCCATCGTCCATGCCCAGACTCAGCGACGACGGCCCAGCGCGTTGGACCCCCAGATATCGGGCGGAACACCTCGACATGGGAAGCGCCGTCGATCAGCACCTGATCAACATCTGGGTCCTCGAGGACAAGGAGCTCGTCGACCTCACGAGGTGGCCCCAGCGCGAGCCAGCCGCCAGCGCGGTGCGTAGCTGAGCGTACGGAGCCAGCGAAGGCTGTCGGGGAAGACTGCGAGGACGACTCGCGGATAGAAACGAATGGCGGCTGCCCGGTGGGATTCCCAAGCTGCATCTTCCAGCCTTTCGAGCGGACACAAATCGCTTCGTCGACGCGTCTGGCGACTCGAACAACGGCATCGATGGACACGCCCCAACGTTGAGCGTTGTCCGCGATGGGCCAGTCCTCACCTTGGGTTCCCACCATCACCTCCTGACCTTCTGCCCACGCCTGCCACATATGGTAGCCAGAATGGTAGCCATAACGACAAAACCGCCCTGCGGCGGTTCTGTTTCCTCAACAATGTCGGGTGGCTGGGGAGGGACTTGAACCCTCGACCTAACGATTATGAGTCGTTCGCTCTAACCAACTGAGCTACCCAGCCGATATGGGTCGTATCTCCCCGGAATCTACAAGCCGGCGCGCAAGCGGTAGGTCTGTGAGGCGCCGGAGAATTGCCGGATCGGCGTCGAGGCGGTGATTCGGAGGTATCTCGCAGGCCTATCGCTTGGAGAACTGGAAGCGGGCGCGGGCGCCGCGCTGGCCGTACTTCTTGCGCTCTTTGACGCGGGCGTCACGGCGGAGGAAGCCGGCGGACTTGAGAGGCGGACGGAGCTCGCCGTCAGCGACGGTCAGCGCGCGGGCGACAGCGTGGCGGATGGCGCCCGCCTGGCCGGTGAGGCCGCCGCCGCGAACGGTGGCGTAGATGTCGAACTGGTCGGCTTTCTCGACGCAGTTGAGCGGCTGCTTGATGACGTCAACGAGGAGCGTCCGGTACAGGTACGCCTCGGCGTCGCGGCCGTTGATCAGGATGTTGCCGGTGCCTTCGCGCAAAAACACGCGGGCAGACGCCTCTTTGCGGCGGCCGGTGGCGTACCAGGTGGTCGGGGCTTCGCCCCCAGCGGTGCGGCGGTTCGTGGCCATGTCAGTCCTCTTCTCGTTCGTCTCGTCGGGTTTGGCTTACAGGTTGAGCGCCTGCGGGTTCTGGGCGGCGTGCGGGTGGGTCTCACCGGCGTACACCTTGAGCTTGCGCAGCTGCTGGCGGCCGAGCGGGCCCTTGGGAAGCATCCCGCGGACGGCTTTCTCGATGGCGCGCTCGGGGTGCTTGTTGAGCAGCTGTTCGGCGTTCACTTCGCGGAGGCCACCGGGGTAGTTGGTGTGGTGGCGGTACACCTTCTGCGTGGCCTTGCGACCGGTCAGCTCGATTTTGCCCGCGTTGATGACGACCACGAAGTCGCCGACGTCGTTATGCGGGGTGTACGTGGGCTTGTGCTTGCCGCGCAAGATGGTGGCGATGCGGGTCGCGGCGCGGCCGAGGACGGCGCCGTCGAGGTCGACAACGAACCAGGCGCGGTCGACGTCGCTCTTGCGGTAGCTGGCGGTGGTCTTGGTCAAGCTCATCTCGTGCTCCGAGTCGTCCTTCGCGCGCGGTTTCGCCGCAGGAGTGCCTGCGAAGGGGCGCGGATTCAGCCAACAAAGTGGCGGGGTGTCAAGCGAAAATGCGGCCTCGGCGCACAGCGGATAGATGCGTTGCGGAGGCGGGTTTTCAGGGACAGCGCCGGCGGCGGTCCCTCGCTGCGTTCAAATGGCGGCCTTCAGCGCGTCGACGGCGTCGATTCGCTCCCAGCTGAACGACGGCTCGGTGCGGCCAAAGTGACCACCGCTAGCGGTCATAGTGTAGATCGGGCGCAGCAGGTTGAGGCGCTCGATGATGGCGCGGGGCCGGAAGTCGAAGACCTGCCGGGCCGCGCGCTCGATCGTCTCCGGGGCGACGTGCTCGGTGGCGAATGTATCGACCTTGACGCTCGTGGGCTCGGCGACGCCGATCGCGTAGGACACCTGCACCTCGACCTCTTCGGCGAGGCCGGCGGCGACGATGTTCTTGGCAACGTAGCGCGCGAAGTAGGTCGCGGAACGGTCGACCTTGCTCGGATCCTTGCCCGAGAACGCGCCGCCGCCATGACGTCCCCAACCGCCGTAGGTATCGACGATGATCTTGCGTCCGGTGAGGCCGCAGTCCGCGTGCGGGCCACCAAGGATGAAGGTGCCGGTCGGGTTGATGAAGTAGTTCGTGTCGCCGTGCAGCAGGTGCGCGGGCACGATCGGCTTGACGACGGTCTCAATGATGGCGTCGCGCAGATCGACGTGGGAGATGCTTTCGCGGTGCATCGTGCTGACGACCACGGCGTCGACGGCGACGGGCTTGCCATCGGCGTAGCGAACGCTCACCTGGCTCTTGCCGTCGGGGCGCAACCAGTTGTGGGTGCCGTCGCGGCGCACTTCCTCGAGCCGACGTGTAAGGCCCTGGGCGAGCGCGATCGGCAGCGGCATGAGCTCGTTGGTCTGGCGGCACGCGAAGCCGAACATCAGGCCCTGGTCGCCCGCGCCTTGCTCTTTGTGCAGGCCTTCGCCGACGGTAACGCCGTCGGAGATATCGGGGCTCTGCTTATCGATCGAGGTCAGGACCGCGCAGCTGGCGGCGTCGAAGCGATCGACCGGATCGTCGTAGCCGATCGAGGCGATCGTCTTGCGGATGACATCGGGGATGTCGACGTAGCAGCTGGTCGTGATTTCGCCGGCGACCATCGCGAGGCCGGTGGTCACCATCGTCTCGCAAGCTACGCGCGCGGCGGTGTCATGCGTGAAGATCGCGTCGAGGACGGCGTCGGAGATCTGGTCAGCGACCTTGTCGGGGTGGCCGCAGGTGACCGATTCGCTGGTGAACGTGAAATCCTTGATCATGAGCGTGCTCCCGAATTTGAGATACCCGTCAGCCGCGTCGGCTTTTTGGGCCGCGGAGCATCATCGCGAGGCACAGCCGTGTCAAGCAGATCGGCGCCAAGGCCCTACGCGTGCGCGCAGGCCGACCATTAACGCGTCAGAGTTTCGTTTTTCAGCGGCGCCGTACGGGGCAGCGGGCTACTTCTTATCGGGGTAGTGCTCGTCCGCGCCGATGTCGGGAGGGTTCATGCGCAGCTGGCCGTCGATGTCGTGGGTGACGCCGGGGATATCGAGGCTGCCCTTGTTGGCGCAGGGCGAGCTCGCGTTGATGTGCAGATCGTAGGGATACGCGAGCGACTTGAACTGCGGGTTGCCCGTGATCTTGCTGCCCATGTTGCCGGGTCCGTTGATGTTGAACAGGCAGTTGTTGCCGGGGTTGGCCCAAATCGACGTCGACGGATAGAGCGACACGAGGTTTTTCGTGCCGGACATCGACGCGATGATGTTGTTGCGCCACACGACCTTGCCCTTGGCGCCGCCGTTGTAGTTGAACCGGTAAAAGCGCGCCGCGTAGTACGCCGACCCCTGCATCACCAGCGTGTTGAACGCGATGTACATGTCGTTGTTGAAGCCGTAGGCGTAGTACACGTGCAGCGCATAACCGTACTGCTGGATGATGAAGTTGTTGGCCAACACCACGTTGTCGAACTGGTAGCCGCGGTAGATGTTGAAGAACGCGTACAGGTCCGAGGTCGAGAACTGGTTGCCGGTCACCCGCAGGCCCTTGAAGCGCCCGTAATCGATGAAAATACCGCCGGAAGTCGACGTCTTGTACGACTTGTAGTTGCCGGTCATCGTGTTGTTTTCGATGCGGATGTTCTCCAGCGGTTTGGAGAACGACGGGATGTAGAAGAGGCCCTGGTAGCTGGTGCTGCTGCTCGTGCCCTGCATCCACGCGGACTGGCCGAAGTTGACGATCTTCAGGTTGCGCGCGGTGATGTTTCGCTGCGGGTTGCCGTTTTGCCAGGTGACCACGCCGCTGCGCGAGTAGGCGGGCCAGTTGGCGCTCTGCGCGCCGCTGATCGTGAAGCCGTCGACCGTGATGTCGTGGGCGCCCGAGTCAAAGCGGATGACGCCGTGATAGGACGTCTTGCCGGTGCGGCCGATGAGCTCGACAGTGCCGGTCGGGTCGGCCTTGAAGGTGATCGGCGATTTCGGGCTGGCGCTGCCGATGTTGGGCATCGGGAAGCCGGCTGACTCGGTGTACTTGCCGGGCAGCACGATGAACGTGGTCGGGCCCGAGACATTGCACGTCTTGAGCGCCTGGATCGCCTCGCTGATCTTGCGGTACTGGCCGCCCTTGCCGATTGTCGCGGTGCCGCTGACCTTGGTGCCGGCGCCCGAGCCGCTGCACGTGTTGTTGCAGTTGTCGCACGGGTTCTTGTTGCCGTCGTCGCACTTTTCGCCCTTGTCGATCTTGCCGTTGCCGCAGTTGAGCATCGAGCTGCACAAGCCCTTTTGGCAGGTGCCCCCGAGCAGGCAGGCGGCGCCGTCTTTTTGGAGCTCGTTGTTGCAGCCGGTCTTGGGGTCGCAGCTGTCGGCGGTGCAGCTCTTGCCGTCGCCGCAGTCGCGTTTGGCGCCTTTGCACGAGCCGGCGGCGCACTCGGTGTTGACAGTGCACGCGCTGCCGTCGTCGCACGGGATCTGGTCGAGCTTCTTGTAGGTGCAGCCCTTCTTCGCGTCGCAGATATCTGTCGTGCAGCTGTTGCCGTCGTTGCACGGCAGCTTCGGGCCCTTGCAGTCGCCGAAGACGCACTCGGTGCCCTTGGTACACGCGTTGCCGTCGTCGCAGGGACCGGACAGCTGGACCTTGTGCTGGCAGCCCTTCTTCTTGTCGCAGGTGTCGGCGGTGCAGGGCCATCCGTCATCGCAATTGTCGAAGGTGCCCGCGCACTTGCCGGTCTTGCAGTGATCGTACTTGGTGCATGGGTTGCCGTCGTCGCATGGGGCGTTGCCGCCGACCTTGGACGTGCAGCCTTTGCCCTCGACGCAGTCATCGACCGTGCAGGGCTGGCCGTCGTCGCACTTCTTCTTTTCGCCGGACGGGGTGCAGCCGACATTGGTCTTGCAGACCGAGGCCGAGCAGAGGAAGCCCGCGTCGCAGGGGCTGCCGGACGGCAGCGGGATGTGCGCGCATTCGCCGGTGGGCTCGTCGCAGACGTCTTGGGTGCAAGGTTTGCCGTCGTCGCAGGATTTTGGATCGGCCGCCTTGCAGCCAGAGAAGCCAGCGTCGGGTGCGCCAGCGTCGGCCGTGCCGGCGTCTTGGCTTCCTGCGTCGTCGGTCGAGCCGGCGTCGGTGGTGCCGCCGCCCGCGTCGGTGCCGGTCGATGAGCCCGTGTCCGTAGCCGTCGAGCCCGTGTCGGTGCTCGTTGAGCCAGCGTCGGTGGTCGTGGTGCCGCCGGTATCGGTGTTCGTCGTGGAGCCCGTGTCGGTGTTGCCAGCGTCTGCCGCGGCGGATCCAGCGTCTTCGTCGCCGCCGGTGTCGGTCTTGGTCACATCCGGCTTGATGAAGCCGCCCGTGCCGCCGAGCGTGTCGACCTCTTCGGTGGGGGTTTCGGTTTCGAACGTGCAGGCCGCGCTCCAAGCGACGAGGCCGAAAAGCATGAATCCATGTGCGGGCAGGCGGCGAAGTGGGTGGCGACCCCAAAGCTGCTGGCGCATACGCGTGCGGCTCTCAAAGTCAGGCATCGGAGGTCCCCCAAACGACGGGTAGAACAGCGTCCCGCCGCCCAGAAACCTAGCGGACCACCGACGCGGATTCCAGTTCAATCGCATGGTCTTTTGCGTGTGTCGATAGGTTCATGCTCAGCGGCCGGTGCGCAGAAACCACCCGTCGTGGTGTCCGTTGCCCCGATCGGCGACGGTGCCGACCGCGACGAGACCGTACCGTCCATGCGAGACGATGGCCTTGGCGGTCTTGACGCCGGCGGTGGCCACAGGCGTCTTCCAGCGCAGCCGCTTGCCACGAAAACCGAGCATCCACACGGCGCCGAGCGACCCCGGCTTGCGTCCGGTAGCGAGGACGGCGAGGTGGCTGCGACCGGTCTTGACCACGCCGACGATGCCGGCGTCGACCAGCGCCTTGGAGGCGACGCGCCACGCGATCTTGCCGCCGCTCTTGACCTGCGCGAGGAACAGGCGGCCGCTGTCGCCACCGACCCAGGTGCGCCCGGCCACGATAAGGCCGTTGCGGCGCGCAGGGATGACGGACTCGATCGTGCAGCCATCGGCGTTGTCGATGGACTTCTTCCAAAGCACGGATTTGTTGGCATCGAGCGCGATCAGCCTGCCTTGCCACGGGCCCTTGTTGACCGCCCGACCCGACCCAGCGATGACGGCGCCGGCGCCGCGGCGAATGATCGTGGCGGCGCGATCTTCCCCACCGCCGCGCAGGCGAACCAGCTCACGTCGTGCGCCATCGGCCGAGATCACGAGCAGCCGCATGTCGGCGTCGGGCGTTGCCGCCTGGGTTGTCGCGGCCGCCCAAAGCGCGCTGCCCCGATCGATGATCGACACGGCGCGGTCGACGCCTGGCCCGCCGATGCGATGGCGCCACGCCACAGAGCGATCGGACCGAAACCGAACCGCGAGAACGTCGCGACCGGTGCCGTCATCATCGGTTTCTCCGACGACGACCATGTCGCCGCCTGCCACGGCTGCCACGGCGTGGCCTTCCTCGTGTCCTTCGGCGCCATAGATCACGCGCCAGCGCTCGCGGCCGCTCGGATCGACACGCCACAACGCGACTTGTGAGCCGACATCGCCGGGCGCGGCCTCACGACCTACCAACAACATGTCACCACCGCGCAGATGGGCGACGCCATTGACCGCGTCGTCGCCGGGACCGCCGAACGAGCGCTCCACGACCGGCCATGGCTGCCTGCGACGGCGACGTTTTTTCAGGCGCTGGGTGTACAGCTTGGCGCGCGCGGCAACCCAGCTGGGGCCGAGCCGTTCGGCGTCGCGGAAGGCTCGCAGAGCGAGGCGTTTGTTGCGGGCAGCGCGCAGCGCGAGACCGTGCAGCAGCGCGAGGTTGCCGATATCGCGCATCGCCAAGCCGGGTTGCTTGGCCTGCCTGCCGGTGGTTTGACGTGCGGACTTGAGCAGCTTGGCGGCGTTGCGCGCCTTGCCTCGAACGACGGCGGCGATCGCAGACTCGGCCTGGGCCATGGCGTTGCCGCGGCGCATCACTTCCATGCTCATCTGGCCGTGCGTGGCTCGCTGCAGCAGCCGCCACTTCGTTCCGGCCCGATCGTAGGCAGCCAGCTGTTCGGCGGCGCGGGCCAAGGTTGCGTTGTCGCGTTTTCGATGCGCGCACAGGGCGGCGAGGGCGTGTTGACCGTCGCGCAAGTGGCCGGCGCAGTTGGCGGTCGGCGCGAGCCATCGGCCAAGCGGGCGTTTGTGTTGCGGCTCGACGATGCGGACCTCGGGCTCGGGCGGCCGGTGATCCATGAGTTCGTCGGCCGGGTCGCCGGCCAGGGGCGGTGGTGCGGCGCCGTCAGCGGGTGGCGGGGGCGGCGGTTCCGGTGTCTTAGCGGGCGCCCCGTCAGCTGCTGGAGGCGGAGGCGGCGCCTGGGAGATCCCGGCGACCGCGATGGCCGAGACGCCCAGGGCCGCGAATGCCGCGAGGAGCGTCGCGAGGCGCGGATGGTTTTGCTTACATCGCAGGGGCATGGTTCTGCTCGACATCGACGATGGGCCAGCGTTGAGGCGACCGAAGCTATGTAGCACAGCGGGGCGGACTTCCGGCAGTCTTTGCACCCTCGCCGCAGGAGCACCACCGTCGCACATGGTCACGATTCGCGTTTGCGACCGGGCGGTGGTTAGATCGGGGCATGAATAGCAAACGCCCGATTGTGATCGCCCTTGGCGGCAACGCGCTGATCGACCCGGACAAGCCGCCGACAGTCGACAACCAAACCCTCGTCGCGGAGCGCGTCGTGCGCCCGATCGCGGAGCTGATCTCCCGCGGTGAACGTGTCGTGATCACGCATGGCAACGGCCCGCAGGTCGGCTTCATGGCGCTGCGGTCCGAGGTCGGCCGCGACGTCGTCCACGAGGTTCCCCTCGACGCGCTCGTCGCCAATACGCAGGGCAGTCTCGGCTACCTGATGCAACGCGCGCTCCGCGAAGCGCTGTCCTTGCGCGGCATGAACATGCCCGTCATCAGTGTGTTGACCGAGGTGGAGGTCGACCCCGACGACGAAGCGTTCGGCGCCCCGACCAAACCCATCGGCGGCTTCTACACGGCGCTCGAGGCCAAGCTGCTCGCCAGCGAACGCGGCTGGACGATGATCGAAGATGCCCACCGAGGCTACCGTCAAGTCGTCGCGTCCCCCACGCCCACGTCGATCGTGCAGATCGAGACCATCAAGGCGCTGTCCGCGACCGGCACGGTCGTGATCTGCTGCGGGGGTGGCGGCATTCCGGTCGTGCGCGCGTCCGACGGGTCCCTGCGCGGTGTCATCGGCGTCATCGACAAGGACCGCACCAGCGCCCTTTTGTCGGTCGCGATCAACGCCAGTCAGCTCTTCCTGACGACGGCCGTCGATCGCGTCTACGCCAACTTCGGCACCCCGGAGCAACGACCTCTCGGCAAGCTCACCGTCGAAGAGGCCCTGGCGCTGATCGACACCGGCGAGCTCCCCGCCGGCAGCATGGGCCCGAAGGTCAAGTCCGCCACCCGCTTTATCGTTCACGGTGGACAGCAGGCCGTGATTTGCCACCCGTCGTCGCTCGTCGCCGCGTTTGAGGGACGGGAAGGCACCCGGATCTGCGCCGCCGAATCGTCCGACGGGTTGGGTTGATCCAGCCCGATGCGCCGCTCAAGTTGCCGCGAGAACGCCGCGATCCTGCCGCTGGTCAGCGCGCTTGTGGCGGCGGCAATGCTCGTTTGCGCAGGTGGTTGCATCGAGAAGAAGCGGCCTGACGCCGACGCGTCCGAGGCAGATGACTGCTGCGACCCCGACAATGACACCAAGGCCGATACCTCCAACGGCGTCGTGCTGCCGGCGTTCACCTGCCCGATCCCGCACACGATCGACGGCCGCTTCACCGGCTGGCCGGCGCAAAAGGACTGCGCGGAATGGGACGTCAAGCCGCTCAAGGGCGTCTACGGCGACCTCTACGTCCACTACGGCGACCAGCGGCTCGTGTTGCTCAACGACTGGCACCTGCGCATCGAGGACATCCCCAAGGATTGGTACAACCTGTTCACGATCGCGACCGGCGGCGGCACCCAGCAATGGGAGATCCGCGTCTACGCCGACGACCGAATCGAGGTGCTGCGCGATGGCAAGCCCTACAAAGCCCACGCCAAGGGCGCATACGGCTTCTCCGCGTCGCCCGAACACCCGCAACCGCACACGATCTTCGAGCTCGAGCTGACCGGTGTGCTGCCCGGCCCGATCTCCATCAGCGAATCCGATCCCGGCCCCGGCAAGTGGCCGACGCCCGAAAAGGCGCTGAAGAAGGAACCCAAGTCGTTCGTGGGCGTGCTGACCAACAACGGCGTGCAGGGCGGGACCGCTGCGGACGTGCCGATCCTCGTCGCGATCAAGCCCAACAGCGCGGTCGCCGGCACCAAGCTCGTCATCGATGGCAGCAACCTCGGCGACGAAACCGGCGAGCTCTACTTCGGGACGACAGAGGTGACCGTCACGACCTGGGCGGACACGGTACTCTTCACCGAAGCGCCACCGGGCGTCGGAAAGTTCGAGGTGTTCGCGCGGCGCGCCGACGACGTCGATTCCAACAAGCTGGTCTTCATGGCCCCGTGCGTGCCCAGTTGCAAGGGCAAGGCGTGCGGCGCAGACGGCTGCGGCGGGACATGCGGGACGTGCGGCGGCCTCGACGTCTGCAAAGGCGGGACATGCGTCTGCGTGCCCGACTGCAACGCGAAGACGTGCGGGGACAACGGCTGTGGCGCCAGCTGCGGAGACTGCAAGGCCGGGTTTATCTGTGTCGGTGGCGCCTGCGACAAGAAGCCGCCCAACTGCAAACCCAAGTGCACGGGCAAGACGTGCGGGCCCGACGGATGCGGCGCCTCGTGCGGGTCGTGTACAGGCAAAACCATCTGCAGCGGCGGGGCGTGCGCGTGCGTGAAATCCTGCGAGGCCAAGGTCTGCGGGCCCGACGGATGCGGCGGCCAATGCGGCGCGTGCGGCGGCGGCCAGGTGTGCATCAATGGCGTGTGCTCCTGCACCCCGAGCTGCACCGGCAAGACCTGCGGACCCAACGGCTGCGGCGGCTCATGTGGCAGCTGTCCCGACCAGCAGGCGTGCCTCGCCTACCAATGCTGCAAACCCCAGTGCACCAAGCAAGTCGACGGCAAGGTCATCAAGCTCGAATGCGGCTGGGACGGTTGCGCTTCCAGCTGCGGCACGTGTCCAAAGGGCAAGTATTGTCTCGCCGGAAGCTGCGTGTGTGAGCCACAATGTGACGGCAAGAAGTGCGGTCCAGACGGCTGCGGTGGCTCTTGCGGCAGCTGCCAGCTCGGCCAGGGCTGCAACAACGGCGTCTGCACGTCGACATCGGGCTGATCGCGCTGCGGGACGGCAATACGCCTCGCGATCGGGACACGACGGAGTTTGACCATGACCCGCTGCCCTTCGATTCGCCGTTTCTTCGCTTCAGCGTTCCGATCGGGGTTCGCCTTGTTGATCGCCGTCGCGCTCGTCGCGGCAAGCGGGACCGGCTGCGATCGTGTGCAAGCGCCACCGGAGGACGAACCGGAGGTGGACGCCAAGTCGATCCCGCTGACGTGCCCAATCAAACAGAAAAACGACGGCAAATTCACCGGTTGGCCGGCGACCAAGGAGTGCGCGGAGTGGCCCGAGGAGCCGATCAAGGGGACCTATGGCAACCTCTACATGCGCTGGGAAGAGGACGGCACGCTGCGGATGCTCAACGACTGGCACCTGCGCACCGAGCCGATCCCCAAGGGCTTCTACAACCTCTTCCAAATCACCACCGGCGGCGGCACCCAGAACTGGATGCTGCGCGTTCAACACACCCGCGTTCACGTCTGGCTCAACGGCAAGAAGGTCGGCGCCTACAGCAGCGGTGCGGCGGGTTTCGAGGCCAGCCCGACGTTCGATACGCCGCACACCATCTACGAGTTCTCGTTGCCCAAGGTCGCCAAGGGCGAGTTCGCGATGAAGATCGGCGACCCCGGCAATGGCAACTTCAACTCCCCCGAAGAGGCCATCGTGATGGACCCCAAGGGCTACACCGGCGTCCTGCAAACCGGCGCCGTTGCCGCACAGGCCACCGATGCGCCGCTCGTGTTCTCGATCAATCCCGCGACCGCGATTCCCGGTGACCAGGTCGAGCTGGAAGGCAACCGGCTTGGCACCAAGCAGGGCGTTGTGAAGGTCGACGGAATCGACGCCGAGTTGGTTGGGTGGGCCGACGACAAGGTGCGCTTCAAGGTCCCGCAGCTCAGCAACGGCTTGCGACCTGTGCAGCTGCTGACCGGTGACGGAACCGCCGCCAACCGTGTGCATCTCACCATCAGCTGCACGCCTCAGTGCCAAAACAAACAGTGCGGAAGCGACGGCTGCGGCGGCACCTGCGGGTCGTGCACGGACGGCAAGCTCTGCTCGGGCGGGATGTGCCAATGCCAGGCCGATTGCACCGGTAAGATCTGCGGTGATGACGGCTGTGGTGGCTCGTGTGGCAACTGCGGCAAGGGCAAGTTCTGCAACAGCGGTCAGTGTGCGTGTTCACCCCAATGCAGCGGCAAACAGTGCGGCGATGACGGCTGCGGCGGGACCTGCGGGACGTGCACGGGCAGCGCCGCGCAGTGCGTCAGTGGGCAGTGTCAATGCACAGGCAGCTGCAAGGACAAGGCGTGCGGCGACGACGGCTGTGGCAAGAGCTGCGGCACGTGCGACCCCGGCGAAAACTGCAAAGCCGGCGTCTGCGGCACGTAGTCGTGGGGTTGCCGCTCGCTCAACGCCCTACTTCTCGTCGATCACGACCGACTTCATCACATCGCCGTTGCTGAGCTTGTCGAGCACGTCGCCGCCCGTGGTCAGGCGCCCGAAGACCGAGTGCTTGTTGTCCAGGTGCGGCGTCGCGCGATAGGTGATGAAGAACTGGCTGCCGTTGGTATCGGCGCCTGAATTGGCCATCGAGAGCGTGTGCTTTTCGTGCTTGCGCCCGCTGAACTCGTCGTCGAACTCGTAGCCCGGCCCGCCGCTACCGCTGCCCTCGGGATCGCCGCCCTGCGCCATGAAGTCGGCGATGACGCGGTGAAAAGTCAGGCCGTCGTAGAACTTCTGGCGCGCGAGGAAGACGAAGTTGTTCACCGTGCGCGGCGCGTCGTCGTCAAAAAGCTCCAACACGAGGTCGCCATGAGCCGTCGCGATGGTCGCCGTGTACGACCTGGCCTTGTCGATCGCCATCGCGGGCGGTGCGTCCCACTGTTGGTAGTCGACCGCACAACCGCCGAGTGCGGCGAGCATGCCGGTGGTCAGCAAGACGGTCCGCGAGACGGTTACCAGCGAAGAACGCACGCCTGTCAGCCCTGTCAGCCCTTTCGATCTACTTCTGCACTTCGATGGCGAGGTCGTCGATGAACCAGCCGAGGCCCTTGTTGTTTGCGAAGCTGGCGCGGAACTCGAACTCGACCTGGATGGTCTTGCCGGCGTAGGCCGTGATGTCGATCGAAGATTGCGCCCACTTGCCGCGGTCGTGCGCGTCCTTGGTGCGGTCGAATGTCTTCTTCTTGCTGCCCTCGTAGACGTACACGCGGCGGTAATCGAACGGGCTGGTCATGCTCTCCTTGGGATCGAGGCCGCCGAACGACCACCACGACAACATCACAGCTTTGCCGGTCGGGACCTTGATGGCCGGGCCCTTGACGCGCACGTATTTGCCCGTGTCGCTGGAGTTGTTGTAGCCCTTGCCGTCGTTGGCGTTGAGCGAGCACGACGCGGACTTGAAGCCGGGCGGGTTCGGGCTGCCGTCGACGCCCCAGCTGAACTTGGTCGCGCTGTAGGCGGGCGTTGAGACCCAGCCAGCGCCCTTCTTGGCGCAGTCGAACTTCTCGGTCCAGACCTTGGTGCACAGCTGCTTGGTGGCCGTGCAGTTGCCGGATTTGCAGTGTGAAGTCGTGCACTTGTTGCCATCGTCGCAGGCCGAACCTTCGCCCACCGCCGCGTACGAGCAGCCCTTGGAGTACTTGGTTCCGGTGTGGCACTTGTCGAGCGTGCACGGGTTCTTGTCATCGCAGGCGGGCGCCGCGGTCAGATCTGCTTCGCACTTGCCGCCCTTGCACGACGACTTGGTCGAGCACGGGTCGTTGTCGTTGCAGTAGGTGCCATCTTTGAGCGCGGTACCGCCCTCGCACTTGCCGCCGACGCACTTTTCACCTGTGAAGCAGAACAGGTCGTAGCAGGACCCGCCGTCGGCCTTTGGCGTGCCGACGCACTTGCCGGACTTGCACTTATCGGACGTCGTGCAGCCGTTGTTGTCGGTGCAGTAGGCGTTTTCGGCCTTGGGCTTGTTGACGCACTTGTTGGCCGCCTTGTCGCACGAATCGAGCGTGCATTCGTTGCCGTCGTTGCAGTAGTTGGTCGCGCCCTTGCAGACACCGGCCTGGCAGTAGTCGGCGATGGTGCACATGCTCTTGTCGTCGCACTTGCTGAAGTCGGGCGCGTTGCTGCCGACGCACTTGCCGCCCTTGCAGACGTCCTTGGACGTGCACATCGAGCCGTCGTCGCAGACCTCGCCGTCTTTCTTGACCACACCGATGCACTTGCCGCCGTAGCAGGTCGTCTTGGCCTGGCAGGGCGCGCCGTCTTTGCACACGGTGCCGTCCTTGATCGGGGTGTACCGGCAGCCAGCGCCCTTCTTGCAGCTGTCGAACGTGCAGGCCTGGTTGTCGTCGCACTTGAGCGGCGCGCCACCGACGCACTCACCGCCCTTGCAGAGATCGCCGGAGGTGCACGTGTTGTTGTCGGTGCACGTCGAGTTGTCCGCCGCGTTGTCACCGCTGCCGACGCACTTGCCGTCGAGGCACTTCTTGGTCTTCTTGCAGACCTCGGACTCGTAGCAGGTGCTGCCGTCGGACTTCTTGCCGCTCGACTTGCACTGGCCGGCGCCGTCGCACTTGTCGCCGGAGCTGCAGGAGTCGTAGTCGCTGCAGTAGGAACCGGCTGTACGCGGCTTGAACACGCAGCCGCCCACCTTTTCGTCGCAGGAGTCGGTGGTGCAGGTCTGACCGTCGTTGCAGCTGCGCGTCTTGCCGCTGCACTTACCGGACTTGCAGAGGTCGGCGATGGTGCACTTCTTGCCGTCGGAGCACTTGAGGCCGTCCGCGGCGGGTTTGCCGACGCAGCTGCCGCTCATGCAGACGTCCTGCAGGCTGCAAATGTCGCCGTCGGTGCACTTGGTCTTGTCCGCGACGTTGGTCCCGAGGCACTTGCCGCCCCAGCAGTGGTTCTTGTTGGTGCACGGGTTGCCGTCATCGCAGGTGGCGTTGTCGGCGGCCATGGTGAACACGCAGCCGGCGCCGTTGACGCAGGCGTCCTTGGTGCAGGTGTTCTTGTCGTCGCAGGGCTTGTTGACGCCGACGCACTTGCCCGCGCCGTCGCACGCGGCGTTGGTGCAGCTGGTCAGGTCGTTGCAGAGTGTGCCCTTCTTCTTCGGGTCGCCCTTGCCGGTGCACTTACCCGCTTTGCACTCGCCGTCGGCGGTGCAGATATCGCCCTTGGTGCACTTGGTGCCGTCGGACTTGAGGTTGCCGCCGACGCATTTGCCCTTGCCGTCGCACCGGTCGATGCTCGAACAGGTATCGCCGTCGGTGCACAGGTGGGTGGTCGGGCGCGGCTTGAACACGCACGCGCCGGTCCCCGACGAGCAGCTCGGGATGGTGCACGGGTTGCCGTCTTTGCAGACCTTGGCCTTGCCTTCGCACGACGCGCCTTTGCAGACGTCACCGAGCGTGCACTTGTCGCCATCGTTGCACTTGTCGGGCGTCGCGACCGCCTTGTTGGTGCAGGCGCCGGCCTTGGTGTCACAGGCGTCGACCGTGCAGGCGTTGCCGTCGTTGCACTGTTTGCTGTCGGTGCACGCGGCGTCGTAGATGATCAGGTCGTCGATGAACGGGCCGGGCAGGTTAATGCTCGTGCAGAACGTCGTGTAGAAGCGCAAGCGCACCTGGAAGAGCTTGCCCGCCGCCGCTGGCAGGTCGATCTGCTGTGGCAACCAGCCGTTCTTGTTGGACTTGTCGAACGTCTTGATCAGCTTGAAGCTCTGCCCGCCGTCGACGCTGAGCTCGAGGTCGAGGTTGTACGACGTGCCGTTGGACCAGCCGCCACCGAGCATGAAGCGGGTGCGGATCTTGGCCTTGGGACCGGCCTTGGCGCCGTCCATCACCGGCGAAGTGACGTAGCCCTGCACGCCGATGCTGCTCGACAGCTTCGTGTTGTTCTTGCAGCGGTAGTTGACGCCGTCGTTGTAGTTGAGCGAGCAGCTCGCCGACTTGTAGCCGGGCGGGTT
>Ga0114932_10002368_pt1 | contig 19952 bp, 16 predicted proteins | sample 2SBtaG_2_FD_87286 | JGI IMG/M metagenome (GOLD analysis project Ga0114932, IMG submission 87286) | Deep subsurface microbial communities from Kolumbo volcano to uncover new lineages of life (NeLLi) - 2SBTROV12_ACTIVE470 metaG | ecosystem: Environmental > Aquatic > Marine > Volcanic ... | reverse complement strand
CTTGATTTTGATCGCGGCAGCGCGGACTGCCGGAAACGGGGTGGAATGAACAGGTTTTCCCATTTGGCTAAGGGCCCGGCGATTGTTGTGGGATGTTCAGTGCTGTTGACACTGGCGGCTTGCGAAGATCTGACGGGTGTCGGACCGGGGCTTGGCCCCACCAACCGCAGCGTCACGCTGGATACACAGCCGCGCCCCAAACCCGATTCACGCGGCGTGATTTCATATCCAAATTATCAGGTGGTTGTTGCCAAACGCGGCGATAGCATCGCTGCACTGGCGGACCGCGTTGGGTTGCGCGGCGAAGATCTGGCCAAACACAACGGGTTGCCGATGGATTATATTCTGCGCGACGGCGAACTTTTGGTCCTGCCCAGCCGCGTGGCCGCGGGCAGCGGGCTTGACATCGCGTCGATAGCATCGGCGGCCATCGATAACGCCGGGCCAACGTCGGGCACGACACCGCCCACGTCCGGCTCAGCTCAGGAGCCGCTGCGTCATCGCGTCGAGCACGGCGAAACCGCCTATTCGATTGCCCGGCTTTACGATGTGTCGGTCACGTCACTGGCTTCATGGAACGGATTGGGCGCCAACCTTGCAGTGCGCGAAGGTCAACAGCTTTTGATCCCACTGGCCGACAGCAGCGCAGACCGCGTGGCCACAGTCTCTAAACCGGGTGACGGCTCTGTGACTCCCACACCGCCAAGCGCCTCGGAACCGTTGCCTGATGAAACCAGTGCCGCAAGAACACCCGAGTCACCCGATCTGGGTCAATTCCGTTCGGACACCAGCGGCGAGAGAAAATTCCTGACTCCGGTGCAGGGCAAAATAATATCGCCATATTCGGGCAAGTCCGGCGGGAATGAAGGCATAGATATCGCCGCCGTTCCCGGCACTGCGGTCAAGGCCGCCGAAGACGGCGAGGTGGCGCTGATTTCAAAATCGGTTGGCGAAAACACCATCGTTTTGCTGCGCCATTCGGGCAATATATATACGGTTTATTCCAACGTCAGCGGCGTAAACGTGACCAAAGGCCAAAAAATAAAACGCGGTCAGAAAATTGGTGCGGTGCTCAAAGGTTCGCCAAGTTACCTGCATTTTGAAGTCAGGCGCGGCACTGAAAGCGTTGATCCCGCACCGTTTTTGTGACACCTTTGGTTTAAGGACAATTTTTTGCATTTGGCGTCATCGCCTGTGGATTGATCAGGGAGAAGACCATGAAACCATTCGTTGTTGCCGCAGGAATGACAGTTGCGCTGATCGGCGCTGACGCCGGTGCGCAAGATCTGATCAACGCTTCGGACGCGCTTGATGTTGCGGTTGCCGTGCGCGAGCTGGGGTATAAAGCGACACTTGAAAAAGACACGATTGGCGATCCCATGATCACTTCCAAAGCCAGCGGGTTGAATTTTGTCATTCTGTTTTACGGCTGTACCGAGCACCGGAATTGTCAATCGCTGCAGTTTTCGTCGAGCTTCACCCTGAATGATGGCACCACTGCCAGCGCCATGAACAAATGGAACAACGCCAACCGTTACGGGCGGGCCTATATGACCGACGATGGAGATGCCGTCATCCGCTACGAATTCAATATGACCGGTGCCGGTATTTCACACGATGTGTTCAAGGACAATTTTGATATCTGGGAAAGCCTGCTGAACGACTTTAAGGTCCATATTGATTTCTGAAGCATTCCGAATCTCATCCGGTGTTCCGCTGAAATTGTAGCAAATTCTTATTCGGCGGCCGCCAGAGGTGTATGTTTTTTGGCCTTTGGCTTTTTGGGCGGTGTGTTTTTCAGGGTAATGTCGTCAATCACGGTGTCCTCCGGATCGGACTTCGACAATTCTTCCCAATCTATTTGCGGTGGCGTCAGGGCGCGCGCCTGACGCATCAGTTGAGCATCGCGCGCGACGGCGCTGTGGCGACCGAATGACAGTGTATAAAGTGCGCGTACCGATCTGTAGGCGCCGGCAGTGAACCAGATACGCAGCGCCAGCATCGACGGCGTGAATATAAGCGTCAGCACCGTGGCGATGCCAAGGCCGAAGACCACGGCTGTTGCCAGCTGTTTCCACCACAGAGCGGTGGGCGCGTCTATCGAATAGCCACCGTTGAAAAAGTCCACTGAAAGGCCGAACATCATTGGTGCCAGCCCCGCCATAGTGGTTATGGTGGTCAGAAGTACAGGACGTATACGGTTTTCGGTGGTGCGCACGATTGCCTGCAACCGCGGCATATAGGCAGCGTATTCCTGGTACGTATCGATCAGGACGATATTGTTGTTCACCACAATCCCCGCCAGCGCTACCACCCCGGTGCCGGTCATGATGACCGAAAACGGCTGGCCCATCACCAACATGCCGATCAGCACGCCCGTTGTCGACAGCACGACCGCCAAAAGCACCAGTACCGCGTTGTAAAAGGAATTGAACTGCGCCAGCAAAATCACGAACATCAGACCCAGCGCGCCAATGAATGCCTTGGACAGGAAGTCCATGCTTTCCTGTTGTTCCTGCTGGTCGCCCACCCATTCGTAGCTGACGCTGGCGGGCAGGGGATTTTCGGTTTCAATCCAGTCGGTCAATAGTGATACACGCTCGTCCGCTGTGATCGGTTTGCCGTCGGCATTGACAAGCCCGGTTTTGGCGTCCGCACGCACGTCGAAAAAACGCTGGGTGTCCACACGGTCAATTTGCCCAAGGCTGGGGACCGGTTTTCGGGTGATGAAATTCGACATGGGGATCAGCCCGTCGCGCGTACGCACCCGCAGGGTGTCGATTGTGGACAGCAGGCGGTCTTTTTGCGGTAGCCGCACGCGAATGTCGATTTCCTCGTCCGAGCTGTCAACACGCATGGTGTCCAGCAACAATCCCCGCGTGACCAGTTGTACCATGGCCCCGACCGTGACCACATCGGCGCCGTAACGTCCGGCTTTTTCCACATCGACCTCGATCTGCCAATCGATACCGGGCAGGGGCCGCGTGTCCTCGATCTGGATCAGACCTTTGGTGTCGTGAAATTTCCGGTTCATGATGTCGGCGGCATCCAGCAGGTCCTGCCAGTTTTGTCCGGTCAGCCGCAGGTTCAGCGGTTTGCCGGTCGCCGGACCCATGGCCACATTGATCAGTTCCGCCTCGATTCCGGGAATACTGCTGACCGCGTCTTCGATGCGCTGCATGATGATATTGCCGTCAATACGCTGATCCCAGGGTTCGAATTCGACCTGCACCTGCCCCACGGCATCCACGGGGACGCGCGCGCCGCCGGTATTCTGGTTCAGCCCGCCGTTGCCCGCAAAAGAAAACACCGATTCCACGCCCTCGAGGCCCAGAATTTTTGTTTCAGCCTGCCGGACCAGATCGTCTTTTTCCGCCAGCGAGAAATTGCCGCGCGCCCGCACATAAACCACCGCGCGTTCGGGTTCCACGTCAACAAAGAACTGCACCCCGCGGTTGTTTTCGCTGAAATTGGTAAAGACAATGAAGACGAATCCGACAACCGCCGCAATGCTGATCAGCGGCATGATCGGGTTTCCCGAAATATAGTGAATCAGCGTGCCAAACAGTGACCGCTTGTATCCGGACTTGACCGGTTGTTTACGTTTGCGGCCCAAAAGCCCGCCCACCGTTATCGAAAGGCTTACCGCGCCAAGCACAAATATGACCGCCCCGGGAAGCGACGCCAAAGTGCCGACATCGCTGGCGTTGCCTGAAAGAAGAAATCCGGGATTGAGCGTCTGCATCGCCCCCACAAAAGCCAAGCCGGCGGCGGCACCGAAAAGCACCAATCGCAACGCGATATGGTGGGGGCGCAGGGCTTCGGACAGTGTGCCTAACAACCGCGAAAAGCGGCCGGCAACGCCACCGACCACCGGCAGATAAACCAGAGCCACGACCAGAGACGCCGACAAGACGAAAATCAGCGTCACGGGCAGCATCCCCATGAATTCGCCGGGCACACCGGGCCAGAACAGCATCGGCAGAAACGCGCAAATGGTGGTGGCGGTCGAAGACACGATCGGCCAGAACATGCGCTTGGCGGCCTGCACGTAGGCGTGCATCGGCCCAACACCCTCTGATATGCGCCGGTCAGCGTATTCGACCACGACGATGGCGCCATCAACAAGCATCCCCACAGCAAGGATCAGGCCAAACATCACGATGTTGGAAATCGAAATGCCCATCACCGCAAGAATGGCAAAACACAGCAGGAAAGATGTGGGAATAGCAAAGCCGACCAATAGCGCCGAGCGCGTCCCCAGCGACGCCAAAACCACCATCATAACCAGCGCAATCGCCGTAAGCACCGACGCTTCCAGCTGTTTGACCATGCTGTCAACATTGGTGCTTTCGTCCATGGCCAGATTGACTGACACGCTGTCGCGCAGTTCCTGCGGCCATTCCATCCTGGCCTTGGCCACGGTCTCGCGCACCAATGTGACCGTATCAATCAGGTTTTCGCCTTTGCGTTTCACCACCTGCAGCGCCACGGTCGTCTGACCATTGTAGCGTGCGGTACCCTGACGGTCTTCAAAAGCCAGCCGTATCTCTGCGAGTTCGCCCAGCGTGATCACGCGGTCACCGTTCACCTTGACCGGCAGATTGTAGACGTCCTGCGGCTCGTCAAACGCTGACGGAATTTTGACCGAAAAAGCGCCGTTTGCGGTTTCGATTTCACCGGCGGCGATCAACTGATTGTTGTTGGTCACCACGCCGATCAGTTCGCCGGCGGTCACATTGTAAGCCTCCAGCTTGAGCGGATCGATGATCACCTCGAGCATCTCGTCGCGGTGGCCCGCGAGCCCGGCTTCGAGCACGGGCGCAAGGCTTTCAATTTGCGTCTGCAGGTCTTTGGCGACCCTGAGCAAAGTCCGTTCCGGTACTTCGCCGGATAGTGCAATGACGATGATGGGAAACTGCGAAAAATTGATTTCGTTGATGCTGAACTGGTCGGCGCCCTCGGGGAAATTGGCCTCGGCCTGACCGACGCGGTCGCGCACATCGGCAATCACCGCCGATTTATCCCAGCCAAATTCAAACTCGAGCGCCACACCGCCGTAGTTTTCCGCCGCCGTGCCGGTTATGCGTTTCAGACCGTCAATGTCGCGCAACTTGTTTTCAAGCGGTTTGACGATCAGTTTTTCGCTGTCCTCGGCGGAAATTCCGGGAAACGGGACAGACACGAACAACGCGGGAATGTCGATGTCGGGCTCGCCTTCCTTGGGCAGCACCGTATAGGCGAACAGGCCCGCACCCAGCGACATGATCACAAAGGCAATGACCATGCGCGCCCGCGCCGAGGCCCAATCGACGATCCCCGTCACTGGTCAGTATCCTTATAGGTCACCGTGACGCGGCGCCCGTCGGTGACGTATTCCTGACCGACGACAATAACGTCGACCTCATCAGGCAGGCCCGACAGCCAAACGCCCTGTGCCGAATCGCGCACAACGCTCACCGGGACAAACCGCGCCGTGTCGCCACTGACCACACGCACGCCAAGCGTGCCACTGTCGTCGAGCGTCAGCGCGGATTGCGGCAATAAGTGGGCTTTTTCGCCCTTGAACGTGACGAATATTTCAGCGGTCGATCCGTCGCGGATGGCCAGATCGGCGTTGGGAACTTCGACCTCGACGCGAAAGGTGCGGGTCGTCGGATCAGCCGAGCGCGACAGGAACGTCACAACTCCATGCACGGTTTGCCCGCTTATCAGGCGACCACCTGCCGGAGCGCCAAGTTTGATCTGGTTGATATCCTTTTCCGGTACGAACCCTACCAGTTTGATAGGATCAAGCTGGATGACGTTGGCGCAGATTGAACCGGGTTGCAGCAGGCTGCCCAGTTCGGCGCTATCGGTTTCAAGCAAGCCCGAAAAGGGCGCAAATATGCTTAGTCGGGCGATGTCTTTGGATGCCCGCTCTACGCTGGCTTGTGCGCTTTCAAGCGCGGCCTGACGTCCGGTCGCCACGTTTTCCGATCCGAATCCCTTTTCAGCCAGCGCCGAAGCCGCCTTTTCGTTGATTTCGGCTTCGCGTAAGCGCGCTTTGGCCTCGGCCAGCGCTGCGCCGCGTGTGCCCGGGTCGAGCGCGCACAAAAGTTGGCCCGACTCAACGAAAGCCCCTTTTCGCAGAGGGTGCGAAATCACCAGACCCGGGATTTCGGCCCTGACTTCGACGTGACGGGCCGCTTCGGTGCGACCACGCAACAAAATACCACTGTCGACGTTCTGCGCCCGCGATTTTTGCGCCAGAATTGAAATCGGCGGCCGTTCGGAAATATCGGGTTGTGCTTCGGTCACAAGGGCGGTTTCAACGGTTTCCCCGCCTGCGGCAAAGGCAAGCAACCGGTCGCGCTCCAGCACCAAAAGGTAAAGGACCGCAGCGACGCAGGTCGCCGTAACGATTGGAAAAAAGCGCATTGCGGCCTCTAAATCACTCTCTCACACGAAGATCACGCGATTGCACGATAACGTAGTCCCTCAATGACGCCAAAACAAGGTGATCGTCAAAAGGTTTACGCAGCGTTGCGTGAAAATCGCGAAGACGGATTTTCCGGGCTGGGGCCCTGCTACGCGCCCTGAAATCGGTCTTGGCAAAATGAACGCCTTTCATGTAAGACACCGATACTTATTTTGGAGACCGCCGTGAGCGAAACAGACAGTTTTATCGACGAGGTGACCGAAGAGGTCCGGCGTGACCGTTTGTTCCTGTTTTTCAGACGATACGCGTGGATTGCTGTGTCGTTAGTGGTGTTGATCGTCGGGGGCGCAGCTTACAACGAATGGCGTAAATCCAGCATCGAGACTGCGGCGCAAAACCTGGGCGACGCCGTGACATCGGCATTGGCACAAGACCCCGCAGAGGCACGAATTGCGGCGCTCGACGCAGTGGTCAGTAATACTGACCCCGGAACGATATTCGTTGATCTGCTAAAAGCCGCAGAAATGGCCGAAGTCGACCGCGACGGTGCGCTTGTCATTCTGGACGCGATTTCACAAAACCCCGAGGCCCCGGAAAATACCCGCGCGCTGGCAACGCTCAAGGCGGTGGTACTGCGCGGTAATGGGCAGACCCGCGAACAGCGTCTGGCGGTGCTCGACAGCCTTACTATCCCCGGCGCACCGTTTCGTGTTATCGCGCTCGAGCAAAAAGCGCTGGCGCTTTACGAATACGGAAACAATGACGACGCTATCGCGATTTTGTTGCAAATTCTCGATGAACCTCAGGCCACTCAACCCTTGCTTCAGAGGGCGCAACAGTTAATTATTGCCATGGGTGGCGCGTTGCCGGAAGCAGAGCCCACCGGTCAGGAACAACAATAAGCTGCGGCGCAGCAGGCCGCGCGAGCGGTGGATTGAAAGAGGACACAAGGTGAATTTTTTCTCAATCATCAGCGTGCCGGTATTGTTGGCTCTCCTTGCCGGATGCACCAAAAGAGAAGAAATATTCGAGGGTCAGCGCTTTGACGTGCGCACGCCTTTGACCGAAACGCTGCCCGATTCTGACGGCCAGTACGTCCTGCGGGAAACCGTCAACCGCGAGGCGGCGATCCGCCTGCCAAAGGCGACAAATGTTTCCAACTGGTCCCACCGCAACGGCAACGCCGCGCACAGGGTGTCCCATTTGGCATTTTCGGCGTCTCCCTCACCGCTGTGGTCGGTTTCAATCGGTCAGGGCAACGACCGTAAGCACCGCATCACATCGGACCCCATTGTTATTGGTGACCGTATTTTCACACTGGATTCGCAGTCCGCGGTTCAGGCACATGCCACCACCGGCGTGGCGCTGTGGTCGCGCGATCTCACTCCGCTTTCTGACAAAACCGAAGACGCCTCGGGCGGCGGTTTGTCCTATGGCGACGGGTTGTTATTTGCCACCACCGGATTTGGCGAATTAACCGCGCTTGACCCTGAAACCGGGGCTACGGTGTGGCAGCAAAAACTGGATGCGCCGCTTAGCGCGCCACCGACGATCGGCAACGGTCTGGTGTTTTTGGTGTCGCGCGACAACAAAGCCTGGGCGCTCGATACCAAGAACGGGCGGATCAAATGGCAACAGCAAAGCAGCGATTCCGGTGCGGTCTTGATCGGCGGCGGCGCCCCGGCGGTATCGGGAAAGTTTGTATTCCTGCCGTTTGGATCGGGCGAAATGATGGCGGTTCTGACGCGCAATGGGCTGCGGGTGTGGTCTGCGGCCGTATCGGGGTCGCGCCGCGGACAGGCGCGTTCGAACATTGGCGATATTTCGGGCGATCCCGTGGTGTCGCAGGGGCGCATTTACGCGGCCAATCAGGCGGGCCGTCTGATCGCGGTCGAGCGCCGCACCGGTGAACGTCTTTGGACGGCAACCGAAGGATCTTACAGCCCGGTCTGGCCGGTGGGCGGCGCGGTATTCGTGGTCAGCGACGCGGCGCAACTGGTGCGTCTTGACGGTCGGTCGGGCGAAGTGGTCTGGGCAGTTGACCTGCCGAAATTCGTCAAGGCCAAGACCCGCGAAAATTCAATCACCCATTTCGGCCCCATACTGGCGGGGGGACGGCTGATCGTGGCGTCATCCGACGGGCTTGTGCGCAGCTTTGATCCCGTCAACGGGGTCGAGATTTCCAGCTTTGCCCTCCCCAAAGGCGCGGCCTCGCAGCCCGCCATCGTTAACGGCGTCATGTATGTTTTGTCGCAAAACGGCCAACTGCACGCTTTCAAATAGCGCGCTGCTGTTGTAGGGGCCACATTCAACCGCCTTTAGGTCACCGTCATGTCTTTTACGCTCGCCATTGTGGGGCGCCCGAATGTGGGCAAATCCACGCTGTTCAACCGGCTTGTCGGGCGCAAACTCGCGCTTGTTGACAACCAGCCGGGTGTGACACGCGATCTGCGCGAGGGGGCGGCGCGTCTGGGGCCGTTGCGCTTTACCGTGATTGATACGGCGGGGCTTGAAGAGGCCACCGACGACAGCCTGCAAGGGCGGATGCGCGCGCTGACGGAACGCGCGGTGGCCATGGCAGATATCTGCCTGTTTCTGATCGACGGGCGCGCCGGGGTGACACCGGCAGATCTGGTGTTCGCCGATATCCTGCGCCGGGCCAACCCGCGGCTGATCCTTGGCGTCAATAAATCCGAAGGCAAAGCGGGTGAAGCGGGATTTTATGACGCCTTTCAGCTGGGTCTGGGTGAGCCGCTGGCGCTGTCAGCAGAGCACGGCGAAGGCATGTCCGATCTGGCCGCCGTTTTGACACCGATCGCCGATGAAATGGCGGACCGCGCGTTTGAACCGGTGACCGACGTTGAAATCACTGAAGGTGAAGAAGGTGATCTAACCACCGAAAAACCCTTACAAATCGCCGTGGTCGGACGGCCGAACGCCGGGAAATCCACCCTGATCAATCAGATCATCGGCGAGGATCGCTTGCTGACCGGACCCGAAGCCGGGATCACCCGCGATTCCATATCAGTGCTGGCAAACTGGCAGGGCACCGACATGCGGATTTTTGACACCGCAGGCATGCGCCGCAAGGCCAAAGTGCAGGAAAAGCTGGAAAAACTATCGGTGTCCGACGGGCTGCGCGCGGTGAAATTCGCCGAAGTTGTCGTGGTGCTGCTGGACGTGGAAACGCCGTTTGAACAACAGGACCTGCGCATCGCCGATCTGGCCGAACGCGAAGGCCGCGCCGTTGTTGTGGCGGTGAATAAATGGGATCTGGAGACCGAGAAACAGGCCAAACTGCGCGACGTGCGCGAAAAATTCAACCGCCTGCTGCCGCAGCTGCGCGGCGCACCCATGGTGATGGTGTCGGCCAAAACCGGCAAGGGCATCGACCGGCTGCACGCGGCGGTCACGTCGGCCTACGAAACATGGAACAAACGCATCTCCACAGCGCAGCTAAACCGCTGGCTGACCGCGACATTGCAGGCGCATCCTCCGCCCGCGCCGGGTGGCAGGCGCATTCGCTTGCGCTATATGACTCAGGCCAAAACCCGCCCCCCGAGTTTCGTCATCATGTGTTCGCGCCCGGATGCGTTGCCGGAAAGTTACAGCCGGTATCTGGTCAACGCTCTGCGCGAAGATTTTGACATGCCCGGCACGCCGATCAGGATATTCATGCGCTCGCAAAGCGATAAGAACCCTTACAAGGACAAAAAGGAAAAGAAGGTCACCAAGCTCAACAAGCACCGCGAAGGGCGCTGGCAGACCTATCGCACCTAGATGTGCACACCTCGACACAGATCACCGCAATCGCTAATGACAGCCCAGTAAAAAGCTTCGGAAAATTACCATGTCCCTCTTCAAGCGCCTGTCCTACAAACGCCGAAAATTTTACGACGACGATTTTGACTGGGATAATTACACCAAAGACAGCTATCAGCGCCGTCTGATCGAGGGCGGTACAGAGTCAGAGTTGCTGGCGGTGCCCGGCGATCTTGAATTTGACGCGGGCAGCGGCGTGGTTTCAACCGCCAAGCCAAGGTTGCACATGAATTCGCTGACCATTTACGAGGCGATTGGTCAACTCCAACCCAATTCGGTGCACGAGGTCGGCTGCGGTGGTGGCGTTCATGTGGGCAATGCCGCTGTTTTGTTCCCGGAAATCCCCATGAGCGGTGGAGACCGGTCGACCGAGCAGCTAAAACTGGCCCTGCAGCAGCACAAAAATTTGCAGGGACGCGTGTTTGAACAGGACATCACCATGCCGTTGTCCAAACATTGGCCCAAAGCCGATTTCGTCTTTACCCAAGCGGTATTGATGCACATCCACACTGCGGTCAGTCATTTTGTCGCCCTATCAAATTTGGTTGCGATTTCCAATAAGTACGTGTTTTTGATGGAAAACTTTCAATGCCATAATTTCGTGCAGATCATCCGCGCGCTTGCGGATGGCGGGCATTTTGTCTGGCCGGAAACCCACGTCTACGAATTCACCGGATCACGCGGCAACAAAGGTATCCTGTTGTCCAAAGCCAAACTGAACTACCCCGAACTGGCCGACGACGCACCGCTGCGCGCCGGTGTCAAGGCCTCGGTGCGGCGGCTGAAACGTGCGAAAGAGGACAGCGCGCGCGGTATTTTCGGGCAACAAAACCCGTTCAGCTGATCGATTTGAGCAACCGCGCCGCCTGTGATTGCGTGGAACTTAGACTGGTGCGGTCTTCACCGGGGAAAAATCGTGCGCGCAACGCTGTTGGCATCGGTTTTGGTGTAAAAGACAGCACCGACACCGTGGTTTTGGCGCTTTCACAACGCCAGCTGTCCATCAAGGCCCGCTGTGCGGCCTTACATGACCCGTATGCGCCCATAAAGCGATCACCGTCCTTTGGATCATCGGGCAGAACGGCCACGGCCGATTTGGCCGCCAACAGCAGTGGCGCAGTCATAGCAATGATGCGTTGCGTGGCGCGGATGTTGACGGCGACGTTTTTGTCCCAGTCCTGTTCCGGCATGTGATCGACGGGTGAAAGCGGACCTGCGAAAAAAGCGCAATGCACCAGAATATCCAGATGTCCCCAACGTTCGTGGATCGACAGGCACAAACGCTGCAAACCGCCCTCGTCGGTGATATCGAGCGGCACCAGCGTCGCCGTGCCCCCCGCTGCAGATATGCGGTCGTCCAGTTCTTCCAATCCGCCCACAGTGCGCGCCAGCGCGATGACATGGGTTCCATTTGCCGCCAAAGCCGCAGCAACGGCCGCGCCAAATCCGCGCGATGCGCCGGTGATCAGGGCAATTTTCTGGCTCATCGCTGCGGTTTGGGTCATCAGCGCAAAAAGGTCAACCCCGGCCTGAAAACGATGGACTGATGGACGGGTGACGGAAAAACATCGACATATCAACGGCATGGTGTCGATGTAACCACTAAATCCAAAATCTTGATTTTGGTGGGGGTTCCCATGTACGATCGTGACCAAGGCAAAGACCGATACTTTGCATCACAGATTCTGGATGGGCGAAATATCCATAGCCCAAAAGGGAGTTATCTCATGAAGAAACTAATGATTGCCGTCACAGCCGCAGCGCTGGCATTGCCTGGCGCGGTGTGGGCCGGCGGCGACGACGATGTCGAAGCGCTGAAGGCGAAGCTGGCCAAAGCACAAAAACAGGCCGCCATCGTGGCCGGCGAAGTCAAGACGTTTTCCAATGTCTTATCGCTGCATCCGAACATTCCCAAAGATTTCACGGTTGCCAGTGGCGAATACTGTTTTTTTGGCGGTTGGAAGGGCCACCACACCCACTATTCTACTGACCCTGCGCATACCCACGAAGACGTCATAGATTTCGTGGCAGCCGAACAGATGATCGCCGCAGGTATGGATGTCGACGGGTTGCCGATCTATCCCGGCATTCTGGGAGAAATGACGTCCGGGCAATGGTATTTCATGCCCGCCAAGGATTTCGAACCGCACCACGGTAAAACGCCGCCGATTGATCTGGTGATCCGTGCGGTAGATCTGGATTCCTGATCGGCCCATTACAGCGACCAAGCGCCTCACGACAAAGAGGGGCGCTTGGCGCGACGATTTCGGTGGAATTCGTCACCGATCCTGTCACTGGGGCGGGGTTTAGCAGTTATTCGGCGGCGGTCTTGAGTTGAAAGCCCCGCGCGATGCGGTCGCTTGGCTGCACCGGATAGTCGCCTGAAAAGCAGGCGTCGCAAAATTCGGGGCAAGCATTGGATCGGCCGTCGGGCAGACCTGCGGCCCGGTAAAGCCCGTCCAGCGAAACAAACTTCAACGAATTCACGCCAAGATGCTTACGCATGTCCTCCGCGTTCATATTTGAGGCCAATAACTTGTCGCGCTCGGGGGTGTCGACACCATAAAAACACGGCCACGCCGTGGGTGGGGATGCGATACGGAAATGCACCTCCGTCGCCCCCGCGTCGCGCACCATTTCCCTGATCTTGCGTGACGTGGTGCCGCGGACCACGCTGTCGTCCACAAGTACCACGCGTTTGCCTTTTATCAGCGCGCGGTTGACGTTGAGTTTCAGGCGCACGCCCATGTTGCGGATGTTTTCGGATGGTTCGATGAACGTACGACCGGTATACTGGTTGCGGATGATCCCCATGGCATAGGGAATGCCCGACTGTCGGGCATAACCGATGGCCGCAGGTGTGCCGCTGTCAGGGACCGGGCACACCAAATCCGCGTCAACCGGCTGTTCGATGGCCAGTTCCACGCCGATTGCGCAGCGGGTCTCATAGACCGAACGCCCGCCCAGAATCGAATCGGGGCGCGAAAAATAAACGTGCTCGAAAATGCAGGGGCGGGGGTTCAGCTGGCGAAAAGGTCGGATGCTTTCGACGCCGCTTTTGGTGATCACTACCATCTCGCCCGGCTCGATCTCGCGCAAAAATTCCGCGCCGACAATGTCCAGCGCGCAGGTTTCGCTGGCCAGTACCCAGCCGTCGCCAAGTTTGCCAAGAACCAAGGGGCGCACACCCAGCGCATCGCGCACCCCGATCAGCTTTGATCGCGTCATCGCCACAATGGAAAACGCGCCTTCGACACGGCGCAGCGCGTCTTTCATGCGCTCAGGGATATTGGACTGGATCGAGCGCGCCATAAGGTGAATGATACATTCGCTGTCTGACGAAGACTGAAAAATCGACCCATGCGCGATCAGTTCGCGGCGCAGCGCATCGGCGTTGGTCAGGTTGCCGTTGTGTGCGATGGCGCAACCACCCATCGAAAATTCGGCAAAGAACGGTTGCACATCGCTCAGCGCCGTGCTGTCTTTGTTGCCCGATGTCGAATAGCGCACGTGACCGATAGCCAGCGTCCCCGGCAGGCTGTCCATCAAAGAGGCGCGGGTAAAGTTATCACGCACATAGCCAAAGCGGCGTTGCGACGAAAAACCGTCCTCGGGGTGAAAGGCGGTAATGCCGCCGGCTTCCTGCCCTCTGTGTTGTAACGCGTGTAAGCCCAGCGCCACAAAATTTGCCGCCTCGTCCAGACCGAACACGCCAAAAACGCCGCATTCCTCTTTCAGTTTGTCATCGTCGAACGGATGGCTGCGAAACGGCGCGGTGGTCTCTAACATGGGGGCCCGGGGTCAAGACGGCTGTGCTGCTAATCTCTTAGGGTCGCAACCGAGTCGAGTCACGGGCCAATTGCGCACAGGTGGCTTTTTTTACGCACCCGACGTGCTTGACGAACTGGCACCGTCGGGGGTCGTACCCTTTGCGCTGCAGCTTTGGGTCAATTGCTCATAGCGCTCGACGATCCACTCTGGGGCCTTCGAGGGAATTTGTTCTTCTATTATACCCTGCGACTGCGCAAAGATCAGCGCCGAACGCGATTGTTCAATCATCTCGATACCCTGTCCCGCCGGAACGATGCGGTCATAAAGAACAAAGGCGACGGCAATCAGAATGGCCCCGCGAATGATGCCGAACAAAAATCCAAGCCCCTGATCGAACCCGCCCAATGCCGATTTCTGCACCAGATTGGAAAACAGCGGCGTGAAAATCGACACCACAATAAGCGCCACAGCAAACACGGCCACAAAAGCCGCGAGAATTGAAAGTTCGCAACTGTCGGTCAAATATTCGCCCACCACGGGAATTTCCTTGACCAGCGGTTCGGCCTGCGCGGCAAAGACAAAAGCCACGGTCGCCGCCAGAACCCAACCGGCGATAGACAGGATTTCGCGCACAAAGCCCCGGGAAAACGCCAGAATCGCCGAGATCAGGATGACACCGGCAACTGCGGCGTCGATAATCGTAAAATCTTCCATCCAGAAACTGTCCCTTTTGCGCTATGCGTCTATGTCGCCAAAGTTCTTTACAATGAATTCGCTCAAATCCGAAAGCTTTTTAACCTCTATTCCCCGCGTGGCGACGTCTTTTGCACCATTTGGAACCAATGCGGTTTTAAACCCGAGTTTGTGCGCTTCTTTGAGACGGTTTTCCGTCTGGCTGGCACTGCGCAACGCCCCTGACAGGCTGATTTCACCAAAAACCACCGAATTTTCGGGCAGTGCCATGTCTTGTCGTGCCGAAATAAGAGCCGCGGCCACGGCCAGATCCGCCGCCGGTTCAGATATCCGCAATCCGCCCGCGATATTCAGGTACACATCCTGCCCGGCAAAACTGACACCACATCGCGCTTCGAGCACCGCAAGGATCATCGCCAGCCGCCCGCTGTCCCAGCCCACGACCGCGCGTCGCGGCGTGCCCAGTGAGGAGGAAGACACCAGAGCCTGAATTTCGACCAGCAGGGGACGTGTGCCTTCGATTCCGGCGAAGACAGCCGCGCCCGAAGCTCCGGCGTTCCCGGCTGACAGAAATAGTGCCGACGGGTTGGCAACCTCGTCCAGACCGGTGCCGGTCATTTCAAACACGCCGATCTCATCGGCCGGGCCAAAGCGGTTTTTCACGGTACGCAGAATGCGAAAATGGTGCCCGCGTTCGCCTTCGAAATAAATTACCGTATCGACCATATGTTCGACGACGCGCGGTCCGGCGATTTGTCCGTCCTTGGTCACATGCCCCACCAGCACGACAGCGATATTGCGTCGCTTGGCAAAACTGGTCAGCTCGTGCGCTGCCGCGCGCACCTGTGACACCGACCCCGGTGCGCTGTCGACATTATCTATCCACATGGTCTGGATCGAATCGATGATGGCGAAATCGGGGCGCTCTGACTCCAACGTTGTCAGGATATCCCGCAGATTGGTTTCGGCAGCCAGCTGCACCGGTGCCTCCGCAAGACCCAGCCGCGCCGCGCGCATACGGATTTGCGATGGCGCTTCTTCGCCGGAAATATAAATTGTTTTCAACCCTTTACCGGCGTAACTTGCGGCGACTTGCAACAGCAGTGTCGATTTACCGATACCGGGATCGCCCCCCACGAGCAACGCCGAGGCAGGCACCAAACCGCCGCCAAGTACGCGGTCAAATTCGGCAATTCCCGAGGTGTTGCGCGCAAGCGGTGCGTCGGAGCTGGTCAGGGCAGACAGTTTAATCTGCCGTCCTTTGGCCGCACCCAAAGCTTTTTTCGACGGACCCGCCGACAACGGTGCCTCTTCGACAATTGAATTCCATGCGCCGCAGCCTTCGCAGCGACCGACCCATTTTTTGTGGGCGACGCCACAGTTTGAACAGGTAAAAGCCGCCGCTTTAGCCACGGGGAGTATTCCGCGACAGGAACGTAATCACGAATGACGCCAGCACACAGCCGGTGAACATATAAAGCCCCCAGTCGGTTTCGATTCGCCCCACACCGATGCCTTTGGCGGAAATGATATAAATAGACAAAAGAAAAATATCCGCCATCGCCAGTTTTCCCAGAATCGCCAGCGCCGGCAATAGACGATCCGACAAAAGGTTAAAGTGCACCAGCGCCAACCCAAGGGTTTTCAGATACGGCGCAACCAGCGCGAAAACTGTCACCAGAAGCGCCAGAAAAATTTCCTGACTCCACAGTTCCTTTAATCCGGTGATAACTGTGATTTCGTCAAGTTTGAAAAACGGCAAAAGCCCCGCACGCATGATCGGTGCACCCCACGCAATGGGAAACAACACCAGCAGGCTTAGGTTGGACAGCGTCAGAACACCGTGCAGGAAACGGCGAAACCTGGATGCCCGCGGTTTTTCGCCGACAAAAAGTGCACCGGCGTCGAGTCCCTGATGTTGCGCGAGATTGTTCATGTTTGTCGTTGGCTTGCTGGTTTTTTCGGTGCGTAAGCGGGCATATAAACAACTTCGTGCCTAATTTCGAGATAAGTCATGCAGGTCAGCAAAAAAAATGTAGGCGAGGTAACCAGGAAGGTTTCACAATTTATAAGGCAAAAGAATTGGCTTCAGGAGCCTTCAAGCCCCTCGCAAGACGCCAGATTTTCGCGCTGAAGGGATTTCGCGGCGGCAAGGTCAAGTTTGAGATGGCTTAGTCGGGCGCGTTCGGCCTCGGGATCAATAGCGACTGGCCTGTCCTCGGCCAAAAACCCGATTTGCAGGCAGGGACCGGTCGTGGCGGTAGGGACGCAGTTTCCGCCGCTTGCATCGGCTATCACAGATTTGCGCAAAGCAAAGCCCCGCTTGAGGTTGGCCTCAGTTTCAAAAATCGCGTTTTGAAGTCTTGAAACTTCGGCACCCACCCTGTGGAGACAATATTGATACTCGGATACGCAGGCGTTGAGCGCCAGCAGAGAAAATCCCAGGAATAATACAGATTTTCCCATTCCAAGCCCCGCTAAAATCTTAACCGCACCGGATATTGTGACCAGAAATGCCGGTGATGTCCAGTTTAACAAGGTTACAGTGGTGCCTGACTTTAAAAGACCGCAGCAGCCAAAAGTGCCGTATTGAAAAATACCGCAACAGCAAAAACCAGTGTCCAAAGCCGCGCCTCGATGGCCAAAAGGATGATCAAAGCTACAGCACCCGCAAGGTTAAGGCCCGCCCAGACAGCGGGTGCCAGCGGGTAAGCGGACAACAGAAACAACGAATGCTCGGGTGCCAGATGATCCAGCAGCAACAACGTCGAGGCCAGCGCCGACAGAACCAATATCACATGCAGTAAAAACCGCCCTTCGGCTTGTTTCCATGTCTGGGTAACGGCGCCAACGGCCAGTGCGGCCGTGCCCATCGAACCGCTGGCACCGGCCGGACTGAATAAAGACGGCCAGTGGCTCATCGCACTGCCTCGATCGGGCCGGTCGCGCGGGCGTTGATGAATTGATCGAGCGCCGCGTCGCCGCTGTTGTCCATATCAGCAACCGGCCCCGACCACTGGATCACCCCGTCGTGGATCATCGCCACGCGGTCGGCAATCGCGCGCACCGACGACATGTCGTGCGTGATCGTCATGGCGGTTGCCCCCATTTCCACAACGATTTCGCGGATCAATTCGTTGATCACCCCTGCCATGATCGGATCCAGCCCTGTGGTCGGTTCGTCAAAGAATATGATTTCGGGTTCCGACGCGATGGCGCGTGCCAGCCCAACGCGTTTTTGCATCCCGCCGGACAGTTCGGCCGGATAAAGATCGGCCACGCGTCCCTTCAGCCCGACGCGGCGCAATTTTTCGATGGCGATGGTACGGGCCTCATCGCGTGGACGTTTCAGCGCACCGCGCAACAGGCGAAACGCCACATTCTGCCACACGGGCATCGAATCAAACAGCGCCCCGCCCTGAAACAGCATGCCAAAGCGTGCCAAAAATGCGTCGCGATCCCCACTTTGTGCGGTCTGGCCATCGACTTTAATCTGGCCACGGTCAGGCGCGACCAGCCCCAGCACCGATTTGAGCAACACCGATTTTCCGGTGCCCGACCCGCCGATGATCACCATGCTTTCGCCCTGCGCAATCGCAAGGTCAACGCCCCGCAGCACATGATTGTCGCCAAACGATTTATGCACGCCCTGCATGTCGATCATGGTGCTCATACCGAGAAAAACACCTGTGTCAGGGCGAAATTGGCTGCCAGAATCAGGATCGAGGCCGACACAACCGCGTTGGTGGTGGCTTTGCCGACGCCCTGCGCGCCCCGCCCCGAGTTCATACCGTGATAACAGCCCATGAGCGCGACGATAAAGCCAAACACCGCTGCCTTGATCAGCCCTGACGACACGTCCCAGGGCTCCAGAAAATCGACAGTGTTGTTGACGTAAGCCGCCGAATTGAACCCCAGCGATGTTACCCCCACCAGATAACCGCCCAGAATACCGATGATGTCACCCACCAGCACCAGTACCGGCACCACCAAAGTTGCGGCCAGCACGCGCGGCACGGTCAGGTATTTCATCGGGTGTGTCGAAAGCGTGACCAGCGCGTCGATCTGTTCGGTCACTTTCATGGTGCCGAGTTCGGCGGCGATCGACGCCGCCACACGTCCGGCCACCATCAGTCCCGCCAGAACCGGCCCAAGTTCGCGCACCATGCCGATAGCAACGATCGACGGCACCACCGATTCGGCGTTGAAGCGCGCGCCTCCGGCGAATATTTGCAAGGCCAGCGCGCCGCCGGTGAACAACGTCGTCAGCCCGACCACCGGCAGGCTAAAATAGCCGATATAAAGCAGCGCCTGGCCAAATTCCTTAAGATAAAACGGCGGGCGGACCAGATGGCCCAGCGTTTGCCCCGTAAAAACTGCGATCCGTCCAATGGAGGCCAGAAAATCCAGCACAGATCGGCCGATGGCGGCTAGAAAATTGACGATCCAGCTCATGGTTCAAAGGGCTGCCTTTATTCGTTCTGCTCAGCCGCCTTCATAGACGCGTTTATAGCGCGCGCCAAGAGAGGTCAGAATTTCATAACCGATGGTCGCTGCCGCATCGGCCAGTTGATCTATGCTTTGGTGCGCGCCCAGAATATCCAGCGATTCCGGCACCGCGTCCAGATCGCTGACATCCACCCCCATCAGGTCCATCGATACACGTCCCACCAGCGGGCAGGGGTTTTCGCCGGCCCATAATTTACCGCGGCCACCCATGGCGCGGATCAGCCCGTCGGCGTAGCCCGAGGCCACGGTCGCGATCCGGCTTGGGCGTTTGGCAACCCATGTGCCGCCGTACCCCACGGTTTCTCCCGTGGCGACCGGGCGGGTTTGGATGACTGGTAAAGACAGGCTGACCACCGGTTGAGCGTCTGCAAAAGGCAGGCCTCCGTAAAGACCAATGCCCGGGCGCGTCATATCGAAATGGTAGTCCAGACCAAGCAAAATGCCACCGGTCGCCGACAAGGATAATGGGGCCGCCAGCGTTTTCGTCATATCGATAAATGCAGCAAGCTGGGCAGGATTTTGCCGGTCATCGGGCGCATCGGCGCAGGCAAGGTGACTCATGATCAAAACAGGTTCGCTTTGCAACGCCATGTTCCTGAGCGGCAAGAAATCGGCTTGCTCCATGCCAAGCCGGTTCATGCCGGTATCAAGCTGAAAGCCGTAAGGTGTATCGGGAAGTCGCGAAAAGTGCCGGTGCACCTGTTCCTTGGAATTCAGCAACGGTATCAGCCGGTTG
>Ga0114932_10002366_pt1 | contig 19968 bp, 19 predicted proteins | sample 2SBtaG_2_FD_87286 | JGI IMG/M metagenome (GOLD analysis project Ga0114932, IMG submission 87286) | Deep subsurface microbial communities from Kolumbo volcano to uncover new lineages of life (NeLLi) - 2SBTROV12_ACTIVE470 metaG | ecosystem: Environmental > Aquatic > Marine > Volcanic ... | reverse complement strand
GGACCCGTCGTCGTCGAAACCGAAGTCCATCTCCTGTAGGCCACGCTGGACCATAGCGGCCCGCAGGCGCCGGCGATCACGGGTGTAGAACATCAAGAACCCGCCGCCGCCGGCGCCGACCAATTTGCCGCCGATGGCGCCGTGTGTTCTGGCATCCTCATAGAGCTGATTGATGCGCTCGTTGCTGATGTTAGCGGAGCGCTGTTTTTTATGCAGCCAATGTTCGTGCATAAGCTCGGCGAAGCCCTCCACCTCACCTTCTTCCAGCGCCTTCTTGATCCGTTGGCCCAGATCCTTGATGAAATGCAGGTTGTCCAACATGGCCGCGTCGTCCGTTTCCGAACGGGTTTTTTGATCAACCAGCACTTCGGCCGCCGTGCGGCTGTAGCCGGTAAAGAACAGCATCAATCCTTCACGCAACTGCCGCCGCGCGCCATCGTCCAAATCCAGCCGCGCCATGGTGACGAGGCCGTCCGGGTGATATTCCTGACACATGATGCCGCCATAGGCGGCAATGTAGTGGTCCTGTTTTCCGCACGGTTCTCCCAGGCCATTCATTTCCAGATCGTTCGCCATGTGCGCCAGTTCCTCGGTGCCCACATGGCGGCGCTTGTGGGCATGCAGGGCGTGCAACAGGCCGACGGTAAAACTGCCCGACGATCCAAGACCCGTGCCCGCGGGGACATCGGCGATGGAGACGATTTCCGTTTCCGGCGCGATCTCCATGCGCGCCAACGCCTCGCGGACAATGTCGTGTTGGATATCTTCGATGCGTTCGGCGACCTCGGTTTTCGAGTACTTGATGAAGTATCCGGGGCGGAAGGTCCGGTTGGCGGTGATGTAGACATGCTTGTTGATGGCCGCCGATATGACGAATCCGCCGAATTTTTCGTAATAGGACGGCAGGTCCGTGCCGCCGCCACCGATAGATATGCGCAAGGGGGTGCGGGTAATGATCATCGGGCCGCCTAGAGCGAATATCCGGCCGCGCGGGCGTCATCGAAAAACATCTGCACCGTCTCCAGGGAGAACGTCTCCAGGTCCTTGCCGAACAAGGGCAGCTTTTTCAATAGATCGTAGGTGACGGTGATGATGTGACAGCCCACCGCGTCGGCCCGTTTGATATCATAAACCTCCCGCGGACTGGCCCAAATCAGCTCAACCTGTGGCAATCGTTTAATGGCCGCGACGGCATCGCGCATGACCGGTTCGGGATCGCGGCCCGTGTCGGCAATCCGTCCGGCGAACACGGAAATATAGGCTGGCGGCGCGCCATCCATGACGGCCGCGACGGCACGTACCTGTTCAATGGTCATGGCCGCCGTGACGTTGACTTTCACGCCTTCCGCCGCCAATCGCCTGATCAGCGGGATAGCGCTTTCCGAGCGGGTGTTGGTGATTGGAATTTTGACATACAGGTTTTCTCCCCAATCGCGGATTTTCAAAGCCTGGCGCTGCATTTCGTCGAACTCATCGGCGAACACTTCGAAGGAAATGGGATGGGTCGTGATCGCCGCCAGGGCATCCTTGGCAAAGGCTTCATAATTTGCCACACCGGCCTTGCGCATCAACGTCGGGTTGGTGGTGAACCCGGCAATCAAGGGGTTTTGCGCCAAGGCCACCATTTCCCCCACGTCGGCGCCATCGGCGAAAATTTTTACTTTAAGATCAGTCCCGCCGGCCATCAGAGATTTGCCTCCCCCTTGACAATCCACGGCACCGCATCAATCAGACGGGCGCAGGTCAGGCCGGGGTTCTCCGGCCGCTGTTCGTCGTAACCATGGTCGATAAAAACCGTCCGGCATCCGGCGGCTTCGCCGGCGGCCACGTCCTTCCATCGATCGCCCACCATAATGCTGGATACCAGATCGATGTCAAAATCTCTTGCCGCATCAAGCAAAAGGCCCGGCTTCGGTTTGCGGCACCGGCATGCGTCGGCGTCATCGTGGGGGCATACCCGCAGATCATCGAGGCCCAGTAATTCGATCAATACCAAATTGATGTCTTCGACGGATTGCCGCGTGATCGTGCCCCGCGCGATCTCCGGCTGGTTGGTGGCGCCGATCAGATGGTACCCGGCATCCGCCAATTGCCGGCAGGCCGTTTCGACGCCCGCCAATACTTCCACATGGGAAACGGACACCGGCGGCCGGGGCCGGCCATCGCGCACAACGGTGCCATTCAAGACTCCGTCGCGGTCCAAGAACACGGCGCGGCGCGCCACCTCAGGCGGGCTCCCCGGCCTCAAGCTGGTCACGCATGGCATCCAATGACAGGCGCATGGCCTGACGCGACGAATGCCGGCAAGACCAATCCAGTCCCTGAAGTTTGGACGTGTTGAACCGGACCACCGGAATATCCCCCCGCCAGCCCCGCGCACCGTCGCCGAACTGGTAGCTAACGGATGCCCGCTCAAGCCCCAGGCACGCCACCGCCATGTCGGCAATTTCTGTAACGCTCAGATAGTCACCGGTGGCAACGTTGTAGACATCATAGGTTTCGCGGGCCCGGCGATGGACGTGCAAAACCGCCGCCACCGTATCTTCCGCATGTAAATAGGATTTGCTTTGCGTCCCGTCGCCAAGAATTTCCAGGCGGGTCGGGTCTGCCCGTAATTTGCGCAAAAAGTCATATCCGACGCCATGGGTTTGCCGCGGTCCAACCACATTGGCGAACCGGAAACTATAGGCCCGCATGTCAAACATATGGCAATAGCTGGCGATCAGCGCTTCGCAAGCGAGTTTACTGGCCCCATAAGTCGATTGGGGCCGAATATCCACCTGGTTCTCAACGGCAGCCGTTTCCCCAAGATTGCCGTACACCCCGCTTCCAGACGCATACAGAAGCTGACGGCAGGCGGTAAGGCGCATGGCCTCCATGACATTCCGGGCCAACATGGTGCCCTCGCGGAAATCGATATCCGGTTCCGTCACGGCACGGGCGATATCCGGGTTTGCGGCCAGGTGAATGACCGTTCCGCAGCCTCCCATGGCGTCAGCAAGCCGGTCCCTATCGGCGACGTCGGCACGGACCAGATGAAACCGGGGATCACTGCCGTGATCGGCGATATGCCAATCGTGCCCCGATGAAAAATTATCGAATACGGTGACCGACCCGGTCTCCGGATCGGCCAGCAAACGGTCGCAAAAATGGGAGCCCAGAAATCCGGCGCCGCCAACGATCAGGTAGCGATGGCCGTCTTCGCCCCGCTCCGTCACGTAACGGATTCCCACTTGGTTTCGCTGACCTTGAGCAACGGATGAGACACCAGGAGATGCCAGAGAACGGCCGCCAGGCCTTCCGTATGCGGCGTACGGCGGTTCGGAAACAACGGTGGAATGACGACGCACACATCGGCGGCGCGCGCCGTGTAGCCGTCGTCGGAGCCAACGATGCCGAAGGTCGCGGCGCCCCGCTCCTGGGCCAGTTCCAAGGCGCGGACGATGTTGACGGAGATATTCTTCTGCTTGTTGCCGCCGCCGACGGAAAACACCAAGACCGCATCGGTGCTAGTCAATCGCGACCCCATCAACCAGGCGGCGAAGGCGGTATCCCAGCCTTCGTCATTGACCCTGGCCGTCAGCTCGGAAACGTTATCAGTCGGTGTATAGGCCTCGAAGCCGCAGATTTTACGAAAGTCGTTGACCGCGTGACTGGCGTGACCGGCGGAGCCGCCGACGCCCAGAAGAAACAGCCGTCCGCCGCCATCGCGAACCTTGGCCAGGCCGCTGGCCAGGGCTTCGATGCGCTGACGATCCAAAGCGTCGACGACAGCCGCCGTCTCACGCAGATACTGGTCGGTGAAATCGTTCACGCGGGGCGAACCTAGTTGCCGATCTGCAGCGCGGCGGGCCCGATGACGACGATGAACAGCACCGGCAGGAAGAAAATGATCATCGGCACGGTCAACTTGGCCGGCAGGGACGCCGCCTTTTTCTCCGCCAGGGACATTCTTTCGCCGCGCTTTTCCGTGGCCAGAACATTCAACGCCTGTCCGACCGGGGTGCCGTATTGTTCCGATTGGATCAGCGTTGTCGCCAAGGACTTGGCCGCCGGCAACTTGGTCCGTTTGGCGAAATTCTCATAGGCCTGACGACGGTCACCCAGGTAAGCAAGTTCCGCCGACGTCAATCCCATTTCCTGGGCCAGGATCGGCGCGCCCTCCATGATTTCTTCAGTGACCCGCTGAAACGCCATCTCAACGCTGAGACCGGACTCGACGCAAATCAACAACAGGTCCAAGGCATCGGGAAATGATTCGGTCATCGCTTGCTGGCGTTTGGTGATGGTGTTCTGCAACAAAATCCTCGGCAGATAAAAACCCACCACGCCACCGCCGCCGGCAAAAAGGAAGCGGACGAAATCCGGGTAGGGAAATTTTTTCATCAACCCGACGAGGATCAAAGTGACGACGAAGCCTCCGAGGGCGACCAAGATACGCGACGAGAGATACACGGCAACGGCATTGCGGCCGCGGATACCGGCGGCCGCCAAGTCGGCTCGGATGGTGTCCGAAAACAGCAGGTTCTGCAATTTCAGTACATTCAACAGCTTCTGTGCTAAATCGGCTTTAGTGTCGCCTTTACGTTGGCGAACCGCCGACGGCCGGCTGAGGCTTTCCGCCTGGCGCTGGCTCATCTCACCGCGATGGCGGGAGATCACGGACTTGATGCGTTTTGACCGTTTCCCGCCGACAATAAAAGACATCCCCCAGACAACCGCGGCGATCACCGCGGCGGCGGCCAGAAGCAGCAGGATCAAGGTCGGCGTATCCATGCGAAGAAGTGCTGTCATTGTCGCCTACATCTTAAAGTTAATCATGTTGCGCATAACCAGTGAGCCAAGCGTCATCCAGAACAACCCGCCGGCAATCATGTATTGGCCCGTGTCACGGGTGAACAAAACCATCAGATAATCGGGATTCACAACGGAAAGCAGCGTGCCGACGGCGAAGGGCAGCGATCCGATAATGGCCGCCGAAGCCGTTGCCTCGCTGGCCATGGCGCGCGCTTTGTCGCGCATCTTTTTGCGCTCGCGCAGAACGTTCGACAGTCCTGCCAGCGTTTCCGCCAGATTGCCGCCGGTCTGGCGTTGAATTTGAATAACGATGGCGAAAAACTTGTACTCCGATGTGGGCAGGCGTTCGATGCCGCGGGCCAGCAAATCGTCCATGGTCATGCCCAGGTTCTGGCCTTCAACCAACAGGCGGAATTCCTCGCCCAGGGGCGCTTCGAATTCACGGGCAACAACGTTGAAGCATTCGTTCACGGGAAGTCCGGACCGGATGCCGCGAACGATAAGGTCGGTGGCTTCGGCGAAATTCTGAGTGAACTTCTTCTGACGTTTTCCGGCCTTCATCTTGAGCACCAATTTGGGCACACCAAAGCCGCCGATTACGGCGACGGCAATCGCGCCCATTGGAGGATAACCCAAGACCAGATAGGCCAGTGTTCCAAACACTGCGACGACCGCACTGATGGTGAAATAGGTGCCGACGGTGATATCCAAGCCGGCCTGCAGCAATTCCAATCGGATTGCAGCAATGCCGCTGCTCTTCTTTTTGTTTTGCTCCAGCTGCTTGATCTTGTCCTGGATACGCTTCTGCCGGCGGCCTTCCGCCTTTTCAGAACCGCCGGTGGCTGCGCCGTCACCAATGACGCCGATCTGGTTCATGCGTTGGCGCAATAATACCTTCGGGCGGACGATCATCGTCACGCCGATAAAGGCGCCGCCGAGAACGATCATCGCCACCGTCGCCGCGACGGTGATCCAAATTATTGTTTCTGGTGATAATTGCATGGGTCCACCTTATGCGCCGTACATTTCCAGCGCGTTTGCCAGTTTCTGTTCGAGGCCATAATACCGGGCCTTATCCCAGAGATTTGGGCGCACGCCGGAAAACACATGAGCGCCCAGCAGCTTACCGTTCTCGTCTTCACCTTCAAGTTCGAAGGTGATCAAGTCCTGCAAAGTAATGATCTCGCCTTCCATGCCGATCACCTCGGTGACGTGGGTGATTTTCCTGGACCCGTCACGAAGACGCTGGGCCTGGATGATGACATGCACGGCCGCGGCAATCTGTTCGCGCACCGCCTTCGCCGGCAGGTTATAGCCGCCCATGGCAATCATGTTCTCGACACGGCTGATCGCCTCGCGCGGATTGTTAGAGTGGATCGTTCCCATGGAACCATCGTGACCGGTGTTCATGGCCTGCAATAGGTCAAACGCTTCCGGGCCGCGGACCTCGCCGACGATGATCCGTTCCGGGCGCATACGCAGACAGTTCTTGACCAGATCACGCATGGAGATTTCGCCGGCACCTTCCAGGTTCGGCGGCCGGGTTTCCAGCCTAACGACGTGCGGCTGCTGGAGCTGCAGTTCCGCCGAATCCTCACAGGTAATGATGCGTTCGCCGGGGTCAATGTGGCCGGTCATAATATTCAGCAGCGTCGTTTTCCCGGAACCGGTGCCGCCGGAAATGAGAACGTTCAAACGGACCGCCGAAATGACTTCAAGAACCTTCCGCAATTGTTCGCTGACGCTGCCGAACTTCACCAGATCATCAAGCTTCAGCTTTTCCTTCTTGAATTTCCGGATGGTCAGGGCGGCCCCATCAATGGCCAGCGGCGGCGCGATGACGTTGACACGCGAGCCGTCCAACAAGCGCGCGTCGCAGATCGGACTGGCTTCATCGACCCGCCGGCCAACGGCGGTGACGATCCGCTGACAGATATTCATCAATTGGGCATTGTCGCGGAAAGTAATGTCGGTCAGTTCAATGACCCCGTCCGTTTCGATGAACACCTGTCCGGCGCCGTTGACCATGATGTCGGCGATGTCGTCGCGCTCAATCAGCGGTTCAAGGGGGCCGAGGCCAAGAATGTCGTTGCAGATGTCCTTAACCACCTGGCGCTGTTCTTGGACCGACAGAATGAGGCCGCGCATGGAAATGATCTCGGCGGTCATGTCCGTGATCTCTTCGCGCACCTCTTCCGTTTCCAATTTGCTGATCTCGGCCAGATCGACGGCTTCCAAGAGATCGTTGAAAACCGTCACCTTGATCTCTGCCAGACGCTCGCTGGCGGCGGGCTGCGGCGCGGACGGCGCTTCCGCCGCCGGCGGGACCGTTGGTTGGGACGGCATCGCGGCGGGCGCCGGTTGGGGCGCCGGTGCGGGTGTATCCGGAACGTCGTCCGGCGTCACCTCCTGCAGGGGCGACGGGGCCGGTTCGGAGGCCGGTTCAGGGGCAGGCGCAGGGGCGGGGACCGCAACGGGCGCCGGTGCATCAATCTCTGGTTGGGTTCCGCGTCGTCCAAACATATTCCGTCAACTCCGCAATTCAGCCACTATTTTTTCGCCTTGCTGAATAAGGAGAAGGTCTTTTTCTTGCCTTCTTCCGCTTCGTCACCACGACCGCTGACCAGCGCCGCCAGTTCCATGATGGCGGCTGTCGCCTTACTTTTGGCGGCGGCCTTCGACATCATCTCGCCGTTGTTCAGTGCCTTCCCAAAGGCCTCGGGATCGTATGGGATGGCAATGTTCGGCTCCATGGCCAGGGCATCCTTAAAGTCCTTATTGGACAAATCCGACCGCTTCGCCGCGCCGACCTGGTTTAAGACCAATCGGGTTGGTGCATCCGTTCCCCGCTTGGGGCCCATATACTCTACCACACTCTTGGCGTTTCGCAGTCCCGTCAGATCGGGCTTGCTCACCAGCACGGCTTCATCAGCCAAGGCCAACGCGTCATCTATCCACGGTGCCCAAACATGGGGCAGGTCGAGAATGATGAACTCACCAATCGGCTTGATCGCCGTCACAAGAGCGTCAAAGGTCTCCTGTGTAATTTGCACGCCCGTGCTCAACGACGCCGGTGAGGCAAGGAGAGAGAGGCTTTCACCGAAATCCATGAAGTACTGATCCAACATGGTGTTGTCCAGACCGCCCATCTGCGCCAGGGCGTCAACAACAGTCTGGCGCGGCTGGATATTGAAATTCAATCCGGCGGTCCCGTAACAAATGTCGAAATCGATGACCACCACCTTCTCGTTGTAGGCGGTCATCAACTCATTGGCGACATTGTGGGCGATGACACTGCTGCCGGCGCCACCGGCCATGCCGGCAAAGGCAATCACGCGGCCGTCGAAGTCGGTCTCAACACCGGCATACACCTTGGCCACGGAATCGCGCAACGCCTCCGGCGTGACCGGCGCCACCAAATAATCACTGACGCCGAATTGAATCAGTTCGCGGAACAGTTCGATGTCATTTTCCCGGCCGATGAGTATCAATCTTGTATCGGGATCGCAGACACCGGCCAGGGCCTCCAATTGTTGGAAGACCTGTTCGCGGTTTCCGGCCGATTCAACAATCAATAGACTGGGGGTGCGCTTGTCGGAAAGATAGGTGCTGGCCGCCTCAATGCCACCGTTCTGAATGTCGAACGTGCAGCGGAACAACAGCCGGTCCGACCTCGACACCTCCAGGGCGTCGGTGGTTTCCTGGCTGAGCGGAAAGCCGCCAATGGGTATTCTCAGTATCACCTTAGTCTCAGCCTTCCTGGTTTCCGCCTATTTTCTGGAGCACGTATTTAGCGCAATCGCAGACGATCATGGTGTTGCCGCGCCACCTTCGGCGGCCGCACCATCGCCGCCTGCGGTGGCGCCGCTCTGGTAGCTGTTCAAAATCCGCTCACCACGGTTTGCATCGCTGTTGCTCATGGTCGCCGCTTTTTTCAAATCGCTGGGATTGGCCACCGTCAAGCCAAGGTTGCGCTGCGTCGCGCAGCCAAAATTCGCCTGCGACCGGTTCGACCAATTCGCCGTCGGATTGGAAGACCAATCGCCGCATTCGGGAACGATGGCCGTGTGCGCCCTGAATGCCAACACCACCGCGGCGGCACGCGGCGCCGTCGTTCCCAAGGGAAGCACGTTGATATCGCCGCTGCTGATCCCGGCGCGGTTGAGTATTGTTTGCATCTTGCGGACACGTGCATCGGCATCACCGCCGGCCGCCTCGCGCCGGTGCATCTGGATTGTGATTGGTCCGGCGCCGCGTGTGAGATAATCGCCGACAAACTGCTGCAGGCTGGCCGCCTCTACCGATGACATGGGTTCGAATTCGACCCGCGCACCAATGGCAAGTTCCACCGTGCCTTGGGTCACCTGCAATGGGTGGGCGTCGAAATAGTCGGCCTTTCTTTTCGGCGCTTCACAAGCCGCCGTACCAATGGCAATGGCAAACATTGGCAGCAGCCGGAAGATATGCAGGCGGAAATGAACCATGGCATTCACCTCATAATATATCCGAAGGGACCCTTGACGGGGTCTTTCCAAAACGGGCGCTCACCTTTGCCGTAGACGCGATGCAGACGGCCGAGCAAATAAATATCGATATCACTGGCCGGCTCGAACCCGTCCGTCGGCAGGGCCAGGCCATTGCCGACGCCGCCGTCGGCCGGTTTCGCCAGGTAGGCGGTAACTGTAATAATCAATTCTGTTTCGTCTCGTTGAAACTCGGTGCTGCGAAATAGCGCGCCAAGAACCGGCACGTCCTTCAGAAACGGCAAGCCATTGATGGTGTCTGCGATATCATCCTTCAGTAGGCCGGCCAGCATGAGCGTGCCGCCACTGGGCAAATCGATGGTCGATTCCGCGCGCTTCGTCGTAAATCCGTTGACGGTCAGATTGGACAGGGTGACCGTTGTGGTCGTATCGACGGCACTGACCTCCGTTAGGACACGCAGGTTGATGCGGCCCTTATCAACGACGACCGGCGTGAACTCCAAACGAATTCCGTATTCGCGAAACTCAATGATCGCATTGCCGTTCTGATCGACGCCAATCGGTACCGGTATCTCGCCACCGGACAAAAACGACGCCGATTCGCCGGAAAGAGCCGTCAAAGTCGGTTCGGTCAATGTTTTTGAAAGACCTTGGCGCTCCAAAATCTCGAACACGGATTCACTAAGGCCCTTGATGGGATTTGTCAGCTGTCCGAACCCAAACGCGGCCAACGATGTATTGGCACTGACGGTGGAAATGACCAAGTCACCGAGGGTGTTCGAGACCGTGATGCTTTGATCGACCGACAGGTTCTTCCTGATCGCCCGATCCATCTCGGCAACCCGGACTTTCAAAATAACTTGCTGGCTGCCCGTCACTTTCAGAAGGTTGTGGACATTCGCCGGGTCCGCAACAAACCGCCGCGCAATATTGGCGGCATTGGCAGCGGCCGCCGTAGACCGCACGTTGCCACCCAGGAAGACGCTGTCGCGGATCACCGAAACGTCGATCGTCTCATTTGGCAGTAATTTCTTCAGCGCCGATTTCAATTCTTCATGATCCGCCGTTACGCGGACTTCCATCTGGCGGACGATCTGTTTATTGGCGCCCATGAAGAAGACATTGGTCGTGCCGATGCCTTTTGAGACGATGAACACTTGGCGCGGGTTTTCCGGGTCGATATGGATGTCGGCAACGGTTTCGTTGCCGAGAACAATATTGCCGATCCGTTGATCGAATTGCAGGACATGCGCCTTATTCATGGGCAATTCAACGAAAGCCCGTTGCGTGGATGTTTCCAGCGATTGGATAGCCGCCGCCGGTGTCAAAGGCGGCGGCAGCGCGCGGCGGTTCGGCACCTGCTGCGCCAAAGCACTCTGCAGGCCCGCGGCAATGATGATCCCAATCCCGATAATGACACGCATTGTTTGAAAGGGCGCCGTCATTTGGTCTGTATCTCTTCGGTCTTCGCGGCGCCGCCACGGTAAATCTTGACGACAGGTTTTTTCGCTTTCTTCGCCGGCTGCGTCGTCGTGGTTGGTTTGGTTATAGCTGGGGCCGGCGTGATTGGCGCGATTGGCGCAATGGCCATTTTGTTTTGGCGCGGCGTTTCTTCTGCTTTTTTTGCCGTGCGTTTCAGGCGTTCATTTTGTTTGGCTTTCGCCTGAATTTTTGCTTTTTCCCGATCATAGATGGCGTAAATTTCCTTTAGACGGTCGGCAAATTTTTCGTTTTCCTCCTTAAATCGAGCAAACAGAGGGCTGACATCAACATCCGTGGTTGTGGTTTTTGGACTTGTGTCCACACCCTCCGGTCCGATCCCCCTCAGCACCAAGGAGACCTTCCCCATGGCGCGCGCGGCGGTGATGATTTCCGCTTGTTTCGGCGACACTTCCAAGGTCACGGTTTTCGGCGGAATGGAAATCCCCTCGGGCGGCGTAACACTCTGATTGACAGCAATGACACGGATGTTTTTGAGGATGGTTTCCGAGGCGCCGCCAGCAATAATGTAACGGCCCAATGTACTAAAGATGTACCATGTCGGCGGGAAAGCTTCCTCGATATATCGGTTCAAATTCTTGTCGATATGCCGCCGCCCGCCAAGTTCTTCGACAATATTCTGTATTCTCTTGTTGGCGATGGCTTTCGGTCGATCGATTGCCGGATCCGGGTCTGCCTTCGGCTTTTTCTTGCCGCCTGCGCCGTCCTGCTGCGCCGCCTGTTTGGCTTTCGCAGCAGCTTCTCTCTCTCTTTTCCGCTCGTTCTCAAGTCGTTTTTCTTCTTTCTTCTCTTCCTTGTAAATATCCAGAAAGCCGTCATGTAACAAGAGAAGGTCAACCCGGTCATTGGGTAGAATGAAACCGGAAACAGCATTATTGAGGGTCACGGGTATGGCCATGGCCCGCATGCCCGGGTTCAGCATGCCGGCCATGAACCCGGCCTTGTCGCGCTTGAACATCTTGTCGGCAAGAAGCGGCTCGCCTTCCTTGATGGCAATGCGTACGACGGAATCAACCAGTTCCTTCTGGCGTTTTGCCATCTGATCATCTTTTTCAATGACGATGTAATTTTTGTGCATGGACTCTTCGGGCCAGGGCACCCATTTCATGGCGTCGGGCATGATGACGTCTCCCGGTGCCAAGGCCTTGGTTGCCACCAGGATACGGGTTTTGATCGGTTCCGCTTCTTTTTCCAGCTCGCTGATGGCTTCCTTGGAGGAAAAGCTTTTAATCAGATAGGTGCTGACCCCGGCGACGCCGAGTGCGAGCACGATCAATCCGACAATAAGCACCTTCATGTCATCATCCAGCCACCAACGCGCCACCGAATTGCGGCGGCGGGAAACGCGACGTTACCCTGCACGGTGGATTTATACGAAGCGCGCCGTCATTCGACGGAACTGCCCCCATGGCACCCACCTGATTGTTATGGAGGGAATTATTCCTCCAAACCATTAATTTATCATTGATTTCCAGGGTTTGCCACCATTCCGGCGCGATCTGCCTGTGGACAATCGACGGCATAGAATTCACTCTTTCATTTCGTCGAAATAATTGAATAGCCGCGCAAGGGCGGGTAGTTTGAGATGGTTGGAACGGGACGGGGGACGCCATGAACGAAGGCCGGGAAAATCGCACAACGGGACGGCGGCGAACCTTGTTCGGCGGCACCATCTTCGCCAAGGGCGGAAAATCTTGGGATTGTTCCATATCCGATATCTCCGAAGCCGGCGTCAGGGCCAAGGTCGATGCGGAATTTGACCTTGGTGACAGCGTCGACCTGCGCATCAACAAATTCAATGATATGCGGCCCTGCACGGTCATGTGGATACGCGATGAGTATATTGGACTGCAATTCAACGTGAAGATTGACCCGGATGCGGAAAACCTGTCCGAATTGTTCAAGTTTGCCCGCAAATAGCTGATTTTATTCACGATTATTTCTCTAGGTGTCACCCTGGGCGCGCTCTTGAACGCTCATGCGGGTGCGCAGGAAACGTAGTGCGCGTTGCGCCGATTGCGGGGTGATCCGCTCATAAACCTCCAGCAGTTCCTCCATGTCGTCTGGTGAACGCGCGTCGTCGAAATTCGCCAGATCGCAAATCTCCCAAAAAACATCCCGGTCCAATTCAAGTGCCCGGCAAACGATGACCAATTTTTCGCCGCTCGGGTCAAACACCGTTTGGCGGGCAATCTCCGTATCCAGCTTGGCTAGGCGGGCCAACCCGGCAACAACCTCCGGCACCTTTTGTTGGCGCATGAGGTTGAGTAAAAGCCCGGCGTCCAGCTGGCTCATCTTTTCCTTTCGGTTGATGAACTTTTCCGCCGGCGTCGGGTTATCGGCGTTCTGCTGGGCGGCAAACCATTGCTCCGTCTCTTCCATGAGGGCATCGATCTGCCCCTCATCCATGCCCGAATTGGTCGTCAATATCTGTTCGCGCATGGCCCAGGATACACGCCAAAACATCTCCTGGTTCAAATCATCGGGAACGTCCTGGCGTTTGATCAGTTTGCCGTTCAAGTCCTCGTTTTCCTGGGCCCGCTCGACCATGGTTTCCATGCCGCCGCGGGAAAATTTGGCACCCTGGTTCTCGGCCAATGTGCCAAGGACGTTGTCATCGCCCTTTTCGACCAGGGCATCGGTGACCGTCTCGCTGACCGTGGCCCGCATGGAAATGGCTTTCATGTGGTCCTGAGAGTGTTTGCCGACAATCTCGACCAGATCTTCATCCGTCAGCACGGCACTTTCCTGCAACACCGGCGTGGCCACCTCGATTTCGTCGTTCGCCAGGCTGTGGATCAAGTCGTGCGGTGCATTGGGCACGGCGGCGATGGTTTCCGACAGATGCAGGCGCACCTTGGTTTCCACGTCGACGGCAATCTTGCCCATGATGTCGCCAAAATAATTGACTTCCGTTTCGCTCAAGGCTTCCGGCTCGGCCATGAACATGTCGGTGATCTCATGCAACAGCTTCTGGCGGCCTTCGGACGAATCCTCGCGCGCCAAATTGACCAGGTTTTCCAGATTGCCGCCGCTTTTGTTCATTTATTTGTTCCGTTCACCGGCCTGGGATTGGCCTGAGTTTAATGTCATGACGCGCTTAAGGGAAGTTGAGACATGGCATTGAGAGAAATGTCGGGAATCGAAAGTATCGGAACAATCGTCGAGAATGTATAGGTGATGGTGATGGATACGGCTGTCGACGAAGACGTCGCGCTAAAAGTCATATCCGTCGTTGAAACGCCATAAGTCGACACGACGTTCGAGGCATAGGATTCAAGTGTCGAGGTCGACGCACTGGTATTGACGATGGCGTAGCGGGTCGTTTCCTCGGCAGCATACTGCATGGTCGCTTTAATCCACATGGCGCGGCTTAATTCGACGGTACCCATGACCATGATCAGGAACACGGGCGCAATCAGCGCGAACTCCACGGCCGTCGCGCCGCGCCGGCAGCGGCCCAAATATCGCGCGAATTTGCGATTTCGGCTCATGGAAATTGGAATCCCTCGGTCAATTTGTGCGGACCGTCGCCGAGCCGCTGAGGGTGATCGAGGTTCCCAATAACAGGAGGGTGAAATCTTCGCTGACACTCACCGTCATATAAGTCCGCGTTGCGTCAGAATCCCCGCACGTCGCATCGTCATTCGAATCATCGGTGCAAAACGCTGTGGTCGTAACGTCGCTGGTGGTGATCGAAAGGTTTGTGGCATTAACCACTGCGGTGGCAATGGCGGACGTGTTTGACGCGTCTAACAAGGCATACTGCGCCCCGGCCCGCGCCGCACTGGTCAACTCCATTTTTTCCAGCATCGCCAGACCATAATTGCCCAAACCGGTCACCAGCGCCGCCAAAACAGGGATCAAAAGGGCGAATTCCAAGGCGCCGGCACCGCGCTGGCACGCCCACACTGACTTTGTTTGGACCCAAGGCCGACGGTATGATCGCCGTCCGCCGTGTAGTGCCGCATGTATCTTCTTATTGGTCATCACATATCATTGTATCAAATATTTCCGCATCACCGCCAACGCATATCCGGGCGCCAGTCGCTATTCAACGAGGCTTACCGTATTGGAAACATATATGGGTTCGACCCCGGTGCCGTCGCAGTCATTTTCAAGATCCGCGGATCCACCAAAGCTGACCTCATCGGCGACGATCTGCAGGCATCCGTTGTCATCCGTGTCGTTACCGCCGGTGAAACTGACGTCATTATTGGGGACATATATGACGCCGGTAAATTCGGTGTCGGAGTTTCCGCTGAAAGAGAAATCCAGGTTCGCATTGCTGACCGCATCGCCGTCCTGAAAAAACAGAATCCCAGCCCAGTCGCCGCTGGTCGGTGCGGTCATCGTGACGGTGCCACCGCCATTGATCGTCATGGAGCCCCAGCCGTTTTGATTGGTTCCGGAACCGGTTGAGATGACGGTAAGCGAATCGCCGGTAACATTGGCGCCACCGTTGATCGTCAAATCACTGCCGTACATGGAAACCACCATATCGTCTTCAAAGGTCACTGTTGTGCCGGCGTTGATGCTCAAATTTCCGCAGAAAACAACATATCCGTCGCCGTTCAGATCATCATCCGCGGCGGTAAAATCGCGGTCAGAGCCAACGGTCACGTTGGAGTTGTAGTCACAAACCTTGGCATCATCGGGCACCGTTAAATCCGAATAGGGATCGTTAATCGTCGTGGTGTTTTCGTTGACGCTGGCACACGTGCTGAGGGTGATATCCTCGGTACCGTCGACTTGGCCGACGGTACTCACGCAATCCACGGTCAGGCTTGAGTTGTTGGAGACGTACACGGCATCGGATTCGCTTGAATTGCTGGCAACCTGACAGCCATCCATGGTGACGGAAGCCCCACCGGAAAGGCTCACAGCCCTCGATTCACTGGTTCCGAGGGCAAGAACGCAGGCTTCCTCGCCGCTTGACACGGCGGTCGCAACGGCCCTGGCTGCAATACTTATCGACGACGACGACATGAGATTACCGACAAACAGCAACGCCACGGTACTGGTCATATTCACTTCGACGGCGCCTGTATCGGTGGTGTAGGAACCGGCACTTGGCGGGTTGGTGACCGCAATCGTGTTTGTCGAGGCCGAATATCCATTGCGCGTTGCGTCGTTCGTTGCCTCCGCGGTGATGGTTGTCGATGAGGCATCGCTCTCCATCGCTTCGTAGGCGCCCGCAATTGCGGCGGCATCAGCGATCGTTTGCAGGTCGCGTTTTTGCTGGAACCACAGGCCGACCTCCACGCCCAGCCCGATAAATCCGACGAGGATCGGCATCATCAGCGCAACCATGACGACGATGGCGCCGCGTTCATTCCGCCGAAAACGGGTCACGGCGTTGCGAAACTTCATGGTCGTGGGCTTTATAGGCCGCATCCCAACCTGATCCTGAACACATTAAATCACTGATCGGACCAGCTTATGTCGCTACATCCAATCTGTCAGTGACTTACATCACATTGATTTTATACCAAATTTTCATGATTTCATGAACAGCCTATATCATCACAATGCGATACTGCGACCAAGGTTTCTTGTTCGCGGCGTGGCTTTCACCTAGGCTTGGGCGAACTTCCGATGCAAGATGGAACCATGTTGAAATTTCGCGCATTCCACACTGTGCTGGCGGTGGCCATGTTCACCAGCCTCGCCGGTTGCCAAACCACCACCGAGGCCACCGGCCCCATCGCCGATGTCCTGTTCCAGACCGCGGCCACGGCGGAGCAGAACGGCGACCACGCCGCCGCCGCGCAGCATTACCAGAAATTGAACGCCAAGGACCCCGACAACGTCACGGTGCTGTTCGCCCTGGTCCGCAACCTGCGTTACTCCGGGGCTTCGGCGCAGGCGGTGAAGTTGTTGACCGACGCGACTTCTGAGGTCCGCAGTGAGCCCGGATACCATCTCGAGCTTGGCAAGGCACAATTGGCTGCCGGCAACAACGGCGATGCCATCGCCAGCGTCGAAAAAGCCCTTGCCGCGGACCCGAAGAATTGGGAAGCCCATTCAACCCTGGGCATCGCCCACGATTTGAGTGACGATTTCGCGAAAGGCCAGCAATCCTACCGGCGGGCCCTTGATCTGTCGCCGAAGAACCCGACGGTGCTCAACAACCTGGCCATTTCTCTGGCCCTATCCGGCGACTTGGCCGGCGCCATCGCAACCCTCAAGGACGCCCCGCGGGTTGCCCGCCACAATCCTCAGATCCGTCAAAATCTGGCGCTTTTCTACGGCATCAAGGGCGACGTCAAGAAAGCCAAGGCGCTTGGCAAGATTGATCTCGACGAGGATGCCGTGGCGAAAAATCTGGAAATTTACTCACAACTTCGACGCCAATAGGAGCCTCCCGCTTCTTGCGGAAAAACCCGGGCTTTGCGAGAATGCGGCACCGAGCGAAGCTCCGTCCCTTACCTTAGTCGCAAAGGTCCGTGCCCGTGGCCGACACGCCCCCCGCCTCCGACGCCGCAAACCGGTCCCTGGACAACATCCAGATATTGATGGAAGCGCCACGCGAGATCGTTGATGACGTCATTGCGCTGTGCACATGGTCGGAGTTTCAGGAAAACGACGTGGTCGTCGATTCCGATGACGCCAGTACGGACGTGTTTTTCGTCGTCAAGGGCCGGCTGCGGGCGATGGATTATCTGACGGAAAACCAACAGGTGGCGCTGGCCGACCTGGAGGCCGGTGAATCCTTTGGCGAACTTTCGGCAATCGATTTGAAAATGCGCTCGGCGCGGGTTGTCGCCCTGGAGCCGTCGGTCCTGGCCTCCATGTCGAGCCGGGATTTCCGGAAACTGCTGATGGATTGCCCCGGCATCGCGCTGGCGTTGTTGAAGCGGTTCGCCGGCTTTATCCGCACCCTGAACACCCGGGTCACGGCCATGAGCACCATGTCACCGCACCAGAGGATCTATTTTGAGCTGCTGCGCCTGGCCGAACCTGATACGGCGACACCGGGTGCCTGGGTGATCGCCAACGTACCCAATCATGCCGAGATCGCGTCTTGGGTCGGCGCCGACCGCCAGACCGTCGCCGATGCCATTGGCAGTCTGGCCCGCGATGGCGTTGTTGAGCGTAAGCACAAGAACCTGATGATCCGCGATCACCCCAGGCTGCAACGCCTGGTCAATCAGCAGTGAGCCGCCGGCCCGCCAACGTGAACGTTTTCGCCGCAACCCGGCTTGGGAATTGAGGTCATGTTCCGCGAACACTTCGGCATTGAGAAAAATCCCTTTTCCAACACCCCCGATCCCGATTTCCTGTTCATGTCTCCACGCCACAAAGAGGCCCTGGCGCACCTGATCTACGGTGTCGAAGGGAACAGCGGCTTCGTTCTTTTGACCGGCGAGGTCGGTACCGGCAAGACGACGCTGTGCCGGTATCTGGCCGGCAACGTGCCCGACAACGTGGAATTGGCGCTCTGCATCAATCCGCGGCTGACGGAGGTCGAACTGTTGGCCAGCATCTGTGACGACATGGGTATCCGCGATCCCGGCTCGCGCTACAGCGCCAAGGAATTGACCGATTCGATCAATCGCCATCTCCTTGACGTGCACGCCAACGGCGGCCGGGCTGTCCTGGTTATCGACGAGGCCCAGAACCTGGGCTTCAACAGATTGGAGCAGGTGCGCTTGCTGACCAACTTGGAAACCGCCGACACGAAACTCCTGCAAATCATCTTGATCGGCCAACCGGAATTGAAGGACATGGTCGACAAACCTGAATTGCGCCAGTTGTCGCAACGCATTACCGCGCGCTATCACCTGGAGCCCATGACACCGGCCGAGGTCAAAGAATATATCGGTCATCGCCTTGGCGTTGCCGGGCTGGGGCCTGAGGTTTTCGCGGCGTCGGCCATGTCGGTGATCAACGAACATACCCGCGGCATTCCCCGGTTGATCAATTCCATCTGCGAACGCTGTCTGCTTGGCGCCTACGTGGCCGGCACCAAAACCGTCGATAGCAAGCTCGCCCTTGCGGCCGCAAGAGAGGTTCTTGGTGACGCTCGGGTTATCAAACCGCACAGCCTGATCCCGGCGATCGCCGCCAGCGCCCTGGCGCTTGTCATTGCCGCAACCCTGGCGCTGGACCCCTTCGCCATGAAACTGGTGCCCGGCGTGTCGCAATCGCCGAAGATGGTCGCGGTCCGTGAACGGTTGCGAACCTGGCCGGGCTTTCGCTGGATCGAAAGACATGCACCGTGCCCCGACGAGACGGCGAACGGCAAAGACGGAGCCGCCGCATGTCAATGATCCTCGACGCCCTGAAGAAGTCGGAATCGGATCGCAAAGGTTCGGAGAACGACCCCGAACAGAATTTGCCGATTGAAGATCCGGACGATGAAGCGCCGCGCAGTTCGCGGCGCCTGTGGATCGGCGTGGGCGTGTTTTGCGTGCTTTTGCTGGGCGCCGCCGCCGGCTACAAAATCCTCGCGACCGGCGGGCCATCGGAACAAAGCAAATCGGTTATGGCCAAAGTGGACAAGACCAATGCGGCCGCGGCGCCCGACGCAACGAAGACCGCGCCACCGCAGCAATCGGCCAAGAAACAACCGCCAAAAGCCGAAAAGCCGGTACCACAAGAACCGGCCAAGACTGAAAAACCCGTGGAGACCAAATCCGCCCAAGCGCCGGCGACGAACCCCGTCAAGACGGAGGCCGCCAAGCAGGCAGCGAAACCGTCGGATGGCGAGGCCCCGGCGGTGAAAACGGCACCGGCGAAAACCGATCCGACACCGGCGAACCCCCCGTCCGCTGCAGGCGCCGCCAACAAACTGGTATCCCCGAAACCGGCCGACAACCCGGCACCTGCGGCGCCGCCGGTTCAGACAGCCGAGGCGCCGAAAGCCGCAAATTCCCTGCCGTCGGCACCCGCAATTCCGGCGCCGAAGCTCATGCCCATCGCACCGCTGCCGCCATCCGCGGTGCCAACGCCGCCTCCGGCGACCAAGGCACCGGCGGCGAAGCCCTCACTGGCCGGCGTCACACCGCCACGGAAGGCGAAAAAACCGCCAGCGCCGCGGCTCTCGGCGGCGCAGCGTTATGTGCGGGGTCAATCGTTTGAACGCAATGGTCAGATCAACAAGGCCATCGCCGAATACTCCGCCGCCATCGACGGTAAATCGGATTACGCCAACGCCTTCATGGGACGCGGCTGGGCCCAG
>Ga0114932_10002365_pt1 | contig 19971 bp, 20 predicted proteins | sample 2SBtaG_2_FD_87286 | JGI IMG/M metagenome (GOLD analysis project Ga0114932, IMG submission 87286) | Deep subsurface microbial communities from Kolumbo volcano to uncover new lineages of life (NeLLi) - 2SBTROV12_ACTIVE470 metaG | ecosystem: Environmental > Aquatic > Marine > Volcanic ... | reverse complement strand
TGTCGGTGTCGGTGTCGGTGTCGGTGTCGGTGTCGGTGTCGGTGTCGGTGTCGGCGTCGGTCACCCCGCTGTCACCGGTGGTGGTGTCGTCGCCACAGGCGGTCAGGGCAAACCAGGGCAGGCCGGTCAACAGATACGCAGTCAGCATGGGGATCCTCCAGAGCCACGCCCCTTATCCCTTGTGGCTCTGTGGTGACAGCCCCTCCCTCCCAAGCCGGGCCTCCGTTAGTGACGCCAGATGCTGTCACTCCTGCTCACCCTGGGCCTGGGCCACGCCGCCGATGCCGACGTGGGGGGGTACGTCCGGGTCATGACGCGGCCCGACTTCCAGGGGGGCGACGGCAAGCTCGGCTACTGGAACCTCTACGGTCGCCTGCTCAACGAAGGGCCCTGGGTGGCGCTGCAGCTGAACCTGGACCTGCTGGTGCCCGACCCGGGCACCGACGCGGTCTGGTCCCGGGTGGTCGCCAAGCTCGAGGGGGGCTCCGTGTGGGCCACCGACGACGGCAACGGCGTGCTGGGCGACTACCGCCTGAGCCAGCTCTATGTCGAGGCTGGCAACGTGCTGCTGCCCGACGTGACCTGGCAGGTCGGCACCCTGTGGCAGTCCTTTGGTGACCTGGGCCTGTACGACATGCGGCCGGCCCAGATCTTCTTCGACACGGTGGGGCTGTCCGGACGCTACCGCACGGACCGGGCGGAGCTCCTGCTCGGCTTCGGCGACAGCGGCTACCGCCTCAAGGGCGCCGAGTACAACACCGTCTTCACCCCGGGCGGCACGGCGCGGGTGCGGCTGGGCAGCCACGCCGAGCTCGGTGTCGGCGGCGAAGCCTTCTTCGAGCCCCAGGTGACCGGCAACCGCTACGCCCCGCACTCCACACCGGACCTGGCCTACGAGGACTTCCTGCGCGGCGAGATGGTGCAGGCGTGGCTCCAGGACCACCCGGGCCAGGCGATCAACTTCCCCGACCCCCAGCCCACGTCCGCCGCGTCCTACAAGGCCATCGCCTACGCCGGCTTCGGCGGTCTGGGGCCGCTGGTGTGGAACAACCTGTTCGCCAGCTTCCGACGCCTCCACCCCGACAACACGGTCACCGAGACCGTCGACGGGGTGGACTACACCCTCTACGTGACCGACCTGACCGACCAGCGCTACGAGCTGCTCGTGGGCGACGAGCTCCAGCTCCGCCTGGTTCCCGGGCGCCTCGACGTGGTCTGGGCCGGCCTGTTCGGGCGCCACTGGGACCTGGACAACACCCTGGCGCCCAGCGACCACAACCGCTGGTACGCCAGCACGGTGCTGCGGCTCCAGGGCTACGTGAGCGACACGGTGCACCTGCTGGCCGAGACCAGCGTCGCCAACGAGGTCTCCACCCAGGGCAATGCCTACCGGCTCCACGTGGACTCGATCTTCACCTCGACGGACGGCGTCAGCGACACCCGGGGTCTGGAGTACGGCGACAGCGACACCCGCACGACCTGGCAGGCCAAGGCCGGGCTCGTGCTGAACCCGCTGGGCCCCGGGGTCTACGTCCGGCCGAGCCTGCGCCTGCTCTATGGCCTGCAGTACTCCACCCAGAACAACGCCTTCGGGAACAGCTTCGTGGAGACCCTGGATCAGTACAACGAGTTCGGCAACGTGGAGCGCCACTGGCACCACGTGCTGGCCCTGGAAGCCGAGGCCTGGTTCTGATGCGCTGGCTGATGCCCTTGCTGCTGGTGGGCTGTGCGCCCAAGGCGCCGCCGCTCCAGGCGACGAGCCCGTTGCCCACCGTGGTGGCGACTGCAGCGGCGAGCACGGACTCCCGCGCAATCACCGCCGGGCCGGTCGCCCTCTCGGACGCCCTGGTCGAGACCCTGGCGGCCCGCAACCTGACCCCCGCCCTGGTAGACGCCGCCGGCTACGCCGACGCCTTTGCCGGTCAGCGCACCACCGCTCCCCGCCTGCGGCACCTGGTCACCCAGGCCGACGGCGCCGCGCTCCTGGTGCTCTGTGAAGCCACCCCGCGCTTCGACTCTCAGCTCAACGGTCGCTTCCGCTGGGTCGTCGCCGTCACCCTGTCGGTGTCCCCGACCCAGGATCTGGACCTGGTGTCCACTGAGACCTTCGACGTGCCGGTGTTCCTGAGCTTCCACCACGAGCGCGAGCCCGAGGCTCTGGCCGCCGCCGCGCCCATCGTGCAGCGCCACCTCTCCCGACTGCTGGACGGCGTGCTGGGCGGCCTGTGATCGCGCTGGCCGCGCTCGTCGCCTGCACCGGGGCCCAAGCCCCTCCCCCACCTGCGCTCCCCCAGGTCCCCCCCGACGCCCCCGAAGTCCTGTACTTCGTGTTCGTCGACCGCTTCGCCAACGGGGACCGCAGCAACGACGGCGACGCCGACCCCAGCGACCCCCAGGCCTGGCACGGGGGAGACCTGGCCGGGGTGCGAGAGCGCCTGGACCACCTCCAAGGGCTGGGCGTGACCCGGCTGTGGCTCTCGCCGGTGTTCGCGTCGCGGCAAGAGGACTTTCACGGGTGGGGCGCCTTCCATGGCTACTGGGTGACCGACCCCGACAGCGTCGAGCCACGGTTCGGAACCGAGTCCGAGCTGCGGGGCCTGGCCGACGACCTGCACGCCCGAGGCATGAAGCTCGATCTGGACGTGGTCTGGAACCACGTGGCGTGGGAGTCCCCGCTCCGCACGAAACACCCCGACTGGTTCCACCCGGACACGGCCATCCAAGACTGGGAGGATCCGGTGCAGCGCACCACGGGCTGGGTGCACGGCCTGCCGGACCTGGCCCAGGAGCAAGCCCCGGTCGCCGACTGGCTGATCGCCAGCAGTCTGGGCTGGCTGGAGCGGGTCCAGCCCGACGGCTACCGCATCGACGCCGTGCGCCACATGCCCGGGGACTTCGTGGCCCAGGCCGGCGAAGCGTTGCACCAGGCCGCCGGCGACGACTTCCGGCTGCTGGGAGAGTCCTTCACCGGGGACCCCTGGCTCTTGGCCGAGTCCCGCCGCGAGGCCGCGCTGGACGCGGTCTTCGACTTCCCCTTGCGCTACGCCCTGGTCGACGCCTTCTGTCACGGCCGCTCCCTGGGCCGGGTCGCGGCGATCCTGTCCCTGGACCGCTACCACGACGACCCCGGGTCCTCCCTTGTGACGTTCCTGGACAACCACGACCTGCCCCGGGTGACCCATGAGTGTGGCGGCGACCTGGCCAAGGTCCGGGCAGCGCTCGACGCCCAGTTCGCCCTGCGTGGCGTGCCGATGATCAGCTACGGCACAGAGGCTGCGCTCGCAGGGGGCGAGGAGCCGGCCAACCGCGCCGACATGCCCTGGGACCAGCCCCTGCCGCTCCAGGCCGATCTGCAGCGCCTCACCCGCCGCCGCGCAGAGCACCCGGCCTTGGCGCGAGGCAACCTGACCGTGCTGTCGTCCAGCGACGACCGGCTTGTGCTGCGCCGGGAGACCCGAGACGAGGCCTTGAACCTGGTGATCACCCGCGACGGCGTCACCCTGATGCCCGCCACCGGACACCCCTGGGTGCCTGACCTGCGCGATGTGGTCGTGACCATCGCCGATGCACCGCCAGGGGCGAGCCTGGCCCTGGTCGGGACCGGCCCGGACCTGGGCAACTGGGACCCGGCCCAGGCCCATCGGGTCGGCCCAGACGGCACCGCGCGCTTCGAAGCCGTGCTGGGCGACGTGCTCGAGTACAAGCTCATCGCCACCGGCGCCGACGCGGTCGCCTGGGAGCCCGGCGAGAACCGCTACACCCAGGTGCGCTACGGCGAGGGCCCGCTGACCCTGGCGCTCACCTGGGGAGACCGCGCCCCTACCCTTGACGTGCCATGACCGTGCGGGCCCAGGCCGGGATCGCCCGGCTGCTGAGCACCATGCGCTTGGGCCCGATGCGGGCGACGATCATCTGCAGCTGGACCGACATGCCGTCCGGCAAGCGAGCCACCAGCTGGACGATGTCCAAGGCCGAGAGATCTTCGATGGCCGCCAGGACCAGTCGCATGCCCTCCCCGTCGGTCCGGGTCGACGCCCGCAGGTTGTCCCAGTCCGAGAATGCAGCCAGCAGTGAGGGGATCTCGCCGTCGCTGAACAGCGGGCGCACCAGCAGGGCCTCGGGCACGATCTGATCCGGAGCCTGGCGGTCGAAGCGGCGGAGGCCGCCGTTCGCCCCCTCGGCGTCGCGCGTCAGGCGCCGCACCTCTTCGGCCACCGGGTTCGCAGCATGCTCGCGAAAGTGCTTCCGACGCTGGAAGGGCACCGTGCTCTGGTCGCTGGGCCAGGCGAGCTCCAGCGCCACCTCGCGCCGAGGCCCCCCCTGGCTCCGCTTCGGCGCCGCCGGGTTCAGGTCGCGGAGGGCCCGGTCGAGCACCAGCGCCTGGTCCGGCAGCGGCACGTCGTAGGCGCACTCGTAGAGCCGACCCAGGCGGTAGGGGTTGTCATTGCCGCCGTGGTCGTCGGTGATCTCCACCTCCAGCCGGATCGGACTCGCCTGGTCGGGCAGCGCCAGGCGGACCTGGAGCGTGCCCAGGTCGGCCACGGGCTCCTGGGTCAGCAGGTACAGGGCGTCCCGGTCCATCCACATGACCGTGCCTTGGGTCGCGCCGTAGTCACAGTCGATCGTGGCGCAGAGCGGCTGGCGCATGCGACGGACGAGGTGGCCGGTGGTTCCGCTCACGATCACTCCCGGGACGAGCTTCCCGGGGATCGGATCCACGACCCAGACCATGAGTGTTGCCCCTGCTCAGCGGGCCCAGGCCAGGTGCTCCGCCCACCCGTCCTCGCCATAGAGCTGTCGTGCCCACGGGGCCCGGTCGTCCTGGATCTGGACGCCCAGCCCGTCGGCGAGACGGTTCATGTAGGCGAAGCAGGCCACCACGTGCACCGTGTCGTGGGCCAGCCGCTCGGACAGGCCCGCGTCCAGGAGCGCCGCGAGATCCTCGCGGCCAGAGGCCCCGGGCGCCAGGGTCAGCCGGATCACGAACCGCAGCAAGGCACGGTCGCGTTCCGTCAGGTCCAGGTCCTCCAGGGCCCGCAACACGTGGTCCGGCCCCACAGACCGGGGCAGCCCGTCTGCCTGCCGTACGGCCGTGTGCAGCCTCTGGACCAGAGCCACGACCTGGTCCTCGGGCTCGCCACCCTGGTCACGCAGGAACCCCGCGTGGGACACCGTTCAGTAGAAGCACTCGTTCAGCGCCGAGACCGCTGTGGCGATGAGCTCCTCGTCCCGGCGCCCGAGCTCGGAGCCGCCAAAGCTGACCGCCATGTTGAGCTGGAGCACCGCCCGCAGGGCCTTGGGGCTCGGCTTCATCACCGCGACGACCGCGGGCACGGGGCGGCCCTGGTCCCGGTAGGCCCGGGTGGCGCGGGCCAGCTGGGGGGTGTCCATGTCTCCAGGGAGGGTGATCCAGGCCATCGGGGGCTCCTCAGGGTGCTTCGGCCACGACGCGGCGGTTGGGGGTCAGCGCGGTCAGCTCGGAGACGCGGCCGTCGAGGAGCGTGACCGTCAGCCGCTCCACTTCTTCGGCGGTGCCGAGCCCAAACCACGCCACCGGTGGACCGGCGGCGCCGTAGGCCGACGCGGTGGTGGTCCAGCCGGTCTGGACCCCGGTGGCGGTCTCGACTTCGACCCGGGCGTGGGGCGGCGCCTCGACGGCCAGCCAGCTCGCTTCGGTGCAGCCATCGGACAGGTAGAGCGACGGGCGCTCGACGACCTGGGAGACGAGCAGGTCCTGGATCCCGTCTCCGTTGTGGTCCGCAGCGACCGCCGAGCGCCACGAACCCAGCGCCGTCAGCCCGCGGCTCTCGCCCACGTCGGTGAAGCCCTCGCCGTCTCCGGCCAGGAGCGTCAGCGGCAGGTCTTCGACCGGGAGGGCGTCGTCGGTCGGGTCGAACCACATGTCTCCCTGGGCGACCAAGAGATCGGCGTGGCCGTCGTTGTCGTGGTCCAGGATCAGGGCCCCCCACGGCATCCGCCAGCTCTCATCGATCACGCCGACGTCGCGGGTCGCGGTCGTGTCCACGTAGGACCCGTCGGGCTGGGACTCCAGGAGCACATTTCCACCGGTCGCGGCCACGTAGAGGTCGGGCAAGCCGTCGCCGCTCACGTCGCCGATGTCCAGGCCCATGCCGGACACCGTGATGCCGCAGCCGCAGTCCGCCGAGCGGTCCTCCAGTCCTCCGTCCTGTTGGGCCAGCAACACGTTGGCACCGTGGAGGTGGCCCATGTCCTCGACCACGTACAGGTCCAGGTCGCCGTCCTGTTGCCAGTCGAACCACGCCGCATCGAAGCCCGCACGCCCGGCCAGCTCCAGGCCGATGGCATCGGTGTCGACGGCGAAGCTGCCGCTCCCGTCCCCCCGCAGCAGGAAGTCCGCCCTGGCCTCGTCCGGTGCATCGCCCTGGCCGGTGTTGACCACCGCGTACAGGTCCACCAGACCATCGCCGTCCACGTCGCCCGCGCTGAGCTCCTTGACCACGGTGCCCTCCAGAGTCGTCGCCTCGGGAAGCTCCGGCAGCGTGCCTTCGACGAACCCGCCGTCCTGGGCCAACAACAGCGAGGGCGTCTCGCCGCCGAACATCAGGTCCAGCCGACCATCGCCATCCACGTCGGCTGTCGTGGCCAGCCAGGGTCCGAAGCCCGGCAGTGCCTCGCGGGTGAAGCCCTCCTGGGATCGTCGGTAGAGCCAAGGCACGTCGTCGGTGAAGCCGACCACCACGTCCAGATCGCCGTCGTCGTCCACGTCGAACACAGCCAGACTCCCGCCCTCGCCGTGCACACCGTCGGGGTTCGGGCTCCCCTCCAGGCCCCAGTCGGCGCCCACGTCGGTCCAGCTGGGCACCGCCACCGGATCCTGACAGACCCTGACCTGGCCCGGTGTGAGCACAAAGTCGGCCCGCAGGGGAATGCCCCCGCTGTCGTCGGCGGTTCCGTCCGTACAGGCCAGCAGCATGAGGGCGACCACAGGCACAAGCTTAGCCGGCAGGCTCTGCGGCAGGGCCACCTGGACCGATGGGAAGGTCAGGAGTGTCCTTGACGATGGGTGCGAACGACCCTAAACTGCTAACGCAACCTCACGCAACCCTTCGGGGAGAGGACATCACCATGTCGATCTCGGCGTCCTTCCTGCGGGACCACGGGATTCAGCTGGGTCAGGGAGAGCTGGAGCGTCTGTTCAAGGACGCCGTGCAGCGGTTCTCTCTGCGCACCCGAGCCGAGACCTCGGAGCTGGACGAGCATGAACTCGCGGCCTTGTCCCGGGGTGGGCTGGGCCAGGTCGTTGACTTCACCGACCAGGACACGCCCGATCCCCTGGGCCAGGGGGCCGCGGAATACGCGGCCCTGGTCGCCACCGCGCTGCCCGCCGCCCAGGCCGCCCGGGTGTTGGGGGTCGACGCGAGCCGGGTGCGCCAGCGCCTGGGTTCCGAGCCGCGCACGCTGTATGGGATCAAGCACCGACGCAGCTGGCGCCTGCCGCGGTTCCAGTTCGACGACAGCGGCGCCGGGCTGGTGCCGGGAATGGAGCTGGTCCTGCCCCACCTGGACGCCGCGCTGCACCCGCTCAGCGTGGTCCTGTGGTTCACCATGCCTTGTCCCGACCTCGTACCCCCCGACAGCGAAGACCCCCTGAGTCCGCGAGACTGGCTGCGGTTGGGCTACCCCCCCGCCGCGGTCGCGGTGCTGGCGGCCGATCTCTGAGCCCCAGACCGGCGCTGGAACGCCAGCACCGTCCTCGCGGGTTCTACACTCCATCAGCCCGGTCCTGCCTCCGGCGTCGCGTCCTGACCAGCTCTTCCGAAGAGCTGACCTCCGCCGAGATCTCGACCTGTGCCCAAGCTGCCCGCCCCACCCTCCCTCGCGGCCCTCCGCGCTTCTCAGCCTGAGCTGCGGGTCCTGCCCGTGGGCTTCGAGCTGTGGCGCGTGCACTTCGCCGGTGGCCACCGACGGACCACCTGGGACACCTTCCGGCACTACGGTCCCGTCACGTCGTCGCGCTTCGACCCGCACCTGCCGCCACCTCGGATCCAGGACCGGGGGGTGCTCTACGCCGCCGACCAGATCCCCACCTGCCTGGCCGAGGTCTTCCAGGTCACCCGGGTCATCGATCGGGTGCTGCGGGAGCCCTGGCTGACCGGCTTCCGGCTGGCACGCCCCGTGATGGTGCTGGACTGCACCGGCGCCTGGCCCACCCGGGCCGGGGCCTCGATGAACCTGAACTCCGGTCCGCGCAACCGGGCTCGGGCCTGGGCCCGCGCCATCTACCAGGCCATGCCCGAGGTCGAGGGCCTGTACTACGCCTCGTCGATGCACAGCAACCAGCCCTGCGTCACACTGTTCGAGCGCGCACTGGACGCCGTCCCAAGCAAGCCGACCTTTCATCGGCCCCTGGCCCACCCGGCGCTGACGGACAGGCTGCGCACGGCCGCCGCCCAGCTCGGCTACCGGATCGTCTGAGCCCTGGAGTCCGCGGACTCTCACTTCATGTCACCAGGCGCCCTTGTGATTCGTACCGCCTTCGGAGCGTGGGGGTTTTCCCCTCACCGAGAGGGTCTCGCCGGGCAGGCGGCACTATCGCCGGAGTCTTGGAGTGACAGACCTGTGTGTGATGGGGTGGGCCGCTGCCTTCTTGCTGGCGGTGTTCGCGCTGGTCACGACCGCCGCACTCGGCGTCTTCGCCTGCAACCGCCACGAGCGCCAGCGCACTCTGGCGCTGTCCGCCCGCGACGCCGAGCACCGCCTCGAACGGGCCCTGGCCGTCAGCGAAGGGCAGCGCTCCACCTTGACAGCGCTGCTGGCCCAGGAGCGCCACGCGGCACTGGGCACGCTCACCGCAGGGCTGACCCACGAGCTCAACAACGCGCTGAGCGCGCTGATCTCGAACCTGGAATTCGTGCAGGAAGACGACGAGGCCTTGGCAGACGCCACCCAGGCCGCCGAGCTGCTCAAGAACATGCTCCAGGACCTCAGCGGCGCCGCTCGCCCAATCGCACCACAGTCCGGCTGCGACGCGGCCCATGCCGTACAAGTCGCCCTGCGGCTGGGGCGGGCCAACTGGCCCCGGAACCTGGCGGTGCACTGCCGCATCTCGGAGCGCCTGCCACCGGTGGTCGCCGCCACGTCGGTCCTGGTCGCCACGATCGTACACCTGGTCCAGAATGCGGTTGACGCCTCCCGTGAAGGCAGCGCCATCCAGGTCCACGTGGACCTTGCCGGCGCGGGCGTTCGGGTCCGGATCGATGATGGCGGGGATGGCATCCCCACCGATGACATGGGCCTGGTCTTCGAGCCCTTCTTCTCCACCCGGGAAGGCCGGCTGGGCCTGGGGCTGCCCTATTGTCGCCAAGCCGCCGAGGAGCTCGGGGGATCCCTGACCCTCATGCCCTCGGAGCGGGGGGGCACCCTGGCCCAGCTGACCCTGCCCACGGCATCCCCGGGTGCTCTACACTGACCCTTCGGACCGAGGAGAACCCATGGATCCGATGCTGCTCTTCAGCGCCTTGGAACTGCCTTTTCTGCTGGTGACGGTGATCTACTCATTCCGCGTGGCGCGGGCGATGCGTGGCGGGGCCTTCGGGGCCGGCATGCGGCTGGTGGCCTGGGGCTTCCTCGTCATGGCTGTCGGCCACCTCCACATGCAGTACCAACACCTCACGGGCACCCACCTGTTCAAGTCCCTGCTCGGAGAGACCGGGGGCCAGGCCGCCTGGTTCGCCGCCCTGATCACCACCTGGGGGCTGACGGCCTTTGGCTTCTTCGCCGTGGAGCGTGCCGCTCGGGGCAAGGGCTGATGTCCCTCTGGCGCCGGTTCTTTCCTCGGAGACCGAGGGCCCGCGGCCCCGGCGCCCACGAACCCGCCCAGTTCCTGCTCGCCCTGGCCGCCGAGGTCTCGGTGCCCAAGCACGCAGCCCAGATCCTCGACGGGCTCGAGCGTCTGGCCCAGGAGCCCCTCCACGGGCAGCGCCGGCGCTTCGCCGCCTGCTACACCCGCCTGGTCCGGTACATGGTCCACGGCGACCCCGCTGGCCGGTTCACCGCGGAGTCTTTCCGTCAGCTCGCCCAGGGGCGCTGGAAGGGGGACTCCGAGCTGGCGGTGGTGTTTCTGTCCAGAGAGGCCCAGGAGGCCGCGCTGCGCGTCCGGCTGCTGGACGCCGTCAAGGCCCAGGCACACCGCCTGATCGGGCAGGCCGCGGCCCAGCTGCCGAGTCCGACCGAGCATCCCACGGCCAGCGAGGGCCTGGCCCTCTACGACGCCGTCGGCCGGCTCATGGGCAACGACGCAGCAGGCACCCTGTTCCGCGAAGCCCTGGCCGAGCTCACCGCGGCCTGTCAGTCCCTCGAGGGCTACCCGGCCGTGCTGACCCTGGTGCCGGCGCACCTGCTCGGCGACGCCGAGCTCGGCGTGATGACCCTGGCCCAGGCCCGCGAAGCCCTCCAGGGGCGCAACCGGGAGCTGGCAGCCGCCCGCAGCAGGCTCGCAGCAGTCCTGGAGGCCACCAGCGAGGGCATCCTGGTCGGCACCTGCGAAGGCCTGATCCAGCGCGCCAATTCATCGGCGGAGGCCATCTGGGGCGTGGCCAGCGGCGAGCTCACCGGGCGCTCGATCACCACGATGGTCGACGATCCCCAGCGTGTCTTCGCCAGCAAGGACTCGGGAACCGCCGTCGAGGTCAGTGGCCTGCGTGGGTCCGGCTCCTTTCCCCTGGAGCTCCACCTGCGCAGCATGGCGCTGGAGGGACAGGACCTGTGTGTGGCGGCGGTGCGGGACCTGGGGCCGACCCAGGCGCTCCAGGCGCGGCTGGCCATCGCCGATCGCATGGCATCGCTGGGCACCATGGCCGCGGGTGTCGCCCACGAGATCAACAACCCCCTCTCCGCGCTGTCCGCAAACCTGCACTTCCTTCGGGACGAGCTCGACGGGTCCACCCTTGGGCTCGACGAGGCCCTCCAAGACGCCCAGGAGGCCTGCAACCAGGTCCGCACGATCGTGACCGACCTGCGCACCCTGTCTCGCAACAGCCCTCAGCTCCAAGCCGCGGTCCCACTGGCCGAGCTGGTGGATCGCACCCTGCGCCTCGCGGACAACGAGATCCGCCACAGGGCTGTCCTGGTGCGAGAGGACCGAGCTGCCCCGCCCGCCGCCGCCGACCCGGTGCGCTTGTCCCAGGTGGTCCTGAACCTGGTCATCAACGCCGCCCAGGCGCTGCCGATCGGCCGTCGTGAGGACCACCGGATCACCATCACGACCGGCCCGGCCGAGTCCCCGGACCACGTGATGCTCCAGGTCTCGGACACCGGCTCGGGGGTACCTCAGGCGATCCGGGCGCGCGTCTTCGACCCGTTCTTCACCACCAAGGAACACGGCGAGGGGACCGGCCTGGGTCTGGCCATCTGTCACGGCCTGGTCACCACGATGGGCGGCACCATCCGCCTGGTCGACGGGCCCGACGGCGGCGCCTGCTTCCGGGTCCAGCTGCCGGTCTGGGACCACCAGGAGCGCGCACCATCCGGCACCAGCGGGAGGTCCTCGGACACCCGCCTGAGCATCCTCGTCATCGACGACGAGCCCCTGGTGCTGCGCGGCATGGGCCGGCTCCTGCGGCGGCACGACGTCACCCTGTGCGCCAACGCCAGGGACGCCCTGGCCCGGCTCAACGACGGCGAGCGCTATGACTGGGTCCTGTGCGACGTGATGATGCCCGACCTGTCCGGGCAGGACCTGCTCCTGCGCCTGCAGCGGGACCGCCCACAGACCGCTGAGCGGTTGATCTTCATGACCGGCGGGGTCTTCACCGCCGAGCTCGAGACCTTCCTCGAGCAGTCCCGCCTGCCCGTGCTCCAGAAGCCTGTCGACCGTCGCAAGCTCGCGGCGGTGCTCGCCCGGGTGTCCTGACTCCCCGGGCTCAGCGGCCGCTGACCAACGCCTCGCACCGCGCACGGAGCGCTCGGACCTCGTCTTCGGTCGCTGGCGACACCAGGATCCGGCTGCTCCGGGCCGGCAGGTCGAACTCCAACAGGTCGCCGTCCGACGCGATGGCGCCGCCGGTGACCAGCTCGACGAATTCGGTCCCCGGCTTGAGCCCGGCCCACTCGATGCTGTTGCGCAGGAACAGGTCCTCGTCGGACCGGTTCAGGGCGACCAGGACCTGGTCTCCCTGGCCGTCGATTCGGGTCCACGCCAGCAGATCGGACTGGTAGAACCCCGCGAGCGGGTCGTACCCCATCCAGATCCGGCGGGAGCCGGTCGACAACGCCGGCCACATCGACCGGGCGTTGGCGAGCACACAGGTGTGCACCAGGGTGTCGGCCTCGCGTTCGCTGAGCGCCCCGGGGAAGCGCATCATCTGCCGGTTGTCCGGGTCGTGGTAGCCGGGCTGCCCATACTCGTCGCCGTAGTAGACCAGCGGCAGGCCCTCGCGGGTCAACAGCCAGGTCCAGGCCAGCCGCAGCCGCTCGTAAGGCTCGTCCCAGTCGGGCCCGGCGTCGTCGACCCGCAGCCCGCCGTCTGGGCACAGACCGTCGCCGTACAGGCTGGAGACCGCCCCCTCGGCGTGGGCGATGAAGCGCTCGACGTCGTGGTTGCCCAGGAACGTGCTCATGGTCGCCGGGTAGAAGTCGACCTCGCTGTAGGTCGCGGACTCCTCGAGCTCCCAGATCTCGCCCTCGTTCCGCCCCAGCCGGCTCAGGATGTCGAAGTAGAGCGGAAAGTCGAACTGGGCGTCGAGCTCGGCGTCGTTCACGTAGTCGGCGATCAGGGACCGGTCCGTGGTGAAGGTCTCGCCCACCGTGTAGAAGTCCTCGTCGCCGCCGGCGTCCCGGTGCTCGACCTCGGACCGGATGCGCGCCTGCAGGTTCGTGTAGACGCTGTGGGGCATGTGCTTGACGGCGTCGACTCGGTAGCCATCGAGCCCCCACTCCTTCAGGAAGTCCATGGCCTCGTCGACGCCTGCCACCAGAGGCTCCACGTCGTAGTAGCGCAGGTCGGGTAGGAAGGGGTCGAACCAACAGGTCTCGGGCCGCTGATCCCAGTTGCTGACCCCATCGCCGTCTTCGTCCTCGGAGCAGATGTAGGCGTCATTGAACCACTCGGGGTGGCTGCTCCACCAGGGGTGGTCGGTGTGCACGTGGTTGCCGACCCAGTCGGTCAGCACGCGCAGGCCACGGGCATGGGCCTCGTCGATGAGCTCCCGAAAGGCGGCTTCGTCGCCAAAGTGCTCTTCGAGGCCGCTGCTGCTGGATGGCCAGTAGCCGTGGAAGCCGCTGAAGTCCTCGCCGCACTTCTCGCCCCACACTCCCGTGGGGTTGTCCTGGGGGGCGGTGATCCAGATCGCGGTGACCCCCAGGTCCACCAGGTAGTCGAGCCGGTCGGTCAGGCCCGCCCAGTCGCCGCCCAGGTAGTCGGTGATCGCCCAGCTGGTGCCTTCGCTGGCGTCGTTGTCGGGATCGCCGTTGTCGAAGCGGTCGACGAAGGCGTAGTACAGCACCCCGCTCTCCCAGGACCGATCGTCGGTCCAGAACGGCAGGTACAAGGGCTCGACAGAGAAACCGTCGGTGTCCGTGGCGGTGACCCGCAGGGTGTGGCGCCCCTCGCTCAGGCCTTCGAGCACCAGGACCTCGCCGCTGTCCAGATCGTGTTCCACGGCCTCACCGTCCAAGGTGATGGCCGCGTCTGCGAGCGCACCGCCCCCGACACCGGGGGCCCAGTCCAGGGAGACGGTCAGGGCGCCGCCGTCCCGGTCGATGTCCACGTCGGTGGCCGTGACCGTCGGCCGACGGCAGTCGGGCACGGTCGCCAGCGAGTTGCAGCTGTCGCCGCCCACCGGGCAGCTCCCGTCGTGGGGTGTGCCTTCGTCGCACTGGAATTGGGCCTGGCCGGGGTCGCAGGCCCAGCCATCGGTGTCCTCGACGACCTTGTAGGGGTAGGCGCCCGGGGCCAGCTCCAGGGTGACCTGCCAGGTGTCCGAGTCGACCAGGCTCATCGGGTTCGCGGCGGTGTCCCAGCCGTTGAACACGCCCGCCAAGGCAACGCTGGCTGGCCCGGTGCGGCCGTCGTAGGAAAAGGTCACCGGGCAGAGCAAGTCGTCGGGCACCGTGGGCTCGGTCGTGTCCACGTCGCCCACCGCCACGCTCAGCGTCAGGCTCGACACGTCGCAGTCCCCCGTCGCGGTGAGTGCTGCGCTCCCCAGTCCTTCCCAGCCCGGCTCGGGCACCAGGCGCAGCAGGTCTCCGCTGATCACCGCGTCCAGGTGGTCGCTCCCAGAGGCCGCGAGGTCCTGGGCCGGCACGCCTGGCGCGAGCGCCTCCAGCGCCAGCTCCAGGGTCACCCCCGGATCTGTGGCCAGGGCCCCTGGGTCCACCAGCTCCGGCGCCTCGACGCCCCGACAGCACCCGGCCAGCACAGCCAACAGCCACATCTCGCTCTCCCTCTGGCGCCCGTCCCGACCGCACAGTAACGAGCAGTGTGCCCCGCACCTTGACCTTCTGCGAAGACGGCCTGCGCCGCCTGGGTCGCGGCCTGCCCCAGGCCCTGACAGACGCCGGACACGCCGTGCGCACCGAAGAGTGCTTCGACCGCTGCGAGCAGTGCGAGGTGCGACTGCTGGTGCGCATCGACAGCTACTTCGCCGCGTTCACCACACCCCAAGAGCTGCTCGCGGCCCTGGGCGAGCTGGATCGATGAAGACGCCGAACTGGCGCGCCCTCGGCGCGGTCTTGATGCTGCTCGGCGTCGCGGCCGGCGCTTTCGGGGCCCACGGCCTGCGCGACGCGGTCGCGCCGGAGCTCCTGTCGGCCTGGAAGACCGGGGCGCACTACCACCTGATCCACGCCCTCGCCCTGATCGTGATCGGCTCCTGGACCCGGACGCCCACGGTCGCCGCCTGGCTGCTGCTGGTCGGAATCGTCCTGTTCTCCGGCTCGCTCTACGCCATGACACTGACCGGCATTCGCGGGCTGGGGGCCATCACCCCGCTCGGCGGGCTGAGCTTCATGGCGGGATGGGCAGCCCTGGCCGTGGCGGCCACAAAGTACCCCGACCCACCCGGGCAGTAGGGCCGCCCGCGATCCGGCCGATCAGCGCCCCGTCGCGTCTCCGGTCTGCAGCCGTGGCAACAGCGCCCGGCTCACGGTGTACGCCATCAGGTCATAGCCTTCGGCGTCGGGGTGGCCCTCGTCGAAGAACAGCGCCTCGACCACCGTCGGCTGGGCCTCGAACAGGTCAAAGACGGCCTGGGGCAGGCGCTCGCCGGCGGCGGGCGCCGACAGCCACTCGCCACCTGTCTCCTGATCGGTGACGACCAGCTCACCATCGCGCAGCCGCAGGACCTCGCCCCGCCCTCGCTGGGAGGACCGGAAGGTCGGGGTCAGCTCCAACACCGGGACCTGGGAGGAGAGCAGAGCCGGGGCCAAGGCCTGGTGCTCCTGCTGCCACACCCGGCCGCCGTGCAGGTCGAAGGTGGAGATCGGGGGCAGCACCACCATCACCCTGGCGCCACTGCTGCGGGCGCACCGACGGACAGCGTCGACGTAGAGGTTGTGGGGCCGAGGGTCGTTGAAGCCCGGTCGCCGTGTCCACAGGATCCAGTCGGGCTGCAGCGCCGCGGCCTTGGCTTCGCACCAGGCGAGCATGCCTTCGGGACGACTGGCCGGCACGCCTGCGTTCAGGACCTCGGCCTGGACACCGGCCTGGGCCAGGTGGACCTGGAGCCGTGTCGGGTAGGCCTCGGCCTCGTCGACCCCCCACCCATGGGTGACCGAGTCCCCCAAGGCGATGAGGCGGATGACGCCAGCTTGCTTGGGGCCCACAGGGCCCCCGCGCAGCCGGTCGGAATTGGTGGTCACCGTGAACGCGCGGGTCCGCTCGATCGTGCTCGAGAAGCCCTTCCAGTCGTCTCGAACCTCCTCCTTGGAGTGCGGCCTGTCGGGCACGAGGACCCGGGCGTCGTTCAGGTCCGCCTTGAGCCAGTGGGCAGCACCGATCTCGTCCCAGTGCTCGACGATGACGTCCGAGCTCCGAGATCTCTCACCGCTGCATCCAGCCAGCGCGATGGCCACGAGGACAACGAGGAAGGAAGGGCGGTCGGACTTTCCAGTCGCGGTCACGGGGCCTCCATGCCCACTCACGGAGGCCGATGCCTGTGGCCAGCCTTGGTTTCAGGATCCCACTCGAGGGGGGTACCGTCCGGCCCCGGGCCCTGACAGATGTCAGACCCGCAGTGGGTGCCGAGGGGTGATCGGACCGAGGCGCGAGACCACCTGATCCATGCCCTCGCCCTGATCGCCCTGGACTCCTGGCCCAGGACAGCGCCGGCTCCCGCGTGGCTGCGACCGGTCGACATCGTCCCCTTCCCCTGCTCCCTCTACGCCATGAAGGCCACGGGGTTTCGAAGGCTCAGCGCCATCCCCTCGCTCGGGGGGCTGAGCTTCATGGCAGGATGGGCCGCCCTCGCCGTGGCGGCCACGAAGGACCCCGGCCAACCCGGGCAATAGAGCCCCCTGGAATCCGTAGGAAGCGCACCCATGATCTTCGCGGCCTACCTCGCAGCAACCGGCTTCGGCGTCGTGCTCATCGGCGCGGCGATGTTGTTCGGCGACCACGAGAAGGACTTCGACCTCGACAAGGACATCGACTTCGACAAGGACTTCGACCTGGACGTCGATGTCGACGTCGACGTCGACGTCGACGTGGACGCCGACGCAGAGGTCGAGATCGAACACGACATCGACCACCCCGAGGCCGACGTCGCCCATGCAGGCCCGGACACCAAGAAGGCCGTGGCCAAGCGGCCCTATCTGCCCTTCCTGTCCATGCGCTTCTGGACCTATGCCCTGGCCAGCGGTGGTAGCACCGGCTCGATCCTGACCCTGTTGGGCATGCCCGTGGCGATCCACTTGCCCGTTGCGCTGGGCTCGGGCCTCGGACTGGGCTGGCTGGCCGCGTGGAGCTTCCGCCAGCTCAAGGCCGCGACCGCGGACTCCACGGTCAGCCCCGCCACCCTCAAGGGCGCCGAGGCCACGGTGGTCCTGCCCATCCGCCCCGGCCAGATGGGCAAGATCCGCCTGCACATCCAGGGTGCGCAGCTGGAGCTGCTGGCCCGGAGCCGCGAGGACCGCGTGCTCAACCCCAAGGAAGCGGTGCTCATCGTCCAGGTGGACGAAGCCACCGCGATCGTGACGCCGGTGCCCCGGCTTACCCAGAACACCACCCAGTCCTAGCCCTCTCAGTCAAGGAGCCCATCCATGGAGAACCTGATCGGCCTGATCTGCGGCGCAGGAGCGGCAGCCGGCGTGCTCGGCTTCGTCGTCCTGGTCGTCAAGCAGTTCCTGTTCATCTGCAGTCCTTATGAAGTCCTGATCTTCTCGGGCCGGAAGCGCCAGCTCACCGACGGTGGCTCGGTCGGCTACCGCATCATCCTGGGTGGCCGCGCCGTCCGCATCCCGATCATCGAGCGGGTGGATCGGATGGATCTGCGGAACATCCCCATCGACATCCACGTGTCCAACGCGTACTCCAAGGGCGGCATCCCGCTGCGCGTGCACGCCGTGGCCAACGTCAAGGTCTCGAGCAACCCCCGCTTCCTGGGCAACGCCATCGAGCGCTTCCTGGGCCGGGACCCCGCCGAGATCAAGCAGGTCGCCAAGGAAACCATGGAGGGCCACCTGCGCGGCGTGCTGGCCAACATGACCCCGGAAGAGGTCAATGAGGACCGGCTCAAGTTCGCCCACAACCTGATCGACGAGGCCGAGGAGGACTTCGAGAAGCTCGGCCTGCAGCTGGACATCCTGAAGATCCAGAACGTCAGCGACGAGGTGAACTACCTCAACAGCATCGGCCGCCAGGCCATCGCCCGCGTCATCCGCGACGCAGAGGTCGCCGAGTCCATCGCCAAGTCCACCGCCGAGCAGAACGAGGCCCAGAGCCGCCAGGACGGCGAGGTCGCCAACCAGCAGGCCGAACAGGCCATCGTGACCGCCCAGAACGAGCTCCGGGAGATCACCGCAGAGCTCGAGGCCACCGCCCGCTCCGAGGAGGAGACGACCGAACAGGCCGCGCTCCAGGCTCGGGCCGAGGCCGAGGTCGAGCTCCAGACCCTGCGCAAGAGTCTCGAAGAGGTCCGTCTCCAGGCCGACGTGGTCCTGCCCGCTCAGGCCAACCAGACCGCCCAAGAGTTCACCGCCCGAGGCCAGGCGGCCGCCATCCACGAACAGGGCAAGGCCATGGCCGACGTACTGCAGATGATGACCGATGCCTGGGTCAAGGCCGGCGACAACGCCAAGGACATCTTCCTGATCCAGAACCTGGAGAGCGTGCTCAGCACCGTCGTCGACCGCGTGAACGCCGTCGAGGTGGGCGAGGTCACCGTCCTGGACGGCGGCGACGGCGAGGGCCTGGCCCGGTACGTCGGGGCCTACCCCGCAATGGTCAACCAGGTCCTGCGCGAGCTGCGCGAGACCACCGGTGTCGACGTGCTCGGCATCCTCAGTGACGACAACAAGGGGAGCAAGTGATGGAAGACCTGATCATGATCGCGGCCACCGTGCTCACGGTGGCGGGCATCGCCGGTTTCGCGTTCCTGTACACGGTGCGGAACCTGGTCTACATCTGCGGCCCCAACGAAGTCCTGGTCTTCAGCGGCACCACCAGCGTCGTGGGCAACAAGCGCGTCGGCTACCGGATCGTCAAGGGTGGCATGTCCATCCGCAAGCCCATCATCGAGCGGGTCGAGCGCATCGATCTGACCAACATGACCGTCGAGGTCAAGGTCTCCGAGGCCTACTCTCTGGGGGGCATCCCACTGACCATCCAGGGGGTCGCCAACCTCAAGGTCGCCGGTCACCAGCCCGAGCTGCACAACGCGCTGGAGCGCTTCCTGGGCAAGACCCGCAAGGAGATCCTCCAGGCGGCCAAGGAGACCCTGGAGGGCAACCTGCGCGGCGTGCTCTCGCAGCTGACCCCGGAACAGGTCAACAACGACAAGCTGGCCTTTGCCGAGAAGCTCCTGGACGAGGCCGAGGCCGACCTGCGCAAGCTGGGTCTGGTGCTCGACGTGCTGAAGATCCAGAACGTGACCGACGACGTGGGCTACCTGGACAGCATCGGCCGCAAGAGCTCCGCGGACATCGTCCAGCGGGCCCGCATCGCCGAGGCCGGCAACCAGGCCGAGTCCACCATCCAGGACGCCGAGCAGCGTCGCCTGGCCCGGGTGGCCGAGGCCAAGGCCGAGATCGAGATCGTCAAGGCGAACACCGCCAAGCGCATCACCGATGCCCAGACCCGCCGCACGGCCCTGGTCGCCGAAGAGGTCGGGCGGGTCAAGGCCCTCATCGCCAAGGCCGAGGCCGAGCTCTTCGTCCAGCAGGCCCGGGTCGAGCAGGTCCGTCGCCAGCTGGCTGCCGACGTGGTCGCCCCCGCCGAAGCCCAGATGGCCAAGGACCAGGCCGACGCCCGCGCCAGCGCTGCCAAGATCATCGAGGACGGCAAGGCCACGGCCGCCGTGCTCGAGGAGATGATCACGACCTGGAACAACGGCGGCGAGTCCGCCCGGGACATCTTCCTGATGCAGAAGCTCCAGACCGTCATGGGTCGTCTCGTGGACACGATCCAAGCCGTCAAGGTGGACCGGATCACGGTGCTGCCAGAAGGCTCGAGCCGCGCCTCGGACGCGGTCAAGCTGGTCGAGGAGCTCAAGGCCGGCATCGGCGTGGACCTGCCGCTGATCGCGAACCGACTAGGCGTGAAGGCCTAGCCCTAGCCCTAGCCCTAGCCCTAGCCCTAGCCCTAGCACTAGCAGCGTGCGGTGAATCGGGGGTCGTGAGACGTGGTCGTCCACGTGCACGGGGGTCGTGAAGTCGTCTGACGTGACACGTGGGACGTCTGAGGTGGGACGTGGACCGTCCACGTGAACGTGCACATGGGACGGGAGACCCGGGCCGGGCTGGTGTTCATGGTGACCTCCTCCGGCTCGGGGCACC
>Ga0114932_10002364_pt1 | contig 19973 bp, 22 predicted proteins | sample 2SBtaG_2_FD_87286 | JGI IMG/M metagenome (GOLD analysis project Ga0114932, IMG submission 87286) | Deep subsurface microbial communities from Kolumbo volcano to uncover new lineages of life (NeLLi) - 2SBTROV12_ACTIVE470 metaG | ecosystem: Environmental > Aquatic > Marine > Volcanic ... | reverse complement strand
GACGGCAGATAAACCGCCTTTTCGATCCGCACCGCCTCGGCCCGCAGCGCGCCGACATCCTCCAGCCGATCGATACGATACAACCCGCCGCCCGAACCTTCCGGCAGCGCCACCACATCCCCCGCCCCGATTTCCATCAACGAGGGGGGCAATGCGAAGGCGGCGGTTTCCCGTGCGATCCGCGATTCCGCCAGCCAGCGTTCTGCCACGCCGCGGGATTCGCTTTGCGACAGCACGACCGGAATTTCGCTTTGGCTTACCGTCAGGGCCGGTTCTTGCGCAAAAACGGCTTCGGTGGCGCCGGCCTCATAGGTGCCATCCGCCTCGATATACCGCACACGCACCTGCCCCGCGGTCTCGGCATCCGGCTGGCGGATCGAAACCAGATCGCCGCTTTCCTCGCCGGTCCAGACCAGTTGATCGGCCGCCACCGAAACCACCCGCGCCGATGCACGGTTGCGAAAGGCAAGCACGCCGTTTTCCTCGACCGCGTCGATGGCATAGGTCGTCAGCAATGGCTGCAACGCGCCGCGTCCGGTCTCGGTATCCTTGATCAGATAGCCGGTGACGCTGCCATAGAGCGCCGAAACATCATAGGCGGTCACGCCATTTGCTTCGCACGTCTCCGCCACGATATCGCCCAGCGACTGCGCGCCCAATCGCCCGCTGATCCAGTGCCCGCGCGCGTAATTCACGCCGTCGCTCCACAAATCCAGGTTGCCGGGAAAATCCGGCCATGGCCGCGCGTCCCATGCCCAGACATGGGCGTGCGCCATATCCACCATCGGCGCGGCATAGACCCCGGAAACCGGATTGTTGGTGCCATTGCCCCAAAATTCCTGCGTCGCCCGCAAATATTGGGTCTGGATCAGATCGTCGCGTATCCCGTTGGAAAAATGGGGTTCCCGAGACTCCGAGGATTTCTCGTCAACAAAGGCATTCGGCTGGTTCGTACCCTTGTCGATCGCCGCACAGCCATACTCGGTAAACCAGATCGGCTTGCTTTGCGGTATCCAGCCGGTTGCGGCAGCCTGCCGAACGCCCCCGATCCGCTCGAAATGCTCGTTGGACCACCACGCGCGGATATCCTTGTAGCGAAATACCCAGTCCTCGCCATGGGCACCGTCGGCAATCGGTGTGCGGATCTGATGCTGTCGCGCGGTTTCATTGGCGTAATACCAGTCAAATCCCTCGCCGCCCGCGACGTTGCCCTTGAGGTATTCCAGCGCATAGACCGACCCGTGCCCGGCATCCGCATGATCCGCCCCGTCGCGCCAATCCGAAAGCGGCATATAATTGTCGATCCCGATGAAATCGATATTGGCATCGGCCCAAAGCGCATCCAGATGAAACAACACATCGCCCGAGCCGTCCTGCGGGTGATAGCCGAAATATTCGCTCCAGTCCGCCGCATAACCGATCCTGGTGCCACTGCCCAGAATGGTGCGGACGTCCGCGGCAAGCTGAATCAGCGCTTCGACCGCCGGAAAAGAACCGTTCGCCCCGCGTATCTGCGTCAGCCCGCGCATCTCCGAGCCGATGCAAAATGACGAGACTCCGCCCGCCTGCGCGCACAGATGCGCATAATGCAGAATGAACCGCCGGTACGACCATTCCGCCGGGCCGGTGTAATCGACCCCCGCATTCGTGGCCGAAAAGTCCGCGACCGCCGCGTTTCCGAAAAACGCCGCCACTTCAGCCTCTGCCGCGGTACTTTGATCGGTCGATCCGGCCTGCCCCGGGGCATCGCCAAGCGTGATCCGCCCGCGCCACGGCATCACCGCCTGATCCACGCCGCCCGACCATGGGTCATGCAATCCGTTCCCGGCCTGCACATCCATCAGCATGAAGGGGTAGAGCATCACTTCCTGCCCCTCGGCCGTCAGATGCGCAATCGCCTCCAGCACCGAGGCATCCGCCTGCGTGCCGCCAAAGACCGGCCTTTGCGCGATTTCGCTCACCTGCGTCGCGGCCATGCGTGGTACGCCGGAAACCGACCACGACATGCCCACCCCGTCGAAATCCGTCTGCTCGACCTTTGGGCGAACCGTGCAGGTGCCGCATCTCAGATCATCGCCAAACCAGCTCACCACCAACGATACCGCGCCACAATTCGGCACCGCCGCCCGCATCTCATCGATGGACACGACGAAATCCGTCTTTCCGTTTGCACTGTTGACGTTGGCCGAACGGTTTACGCCCAGACCAAGATCAAAGTGAACCGGCGTCGTTGCCAACGCGTATTCCCCCGTCCCCGGTATCAGCGCGACGCCGCGAATCCTGGCCGCCGGATCCCCGCTGCCCGCCGCCGGCTGCGCGGAACGAAACACCTCGAAACTGAATTGCGGCAGCCGGTTGCCGAATGGTGCAAGGTCAAGATCCTCAAACACGACGTAGGCAACCCCGCGAAACGCCGGGGCCATGCCTGCACCCTCGACCGCTTCGATTTTCGGGTCCGGCAACTGATCCTCGTCGCCCGGATAGAACCGGATGTTGTAATCGTCCTTCGCAACCAGATTGCCATCGGCCCAGACCCGCCCGATGCGCGAGACGGCACCCTCGCCCAGCGCCAGCGCCAGGCTTACCGAATAACCATAGGTTTTTTTCGCCGATCCGCCGCCGCCTTTGCCGGCGCGGCCGCTCTTGACGATGTCCTCGCGAAACCGCGACGCCCAGATGACCTGACCGCCAATCCGCACCCGGCCAAAGCTCTTGGCAATCGCTTCGCCCTCGCCGGCGCTGGTCAGGTGAAACCGATCGATCCGACCCGTCGGGACCGCGTCCGAGCCCTGCCCCAGAATGCGCTGATCGATCAACCGCCCGAAGGTCGCGCCAGCCGCCCGCCCCAGCACGACCGAACTCAGCCCCAGAACCGAGCCGCCAATCGCGCCCCCGACCGAAGCACCGACCGCCGATAAAACAAGTGTCGCCATCAGACGCCCCGATCTTCTGAAATTTCCGGAAATTGAAACCGCGCCACGATGCGCCGCGCCCAGGGCGCCGACAACGCGCTTTCCACCACGCCATGACCCGCATAGGCGTGAACGAAACTCGGCACCGCCCCAACCTCGGCCGCAATGCCCAGATGTTTCGCGACCGCCCGTTCGCTCATCCGAAACAGCAGGACATCGCCCGGTGCCGCCGTTTCAAGTGGTTTGGCCCGCAAATGCCGCAACACCCCGCGCCAAAGCACTTCGTCGCCACCGGGTTCCGACCAGTCGGGCGTATAGGCCGGCAGCACCTCGGGTTCGCACCCCAGCAACTCGCGCCAGACACCTCGCAGCAGCCCCAGGCAGTCGGTGCCGACGCCTGCAAGCGATGCCTGATGCTGATAGGGCGTGCCGATCCAGCCCCGCGCCATCGACACGATCGCACGCCCGCTCACAACAGCGACCCGCCATCATTGACGCGCGCATCATTGGGGTAGGCCAAGGCCCAGTCGTCACCCGGAATGTGTGGAAAACCCCGAAAATTCAAAAAGTTGTGGAACTTCAGCCGACAGGTCTCCGCACGCTTGTCGCACCCCGCCTCAAGGCGCAGCCGATCCCCCGCAAGCGGCGTTATCGCCAGCGCTTCCCACAAATCGATGCTGCGGGTCCCGTTCCGGTACGCGTCGCTCCGAATGACCGCGACCAGTCCCGCCGCCGGCCCGTCCAGCGCCCGCAGCGAGCCGCGCTCAAACCATGCTGCCTCAAATTGGGTCAGCCCGGAAAACTCGAAATGCCCGGGTCCGGTCGTGGTCCAGATCGTCTCTTCTGCGAAATAGCCGGCCCCGTTCAGATCGAACCCGCATTGCCGATCCCCCAGCACCGCGCTGCAATTCTTGTGATAGGCCCGCCCCTGTGGCACGTTCAGCGCTTCGCTCAAACCGCGCAGTTCGGCCTCGAAATGGTTGCCGCTGCGCCGTATTTCCCCCAGTGATCCGCGAAATTGCAGGATGCGCGCCGCGACGTCCCGCCAGTTCACCAGCCAGGCGAACACTTCGGCCCCGTCGTAACGCCCGGCCCGGATATCGGCCTCTTCCAGACCTAAATCGCTCAGGGCACCAACGGCCTGCGAATTGTCCACCGCCAGCCCGGTCGAAAAGTGAATCGCTGCCGCGTCCAGCCCGGTCCGCGCCTTGAACGTGACCCCGTCAAATTCAATATCGCGGTCGTGGTCCGTGAATCCCAGAACGCCACCGTCAGCGCGGACCACCTGCCAGCAGCGGCACAAATTCGTGGCACCCCCGGCAAGATGCGCGCCCAGATTTTCCGCCAAACGGCGCATCAGACCCGCACCTCGACCACTGGAACCGTCGGGATTTCACCGGCCGAGAAACTGGCCAGCGACATTTCGATCCGGTCGGCATCAAACCGCACCGGCACGTCAAATTCGCACCCCGCCGTCACTTCGGCACCAATGCCCGGCGGATCGGTGAACGTGATCAACCCGGTCGTCGGGTCCAGCGTGAAATGCACGCTTTCGACCTGCACGTCGCCCGAAATCGCCGCCGCCACCGTACCGGCGACGGGCTTGCTGACCCGGCGGGTATATTCGTTTCCCCCCGATCGATAGGTCTTGGCCAGTTGAAAACTGCGCCTCGCACCGTCGCCCTCGCCGATGACCTGATCGTCGGCGGCAACACTGCCCGAGGGTGCACAGGATTTGTAGTCTGTCCAGTCCTTCCAGCGAAAGCCGTATAACTGCCCGTGTCGCGCCTCGAAAAACGAGATCAACGTCTCGATGTCATCCAGCGACCGCATCCCGACCCCGGCATCATATCGGCGACGCGAATCCGCCCAGGGGCTGTTGCGCTCTTCAAATCCATTGGCCAGCGTCACGATTTCCGTGCGCCGCTCAGGTCCGCCGACCGAACCGAAACTCAGATTGGCCGGAAACCGGATTTCGTGAAAATTCATACCCCTACCCCCTATTGATTGCGTGAAGCCCGCGATATCGCCCGGCTCATCTGCGCTGCGATCTGGGTTCTCGAGCGCCGGAAACCGTCGGCATCAGGCGTCGAAATATTCATCGTCACATGGACCGAACGCCCGCCGTCGCCGCGAATGCCCAGCTTGCCATCCGCACCCCGCGCCAGCGGCATGATCGCCTCGGGTCCAGCTTCGCCCATCAGCCCGACGCCGCGGCGCATCGGAAAAGTCGTCGCCTGCGAGATCACACCGCCCTGCGCGAACGGCGTCACCCGCCCGCCGGAAAAACCCGCGCCCTTCTGAAACGGCACGGCACCGCCGATCAGGCTTTCCAATCCGCCGACCAACAATCCGCCCAGCGTGTTCTGGATCGGCTTGAACGCCTGGGTGAACACCGAATTCATCATGCTGCTCCCCAGTTCACGCAACGCATCCGACAGGCGCGCGCCATCGAAGACCAGCGCATCAAACGCCCGGCGCAATCCCCAACCGACCGAGCGCGTCAATCCGCCAACCTGCGCGCCCGCCGCGGCCATCGTCACCTGCATCGTCGCCAGTTCCGCCTGAAACGCCGCCGAAACCGCCTGTGCGGAACCGATCGTCACTTCCAGATCGCCGATCTGCGCATCCAGCGCGTCAAGTTCACCTTCCAAATCTGCCATCACTCAACCCTATTCGTTCAAATCATCCGGAAACTTGGCGCGCAACGCGGCCAGTCCATCGCGTGTCAAAGTCGCCGCGCCCCCGCTTTCCAGCCCCAGCATCAACAACAATTCCGCAGGCGTCAGCGCCCAGAATTCACCTGGTTTCAACCCCAACCCGCGCAAACCCGCGCGCATCAATGCCGGCCAGTCAAACGCCTGCATCGGGCACCGAAAACGACACCGCCAGCAGCCGCGCCGCCACTTGCGCCGCCGCGACAGGCCCACCCCTGATCTCGGCCTTGCGCAGATCGGGTACGTCCCCGCCCCCGCCCCGCAAACCGGCACCCAGCAGCGCCAGCAGATCGGCGGTCGAGAATTTCCCGCTCTCAAACCGTTCCACCAGCGCCAACAGCGATTCCGTCGCCAATTCCGCCTCCAGTTCCGCCAGCGCCCCAAGGGTCAGGCGCAAATCATGCGCCTGACCATCGATCATCAGCGAAACCTCGCCCCGATACGGATTGCTCATCAGATCGCGGTGAACGTCAACGCACCGGCGGATGCCAGCGACAATTCATAGCTCGCCTCGCCGTCGTGACTGCCGGCATATTCCAGCGATGTGATCTGAAACGGCCCTTCGACGATGCCGAAATCCGGGATCACCACCTGGTAATCGGGCACCTCGCCGTCAAAAAAGATTTGCCGTGCGCGTTCATCGGTATCGGCATCGCGGAACACCCCCGAGCCGCTGATCGCCGCCGAGCGCACGCCCGCCCCGCCCAGCAATTCGCGCCAGCCGCCAGCACTTTCCAGCGTCGTCACATCAACACTTTCCGCGTTGAACGAGATCCGCGACGCCCGCAGCCCCGCAATCGTCGTAAACGCACCCGATCCGGTCAGATCGACCTTGACCAGCAGGTCCTTGCCTTTTTGGGCAACCATGATTTTTCCTCTTCAAATCTGTTACTTATATGAATTCGACCGCCAACCGCGTCACCCGTCATCCACCCGCGCCCGAAAATGCAGGTCGATCCGCCGCCCGTCCGGCGCCTTGCCGCGGCGCGCCCGCGCCCGTGAAAACAACAGCGAAATCAACGTACCGCGCGCCAGAGGCAGGTTCGCGTCCACCAGCACATCACAGATCGCCGCCGCCACGGCCTTGGCATCGGCAAACCCGGCCGCATCCGAGAACACCGAAACGATCAGGTCATGCACCGCACCGTGGACACTCAGATCCGAGCGCCCGCGTACATCCTCTTCACCGACCACCACATAGGTCAGCGGCAGGTTGCCGGTGGGGGGCTCGTCAAAAACGTCGCTTCCAACCACCGCCAGCACCCCGGCATCGCCCGCGACCGCCGTGAATACCGCCGCCTGCAATGCCCCGGAAATTGCATAGGTCACGACGCCACCTCTTCGCGTGCGAAACATTCCAGATAAAGCCCGTTGCGGTCCCCGTCCGCCACCGCCTCGATGGCAAATACCCGGGCACCTTCGCGAAACCGCTGACCCGGCGCCGGTCTCGACGACGAACCCACCGCCGCCGCGCGGACCCATATCCGGTAGGGCACCGACGACAGCGTCGCCACCCGCGCCTCGCGTTCGCGACCCGCACCGGCGCGAACATCCGCCCAGAGCGTGCCACGCGTCACCCAGCTTTCGGCAAATCCTCCGGCATTGTCGGGTTGACGCGTCACCGCTTCCAGCACCAGCTTGCGGCTCAGATTGACGCCGCGCCTCATGTGCCCCCCCCCAGAACGCGCACCACGCGATACGCCTCGATCAACGCCATCACGCCAAAGGGCATCGGATCGGCCTGCCCGGCCCCGCCATTGCGGTTCTCGTAATAATGCGCCGCCAGCAACAGCACCGCCTGCCCCAGATCGACCGGCACATCGCCCCAGGTCGCCCCGAAACCGGCGTCAAAATCAATCTCGGCAAATCCGCCCGACGGGATCGCCGGCAAAAAATGCCCGGTCGCGACCAGTACCGGGCGTTGAAAATCCTTCCGGAGCCGGTACAGCGCCGCGTCGGCAATGGTTTGCGTTCCCGCCGCATCACTCAGGCGCACCCGGTTGACCACCGCCACCGGCGCCACCGGCAATCCCTGCGAACCACCGTCGCGCCAATTGGTGATCTGCCACGAAAATTCCCGCGTGATCAGCGCCTTGCCGATCCGGGTTTCGATGGCACCGATGGCGGCCCGCAAATACGATTCCAGCACCGAATTCTGCGAACCATCATCCGCAAACCCGGTCCCCAGATGCAGATGCGCCGACAATTCCGCAATGGGCAACGCCACCGCCGGCACCGGCGTCAGTTCCACTAACATCATGTAATGTCTCCAAGAATTTCCCGCCGCCACTCTGAATTTTTCACGCGCGCGCCCGCATTGCTCGGACGGAGGGGGAGCAGCTAGACAATGCGAACGCGCGCGCAAGACCCCCGGCCCCGAAGGGCCGAAAGGTCATCGCTTCAACCAAGAGGGTTGCCCCCTAGCTGATCGCGAATTTCAACAGTTTGATGGCCGAGAAATCGCTCACGTCGCCGCCTACACGCTTGGTTGCATAAAACAACACATGCGGTTTGGCGCTGAACGGGTCGCGCAGGATACGCAGATCCGGGCGTTCCGCCACGGTATAACCGGCACCGAAATCACCAAAGGCAATCGCCGTCGCATCCAGCCCGATATCCGGCATGTCCTCAGAGATCAGCACCGGATAGCCCATCAGCCGCGCAGGTTCCCCCGCCGCCAGACCGTCCGACCACAGGAACCGCCCGTCGGCATCCTTCATCTTGCGCACCGCACCGGCGGTTTTGGAGTTCATCACGAACGTCGCGTTCGCCCGGTACCGCGCGCCCAGCGCATAGACCAGATCGACAATCGCGTCCGCCTGATCGGTCGCGTTGAAATCACCCGCCGCACCCGTCGCGACATAGCCGATATTGCCCCAGGTCCACGTCGCCTCGGTCACCGCCGCATAGTTCAAAAAGCCCGTCGGCTTGTCCACACCATCGCCCGAGATGAACGCGCCACCTTCCGCGCGGGCGAACTTGTCGGCGATCCGCCCGGCCAGCCAGCCTTCGACATCAAACGCGCTGTCGTCCAGCAGACGCTGGCTTGCCTTGGGCAGCGCCGAAAGCTCGTGCAGCGGGATCGAAATCCGCTCCACTTGGGGCGTGCCGGTTTCGGCGCTGGCGGTGGTCTCGTCCGCCCAGCCAGCGCCGATATCGGTGTGATCGACCAGCACGTCGAACGCAGTCGCTTCGACCTGCACGACGCTGGCAATCGACCGGATCGAGGACGCATCGCGCAGCACGCCCGCAATCGATTCCGCGGTCACCGGATCAACCAGATAGCCGCCATCGGCGGCGACGCTGGTGGACAGTGCCTTTTCCCCGATTTCAAGCCCGCGCAGCGCATCATCGTCGCCCGAACGCAGATAGGCGGCAAATGCCTTTTTGTGCGGCGCGTCGGTCTCGGCGCCCTGGCTCAGAACGGGGCGGTTTGCATAAATCATGTTTTTGCGATCCATCATGGTCAATCGGTCTTCCTGTTTTTGAATTCTCGACGTAATGTCGGCCTGAAAAGTGTTGAAATCACTCAAAAATCCTGCCAGGGCCGTTTTCACTTCCATAGCGGGACTCCCCCCCGGCGAAGCGCCCTGGCCCTTCGCTTTGGTCTCGGTCTTGCTCATCAAATCCACCTTAATCTTCGACGAAAACATTCACTGCCGGAATTCCGACAGCATGATCCTGGCCTCGGTAAAAGCGTCGGCCATTTCCTGCACCAGCTCGCCGGCAATGGCGTCGGCCTTGCCCTGAACCCGCGCCTCCGGAAGCATCGGAAATGTCACCAGCGACACCTCCCACAATTCCAGCTCATGCAAGAGCCGCTGGCCCTTGGCATTCTTTTCCGCGCGCCGCGTCCGATACCCGATCGACAGGCCGTCAATCGCACCGGCCCCGACCAGCGCCAGCGCCTCGGCGCCCTTGCGCACCTCGTCCAGCAGCCGCCCTTTCACGAACAGGCCCCGCGCGTCCTCGCGCACTTCGTCCCAGACTCCGATGGGTTGCGCCGGATCGTGCTGCCACAGCATCTTGACCGCGCCACCCCGCGCGCCAAGTGACTTCAGAGACGCGGCATACGCCCCCTTCTGCACCACATCGCCACCCTGATCGGCCGCCCCGAAAACCGAGGCATATCCACTGATAATCCCCCCGTCGCCAACGCCGATACCTTCCTCGAGACGGCAGAACTTGGTTTCCAGTTCCGCCGCCGATTTTGCCTCTGACATATTGATTTCCCTTATTTCGGTGCCAATTCCACCAGCGCGAGCGCACCCTGCGCCAGGATGAACCCCGCCACGCCGTAAACCGCCAACCACAGCCGCTTTTCCAGCCGCTCCAGCATCGTCTCGATCGAATGCAGCCGCCGCTCCAGCCCCGACCAGCGCTCCTCGATCACCCGTTCGTTCGCCTCGATCCGCGCCGAGGCCCGGTCGAAAGGTTCGTACAAGAACCGCGACCCGCTTCGCCCCGCTTCATTCATCCGCAATCTTCGGCAATCCCAGCAACGCGCGTTTTTCCGCCCCGCTCAGAAATTCCGCCTCGCTGACCCGTTTCCAACGCGCGTCCCGCTCGACCGAGAGCGCCGGAATCCCGTCGAGATCGGGGGAAAATGCCACCCCGTCGTCGCCATACCCGGCCAGCCAGCCCGAAATCGATTCCAGAACCCGCGTCGCCAGCGGCAACACCGTCAGCCGGTAAAACGCGCGGTTCGCCTCCTGATAATTGGCATAGGCGGCATCGCCGGGCAGCCCCAACAACATCGGCGGCACCCCGAACGCCAGCGCGATTTCCCGCGCCGCACTTTCCTTGGTCTTCTGGAATTCCATGTCGCTGGGCGAAAACCCCATCGGTTTCCAGTCCAGCCCGCCCTCCAGCAACATCGGCCGCCCGGCATTGGCCGCGCCCTGATGATAGCTCTCCATCTCGTCCAGCAGACGCGAATATTGATCCTGCCCCAACTGCCCTGCGCCGTCCGCCCCCTTGTAGACGATTGCCCCCGAGGGCCGCGCCGCGTTGTCCAGCAGCGCTTTTGACCAACGCGAGGCCGCATTATGCACATCCAGCGCCGCCGCCGCCGCCTGCATCGGGCTCAACCCATAGTGATCGTCCTGCGGATGAAATGCCCGCACATGGCACACCGGCACCCGCGCGCCCGTCATGTCGAAACGGTGTTTCTTCGCCCCGACCTTGTATTCATAGGCCACCGGCCATCCGTCCCCTCCCGGCACCAGCGCCATCCGGTCCGACCGCAGCACATGCAGCTCCACCGGCAGGTCGTCCGCGCCGGTCACGGCTTCCAGATATCCGTTTCCGCTCAGTAGCAACTGCCCGAACAGGTTTTCCAGCAGATCGCCCCGCCCCTGCGCCGCATTGGGCCGCGCCAGCAGCGCCAGCAACGGATGCACGTCGTACCGGCGTTCGGCATCCTGCAATACCAGCGGCAGCGCCGCCGCCGCCTCGGCGATCATCTTGACGCAGCGAAATCCGACCGGATTTCCGGCAAAACCGCTGCGCGTCAGCGAAACCGTATCCCGTGCCGACCAGGCAACGCGGCCCGCTCCATGAAACGCGATGACCGGCCCGGCGGCACTGGCTTTCACCTCGCCGGCCCCGGCCAGGTTGCGTCGAAATATGTTCAATCCCATAGAAAAAGCTCCGGATATTTCAAATCTGCAATCTTCATTGTTCAAAAATACTCAAAAACCCCGTGGCCGCAGCCGCGGCCTCAAAGTCCCCGCACCCGCGGTGCCCGAAAACGCGCCGCTGCATCCAGCATCAGATCGCGCAGTGCCCACACCAGCGCATCCACCCGGTCGGGCGAGCCGCGCCCCTCAAACCCATGCCGCGTCATCGCGTTCATCTGATCTTCCAGCGCCCCCAGCCCCGGCAGGTGCCGCACGCGCCCCTGTTCATAAAGCGCCGCCACCGGCTCGGCCCGCGCCGATTTTCCGCGCGACGCCCGCACGCCGCGATACGCCACCAGCGGATCGGTCTGCCGGATCACCGTTTCCACCAGATCACCGCCCTGATTGACCTCCGCCACCAGCCGGTCGGCCCCGAAATCGTGATACGCCGCAACCGCCGCTTCGGCCCATTGCCGGGGCGATGCCGCCGCGACCGACCGGTCCGCCAGAACATAGCCCCGCCAATCCTGCGGTGCCCCCAGGGTGACCGCGCCGGCCACCACGATCCCGCAATCATCGGAATCCCGCTTGCCGGTGACGGGCGGGTCGACCGCCACCACGATCCGGTCCAGATCGGGCACCGCATCGATCGACGCCGCGTCGATCATCGTGCCGCTCCAGAGCGCGCCGTCGCTCTCGGCCAGCATTTCACCGTCAAGCTCCTGGCGACCCAACCGCGTGCCACCGTATTTGCCCGTCACCTCTTGCAGAAACGACCGCGCCAGATAGGCCCGGTTGGCGCGTGTCGGGGCCGAGGTTGAAACCGTTGACGCCGCCGCCAAAATCTCTTTCAGCACCGGCACATTCTGTGGCGTCGTCGTGACCACCTGCTGCGGGCAATCCCCCAGCCGCAGCCCGAATTGCAGCATGTCCCAGGCCTCGCGCCCCCGTTTCCATTTGGCCAGTTCGTCGGCCCAGGCGGCATCGAATTGCGGGCCGCGCAGGCTTTCCGGATCATGGGCAGAAAAGACCTGTGCCACCGCGCCGTTCGGCCAGATCAGCCGCTTGCGGCCGGATTCCCATTTCGGCATCCGGTCCGCCGGCGAGCAGGCCAGAATGCCGCTGTCGCCAAAAATCATGACCTCGCGCACCTGATCCACGGTCTCGCCCAGCAGGGCCACCCGCGTCGCCCTGCCCGGATCGAGCGGCAGCGCCCCTTCGACCTGCGCGCGCACCCATTCCGCACCGGCCCGGGTTTTTCCCGCCCCGCGTCCGCCCAGAATGGCCCAGGTCTTCCAGTCACCACCGGGCGGCAACTGATGCGGCATCGCCCACAGATCGAACAGATAAGGCAGCGCCAGAACCGCGTTTTCACTCAGGCTCGCCAGAAACGTCTTCAACGTTTCCGGCGGCACGCAGGCAAGCAATCCTGCGCCCGACCTCAGATCGGGCTCGGGCCAGGTCGATGGCATAACCTTCGACGATTCCAGCACGTTCAAGGTCGCGTTTTTCAAGTTCAACCTCCCGTTCATGCAGGCTCAACAGCGATTTCCAATGCGTCTGCGCCGTCGTTGAAAACGCCCGCAAAGCCTTGTCGTCGCTTGTCGCCAGTTGCCCGAGCGCCGATTCCAACGCCTCGGTAATATCGGCATAATGCCGCCTTGCGTTCCCAAGCAGATCCTTGGAACGCGACTCCCCTTGGGGTGTGTCTGCTGTCATGTATTCAATAACCCGCTGATGCTCCGTTCGAGCGCCGCAAAAAAGCGACCCACCCTTTCGGATGTGTCGCTTTCCCACGTATTCCAGCTTGACCCAAGTTATACCTACGGGAGTTCGGAAAGTCAAGAACTTTCTTTTAGATTGTATTTGCCAGCCCTTTCACCGGTTTGCCGGTCTTGTGTTCACCGGTCTTCTCGGGCAGGAAACACAAGGCCCCACCAGCAACCGGACCCACATGATGACCGCGACAGATGCCCCTGATCTCGACAGCCGTCTGGACGATATCGTCGCCCTGTTTCAGGCGGGGTTGTTCCAGACCGCGCTTGATTCCGCCCGGAAACTCGCCGAGCAACATCCCGATTCGGCAAAACTCCACAACATCATCGGCGCGGCGCTGACCAAGACCGGCCAGATCGACGACGCGATGGCGGCGTTTCGGCAATCTCTGGCACTGGACCCGGAATATGCCGGCGCGCACAACAATCTTGGCAATGCTCTGAAAGAGCTCAACCGGCCCGCCGATGCCCTGACAAGCTACCAGCGGGCGGCTTCAATCGATCCCGCCATGTTCGACGCGCATTTCAATTCCGGCAACGTGACCGAGCAGATGGGCCATCACACCGCCGCCATCGGGCACTACGAAAAGGCGCTGGACCTCAAGCCCGATGCTGAACCTGCGCTTCTCAATCTGGCGAACGTGCACGGCTATCTGGGCAACAGTCCCAAGGCGGCGGAATACTATCGCAAGGTTCTGCGCACCAATCCCACCAACGGCAACCTGCACAACAACCTTGCAGCCCATGTCAAATACCGGCCCGACGATCTTCACCTTCTGCAGATGCGGCAATTGATGCGCGAACCCGCCGTGACCGACTCCGACAAGATCGGCATCGGTTTCGCCTTGTCAAAGGCCCTGGACGATATCGGCGAACCCGATCAGTCCTTCGAAGCCCTCAGCACCGCCAACCGCGCCTTTCGCCAGCAGAACCCCTATGATCTTTCCGTCGACCGGCGGGTGGCGGCGGCGATCAAGGCCGCCTTTGAGGTGACCCACCCCGGCAAGGCCGGGACCGCCGCCCATCCGCCACCGGCCCAGACGCCGATTTTCGTCGTGGGCATGCCCCGCTCCGGCACCTCTTTGGTCGAACAGATCCTCGCCAGCCATTCTGCCGTTTACGGTGCCGGCGAACTCTACGCACTCCGGGCGGCGCTGGACCCGCGCTTGCTGGCGGCCACCGATCCGCGCGGCATGTCCCATGCGGCACCTGCGGATATGCGCGACACCTACCTTGACGCGCTGGCCCAGTTACAGGTGCAGGAACCATACATCGTCGACAAGATGCCGCTCAACTTTCGCTGGATCGGCTTCATCCTTGATGCCATGCCCGAGGCCCGCATCCTGCACATCCGCCGCGATGCGATGGCGACCTGCTGGTCGAATTACCGCCATTACTTCACCGATGGCGGCCTGAATTATGCGTTCGATCAGACCGACCTTGGCAATTACTACCGCCTCTACAGCGACCTGATGGACTATTGGCAGCGCGTCCTGCCCGACCGGTTTCTGGATGTGAACTACGAGAACCTTACCGAAAATCAAGAACCGGTCACCCGGCAGATTCTGGCGTTCTGTGGCCTTGACTGGCAGGCGCAATGCCTCGATTTCGCCGGGACCAAGCGCATGGTGCGCAGCCTCAGCGCCGTTCAGGTGCGTCAGGGCCTGTATCAGGGCAGTTCCGAGGCCTGGCGCAAATACGAGCACCACCTCGCACCATTGCAGGCGATCCTGGACCGCTGAACACAGAACCATGTGCCGACGGGCCGTGATGCAGAGCGAAGGCGCGGCCGATCCCCGCCACGCGATATGTTTCGAGCATTCGGGCCATTGGTATCAGATCACGGCGGCCATTCCTTGCGACCGTCCGCGCGATCCCGGCTTGGACGCCGATCCAATTTTAGCGGGTTGCAGGCGCTTGCACCGGGGCCTCAATCGCCCGACTGCGCCCGTCGCTCGGCCTCGATCTTCCGCCAGGCGCGCACGTTCCTGTTGTGCTCGCCGATGGTTTCGGCAAAGGCGTGCCCGCCGGTGCCATCCGCCACGAAAAACACGAAATTCGTCGTTGCCGGATTCAGCGCCGCCTCGATCGCCGCCCGTCCGGGATTTGCGATCGGCGTTATCGGCAAACCGTCAATAACGTAGGTATTCCAATCGGTTTTCTTGCGAAGCTCACTTTGCCGCAACCCCCGGCCCAGATTGCCTTTGCCTTTGGTTACGCCATAAATCACCGACGGATCGGTCTGCAATTTCATGCCCCGGTTCAGCCGGTTGATGAACACCGACGCGATCAGTTCGCGCTCTGATTTCACCGCCGTTTCCTTTTCGATGATCGACGCCAGCGTCAGCGCGTCGTCCGGCGTTTCCAGCGGCAGCCCCTCGGCGCGCAGGGCCCAGGCCTCGGTCAATATCCGGTGCTGCGCCAGCGTCATCCGCCGAACCAACGCCGTAACCTTGTCGCCCTTGGAGACCGAATAGGTGTTGGGCGCCAACGATCCCTCGGGCGGCTCGATCCCCGTCCAGTCGTCGTCCAGCAGCAGATTTTCCTTCAGGAGCGCAATCACCTGAAACGACGTCAGCCCCTCGGCCACCGTCACCTGATAGGCCAGCGCCCGGCCCGAGGTCACCAGATCCAGCACCTCTTCCATCGACGCATAGGCCGGGATTTTGTATTCGCCAAACTTCAGGTGCCCGGCGTCACCCGCACGTCGCGCCGCGATCCGAAAAATGGAACTGCTTGAAATCAGGCCGTTTTCCTTCAACCGTTCCGACACCGCTTTCAGTCGGTCGCCGGCATGAACTTCAAAAATCACGTCTTCGCGAAAACTTCCGGGTTTTTCCATCTGCGCCGCGCCCCACGCGATCACGCCGCCGACCATCGTCATGGCCAGTATCAGCAGCGTCATCGCGTTCGAGGCTATGTGCCGTACCATCGTGCCTATCCGTCGATCTTGGCGAAAATGACCGACGCATTGGTGCCGCCAAATCCGAACGAGTTCGACAGCGCCACGTCAATATCCCGCCGCACCGCCACAATCGGCGCCAGATCCAGTTTCGCCTCCACCGCCGGATTTTCCAGGTTCAGCGTCGGTGGCGCCACCTGATCCCGGATCGCCAGGATCGAAAAGATCGCCTCCACCGCCCCCGCGGCCCCCAGCAGATGCCCGGTTGCCGATTTGGTCGACGACATCGTCACCGAAGCCGCCGCGTCGCCCAGCAACCGCTCCACCGCCGCCAGCTCGATCGTATCCGCCATCGTTGATGTGCCGTGCGCATTCACGTAATCCAGCGCCGCCGGTTCCAGCCCGGCGTTCTTCAGCGCTGCCTGCATCGCCCGGAATCCGCCGTCGCCGTCCTCGGCGGGTGCGGTGATGTGGTGGGCGTCGCCCGACAGACCTTAGCCCCGAACCTCGGCATGTATCTTCGCGCCGCGTGCGCGGGCATGTTCCAGCTCTTCCAGAACCACGACCCCCGCGCCCTCGCCCATCACAAATCCGTCGCGGTCCCGGTCATAAGGGCGCGACGCGGTCTCCGGCGCCGCCGATCGGCTGGTGGACAGGGCTTTGCAGGCGTTGAAACCGGCGATCCCGATTTCCGAAATCGGCGATTCCGCGCCTCCCGCCACCATCACGTCGGCATCGCCCAGCATGATCAGCCGCGCGGCATCCCCAATGGCATGTGCGCCCGTCGAACAGGCGGTCACCACCGCATGATTCGGCCCCTTGAAGCCAAATCGGATCGAAACCTGACCGCTGATCAGGTTGATCAGCGCGCCGGGAATGAAAAACGGCGAGACCCGCCGTGGTCCCCGCTCCTTCAGCAGAATGGCCGTTTCGGCAATCGACGTCAGCCCGCCGATACCGGAACCGATCATCACCCCGGTGCGCACCCGATCCGCCTCGGCCTCGGGCTTCCAGCCTGCATCGGTCACCGCCTGTTCCGCCGCCGTAACCCCGTAAAGGATGAAATCATCGACCTTGCGCCGGTCCTTTGCCGCCATCCAATCCTCGGGATTGAACGTGCCGTCGCTGCCATCGCCCCGCGGGATTTCGCACGCATAATCCGTCGCCAGATGCGAGGCGTCGAACCGTGTGATCGTGCTCGCGCCCGATTTGCCGTCCAGCAGCCGAGACCAGCTCGCCTCGACCCCGCAGGCCAGAGGTGAAACCATCCCCAGACCCGTCACTACCACTCGCCGCATGAATTCCCCTTAGCAAGGCTGCCCCGTTGATGCACTGTTACACAATCTTGGCCAATCGGGGCAAGCCCGTCGCGCGGCCTTGCGGCGTCTATTGCCAATGCGCAAATGCGCGGCGTTTCTTTCTCAAATCGCGTAATTGGTTTTCAAGCCTGAAAACCTCGGGCCGCAGAAACATCAAGTCGATCATCGTCGCGCGGTTGCTGCCCAGCCACGCCGCATTCATTTCGCCGCGCGCATCGGCCAACTGCCATTCCAACACGCGGATTTCCTTGCCGATCTCATGATATTGCCGCCCGTGTTCGAACGCGGCGCGCATTTTCTTCAACGCAACCGCGCCGCAAACCGGGCCGATCTGCCGGCCCGCGCGCCCGACCAGATAGGCATTTTCCGGGCGGCAATAGGTTTTCATGCCAGCCTTGCGCCCCTGTTCCCAGACCGGCGCATCCGGGACGACAGCCAGATGGCCGCAATTCTTCCGATACCAGCCGATGCGCGACGCGGGCGCACCCTTCGCGCCGTCAGTGGTGCCGATCCGGTACCAATCCGCATTCCGGCAAATCGGGTGGCCAGCCGCCATGCCGGCGCCAAGGCTCAGGACCAGTCCCAGCGCAATCCGCCAAAAAAGCATGCGCCCCCCTCAGATAAACGCCGCGACCGGCTCCGGCTCGGGTTGGGCCAGGCTCAGCGCGTCGGCCAGTTCCACCGACCGGTTGAACAGGGCCCGCCCGACAATCGCGCCCGCGACGTTCCCGACATATTTCAGCCGCGAAATGTCGTCCGCGCTTTTGACCAGTCCGCTGGCGATCACCGGAGACTTCGCCGCCCCCGCCAACGCCGAAACCCGCCCGAGCGACGCCTCGCCCTCGACCAGATCGCCGTCGATATCCGTGAACAGGATCGCCGCCAGCGGCGCGGTCGAGAACGCCGCGACGAAATCACCCGGCGTGATCGCGCTTTGCGACTTCCAGCCGTTGGTCATCACCCGGTCTTCCATGGCATCGACCGCCAGCACCACCTGATCCGGGTGGGCGTGCGCGGCTTGGTGGATCAGATCGGGGTTCATCACGGCGGCGGTGCCGACAACGACCCGTCCGGCCCCTTTTTCAACCCAAGCGCCAAATTGTTCCAGCGTACGCACGCCTCCGGCGACCTGCACCGACAATCCGGCCTGCCGAATGATGTCCAGCACGATGTCTTCGTTGCTGCCGGTTCCCGCCACCGCGTCGAAATCCGTGACCTGCATCCATGTCGCCCCCGCCTCGGCGAATTCGCGGGCTTTTTCGACCGGATCGACATGCCAGATCTGCGGGTTGTCCAGGTCACCGCGGGTCAGGCTGACGCAGCGACCGTTTTGTAATTCAATCGTGGGATAGATGATCATCGGGGACCTCCGGATTTCAAATCAGCGTTGATATGACCCCTCGTCACGGGGCCTATTATCCCAGAAACGACGCCCAAGCGCAAATATGGACACCCCGGCCAGACAAGCGACCGACCGGCCAATTTCCGCGCGCGCCGCATCGTTCTGAAAATACTCGACAATCCGACCCCGGCCGAAAAATCGCCCGTCATCGGTGCTAACCAAAAAAGGCGCCGCTACCGGCGCCTTTTCAAATCTCTGAAACCGCTCCGGCGTCAGGAAGCTTCGGTGATGAACTTTACCGCGTCGCCGAACGACTGGATCGTTTCCGCCGCGTCATCGGGAATTTCGATGCCGAATTCTTCTTCGAACGCCATGACCAGTTCGACGGTATCCAGGCTGTCTGCGCCAAGATCGTCAATGAATGACGCGCCTTCGGTCACCTTGTCTTCGTCAACACTCAGGTGCTCGACAACAATCTTCTTCACGCGATCTGCGATGTCGCTCATGTTTTTGGTCCTCATCTTGGCGGGAACTGCTCCCGGTTCACTGGCCTTGATGCGCGGTCAGGCCGCGCTGCCGGATTTACGGCAACCAGCGCGAATACCCCCCGGCAATTCTTGGGGCGCTATAGCACAAGTTGCGCCCTTGGCAAACGAATTCCGCCCGGCTTTCGCCGCGGAATTCCGCCCCTCAGATCATGGCCATTCCGCCGTTCACATGCAAGGTCTGGCCGGTGACATATGCCGCCTCGTTGGATGCCAGAAACAAAACCGCCGCCGCGATTTCGCTTGCATCGCCCATGCGTCCCGCGGGGATCGCCGGCAGGATCGCGGCCTTTTGGGTCTCGTTCAGTTTGTCGGTCATCGCGGTCGCGATAAAGCCGGGTGCCACGCAATTCACCGTGATGCCGCGCGATGCAACCTCGGCTGCCAGCGATTTCGACATGCCCACCATTGCGGCCTTGCTGGCGGCATAATTGGCCTGCCCGGGATTGCCCGTCGTGCCGACCACGGACGAGATGTTGATGATCCGGCCCCAACGTGCCTTCATCATGCCGCGCAAAGTGCCCCGGCACAGACGCATCACCGAATTGAGGTTGATATCCAGCACCCGGCCCCAATCCTCGTCCGACATGCGCATGAACAGGTTATCCTTGGTCATGCCCGCGTTGTTCACCAGAATGTCGAGCGACCCCATCGCCTCGACCGCCGCCTTCGGCAACGCGGCGACCGCCTCGGGGTCCGACAGATCGCACGGCAGGACATGGGCGCGCGGGCCCAACTCGCCCGCCAGCGCTTCAAGCGGTTCGATCCGCGTGCCCGACAAGGCAACCGTCGCCCCCGCCGCATGAAGATCGCGGGCAATCGCGCCGCCGATCCCACCAG
>Ga0114932_10002360_pt1 | contig 19989 bp, 37 predicted proteins | sample 2SBtaG_2_FD_87286 | JGI IMG/M metagenome (GOLD analysis project Ga0114932, IMG submission 87286) | Deep subsurface microbial communities from Kolumbo volcano to uncover new lineages of life (NeLLi) - 2SBTROV12_ACTIVE470 metaG | ecosystem: Environmental > Aquatic > Marine > Volcanic ... | reverse complement strand
CAAGATATTATATGGCACAAACCAAACCCTATGCCTGAAAGCGTACAAGATAGATGCACAAAGGCACATGAATATATATTTTTGCTAAGTAAAAAGAAAAACTATTATTATGATAATGAGGCAATTAAAGAAGAGGTTAAACAAGATTGGGGTACTCGTGATAGAACAAATGGTAAATACCATAATGAGGGTACAGGATTAATACCCCATAGTGGATTAGAGAAATCTTACGAAACTAAAAATAAAAGATCGGTTTGGACTGTATCACCAAAACCATTTAAAGAAGCACATTTTGCTGTTTATCCTACTGAGTTGATTGAACCTTGCATTTTAGCAGGCTGTCCAGAAGATGGTCATGTTCTTGATCCATTCGGTGGTTCGGGTACTACAGGATTAGTTGCTGACAGGCTTGGTCGTAATGCAACATTAATTGAACTTAATGAAGATTATTTAAACATAGGAACAAATAGAATTTTAGGTGATGCACCATTGTTTACAACAATGATTGCAGGAAAATAAAAAAACTATTGACTAGGTAGTATTGTTCCTATATTATTAATGGGTCGATAATATATTTTTTATATGAGGAATGGGGGAGGCAAAAAAAACCTTTCAGGGTAAGTGAGTGTATCCTAACTGTAAATGTCGTATATAAAAACTGCCCTCAATGGGTTTTGAACCAAATTACACAGTTTTATATATGATTAAAATAGTTTTGCCCGAAGTCATGTTCTATGTAATTTACAGGTCACTCACACTAATATTAATTAAGAGAAAGCGAGGTAAAATATGAGTAAACAAGTATCAAAAGTCGCAAATAAAAAAATTTCTATCCAAGAAGTTGGCGAAATAATCCATGTCGGTAGTATGTTGGAGTTTATTAAAGAAAATGAACTTAACAATGATGAAATTAATATGCTTGAAAATTTAGTCAATGGTCAACAATGTCTAATATCAAGTGGTCAAGGTTTCGCAACCATCACACGTTTAAAATAGAAAGGGGGATTACATGAGTAACTTGAAAAAAATAGTTTGTTCTATTTGTAAAAAGGAAATTGACCCTAAAAAAGAATATGAATTAGGGCATAATGCTGAACCTATATCTTCGGGAAGATGTTGTACGAAATGCAATTACGAACACGTTATTCCTGTTAGGATTGCTGATATAGTTTCAAGGAACACATCAAGTAAAAATAAACTTAATAAAGTTGTTGATGATTTGTATTCGGGAGGTGCAAAATGAGAAAATATAAAATAACTATGGCAGTTCATGGCGAACTTGTAGGAGTATTAGAAGGTGAAGTTGAAGCAGAAAATGAAGAAGATGCAACTAAAATAGCTTATTCTTTGTATCCTTATTTATTAAGAGATGTTGAAGAAGTAGAGGAGGTTGAAAATGAGTAGAGAATTAGTAAAACGTATTGACATGGCTCTTCATGTGCAAGAGTTATGTGCAAAGCATGATATTAAGGTTCGGTATCAATCTCTAAAAGATGACGTTCCTAAATATTATGCAAACCAGAAAAATAGAACGATTTGCATTAGACCAACAAAAAACACAGGGTATTATGTATCAGCACTCCACGAACTCGGACATTTACTCGGTATCAATCAAACTGTTGATAATGATACATTGGAAAGGGAGATCGGTGCATGGAAGTATGCTATGGTCAATGCCATTGTATGGACAGATACTGCGACTAGGGTTATGAAAAAGGCTCTTATGTCTTATGGTGTAACAGATAGCCAATGGCGAGGTGTCTGGAGTGATTGTCTTGATTATTGCAATGCGATAAAAGAACAGAGCAAACCCTTTAAAAAGGAAATTGCCTAATGACTAAATTCCATGAATCTTTTATCTTTGCCGTACAAAAGTATTGGGAAGATAACAAGGGCAAGTTCAAACATACTGAGAAGTCGGGGGTTCACAGAAAAGTAACTGTCGATAAAAAGTTCGGGTTGCAGGACTTGGCAGATCATTTCAACATAACCGAATCACAGGCTAGACGAATATTGTATGTGAAAAAAAAGATGGTCAAATGATGTTGGAAACTGCAACAGCTTTGATGTGCATGGCTCATGCTATCTACTTTGAAGCAAGATCGGAGTCTACTGTCGGGCAATTAGCTGTCGGGCAAGTTATAATGAATCGGGTTTCGGACTATCGGTTTCCCAATTCTATTTGCGAGGTAGTTACTGATGGACTTCGATACTCATGGGATACCCGAAAAATTGTTCGTAATAAATGTGCCTTCAGCTTTTACTGTGATGGTAAACCCGAACATATATCCGATAAACAGGCATACATTTGGGCTGAAGAATTATCGTATGCCATTATCAACAATCATGTAAGCATTGATGTGACAGATGGCTCTACTCATTACCATGCTCATTACGTTCAACCTTATTGGAAAGATGCCTTTACACAAACTGTAAGGATTAATACACATATCTTTTATAGATGGGAAATGCCCTAATAGTTCATATTAGGGGGGTACAAACATAAAGGGGGGTGTCTTTCCACCCCCCTCACGGCTCTTAAAACGGCTTTTTAATTAAATAAATTAATTAATCCCAAGATAATGCTTTAGAGTATTTTGGATAAGAAATAAATTTATACTCTTTGGCAAAATCATTTTTGTAAAGGTCATTGGTTACTTTTTTAAGTCTATATTTATGTTTTTTCCCCCATCTATCTTCTCTATTTCGCATAATAAAATAGAGGGTTAAAAAACCAAAATCATTACTTAAACAAGTAGGACTAGAGTGCCAATTCTTTTTAGCATACTCTGGAATGATTGATGCCATAGCACCGATATTTTCCCATTCCTTGTCTTGCTTATTATATTTATCCAAGACCCATACATAGTCTTTTTCAATATCACTCATATTTATACCTCATTTCTGTTAAGTTGATATTTATATTCCCATCTTATCACATCTAATAAATGTTGTCAACATAAAAAATAATATATTTTTTTTTAATAAATATACTTGACATATATATTATAGGTATATATATATACATTATATCTTAATTTTAAATTAACAGAAAGGAGTACATCATGTACGTTAAAGATATAACAAAAAAGGACAGACGCAATATGCGTAAATTAAAAGAAGAGTTTATTTACGGGTATGCTGATGTGCCAATGCCTAAGAAAGACTTACGAGCTTACGAGAATATCAGACGTAGGGAAGTCGCTAAGTTAATCAAGGAGTTCAATTAAGAACATGACTAAGTTATATATGGCTTATGGTTCTAACTTGAACATGGCTAACATGGCGAGTAGATGTCCAGATGCAAAACATCTGGGCTCTATGTATATACCAAAATGGAAATTGGTATTTCGCCATGTTGCTGACATTGTGCCAACCTACGATAAAGAGGATTTACTTCCCGTAGGTCTGTGGGAGATTACTAAAGATTGTGAAAAGGCTTTAGATTTTTATGAAGGCTATCCAACTCTTTATGGCAAGATTAAGATTAATGGTATTATGACTTATAAGATGAATAACAATAAAGACATATTACCACCATCTTCTTCTTACTTCCATACGATACTAGAGGGTTATACTAATTTTGACTTGAATCCAAGTCACCTCTATGATGCTCTAGGGTGGTCACATTATACGAGTGATAAACATGAATGGTCTTTGCCTAAACCTAAACGTAAATTCAAAGGCACGGGCTATCGTTTATTAACTGATAAAGATAACACTAACAAAGACCCTTATGGGTATTAATATGGGTGGGGTATATCCCCACCTTATTCTTTTGAGAAAGCGAGGTTAAACATGATTATTAATATTTTAGATATTAAATTTTATAAATGTGATGAAGATGGTAACGAAGTTACTAATAAAGATGGAACTGTAAAAGAGTTTCGTATTAAAGAGGGCTATAGATATAAACCATTAGAATATCTTTGTGAGGACATGGAAGAAGATATAATTGAAGAGTCTGAAGAAGATTTAGGGTGGAGATATAAAAAGGCTTATCATATACTAATGGAACATTTTGATAGTTTGCCAGATGATGTCAAAGAAGATGTTCACGAAAAATTAAACGAATTATCTTTATAGAAAAGGAGGTTAGATATGAGTAAGAAATTAACACTTAAAGAAATTCAAAGTCGAATAGATGGCATTGAAGGGAAGTATTACAAAGGTTGGAGCAATTCTGAAGAGTGGTGGAGAGTTACGGGAGATGTACACCCGACAGACCGAAGGCTTTGGACTTTCTATCACGGACTAAAAAACAAAAGAGAAAGTGAGGTTAAATATGACAATTAGTAACATGAACGCATTTACAAAATATTCTAATACAAAAGAAACTGACAAGATGCCACAAGTGATGCATGTTGTTAATTTTGAACTCAATGGGAGAAAAAATAGTTTTGAACTAATGGCAGAATGTCCTGTTGATGCTATGAAAAAAGTAGAAACTATTCTAAAATGTTCGGAAAATAGAGAGGAGGTAAAATTATGAGTAAATTTAAAATCCATGAAGTTGTATTTTATAAAGAAGATGATGATGGCAACCCAATTGAAGATGCTAATGGTAATGTTATTCTTTACCATGATGCTTTTGGTAAATTAGATTTTAGTTGGGTCGCTGATGTTATTGATGGACATAATAAAGAAAATTTATATGCAAAGGAGGTTAAATTATGAGTGTTTGTATAGAATGTAAAGAACTTGTTAAACCAGATTGGGTTTCACATGAAGATGAAAATGGCAATCTGGTTTGTTTGGATTGCGACAACAGGGACGAGGCTTCCGAAGAAATGTTCGGGTCTGCTTCTGCTGGAGAGAAAGGAGGTAATGAATGAAATATGAACAGGAACTGATAGATATATGGGCTGACTTCTGTAAAGAGCAAAAGTTACCCCATGTATCGGCAGATGAAATTGCAGAGGGTTTGACAGGAAAACCAAGTAAAGAGCAAAAAGAATTTGCTAAAAGCTATTGTACCATTTGGGGTTATTTCCAATATGATTATGAGGAATAAATAACTAATTTACTTACCAACTTACCAACTTACTTGGTAAGTAAAATTGTCGGTAACCTCGTATTTGTTGCATAGTCTACATCACACGAGGTTACTTACATAGGTTACCAATTAACATGGTAACTACGATATGGCTTGTAAGTCATTGATTTTATTGCTACTTACCAACTTACCACTACTTCCCCCCTATAAGGGGGTATAGGGTGGTGGTAAGTAACCCACCAACCCCCCCCAAAATACCATTGTAATTTCTGTAGCATTTTGTATATTACCTGTAGCGACAAAAGATGGAGAATTGTTCGGTATGGCACAGGTAGGTCAAACTTTGACAAAAGAGCAAAGTAAAGCAGGTTGGAAAAGACTAACCGAAAAACAACAAAAATTTTTAGATAACTTCATGTACAAAGACATGACGCAAACTGCATCAGCACGAGATGCTGGGTATAGCAATCCATCAGTTGATGCTGTAAGGCTGTTGCGTAACCCTGTGGTACAGGAAAGATACCAAGAGATGCGTATGGAAGCAAACGCAAGGTTCGGGGTGACTGTAGAGAAATCTGTTCGGGATTTAAAGAAGATGCGTGATGATGCGTGGCAAAGTGGCAAAATCGGGGAGGCTATTCGGGCTGAAGAGCTAAGATTAAAGGCGACAGGACTACTGGTTAACAAACAGCACATAATGCACGAGGATATGAACGGGCTTACTAGAGAACAAATCGTTGAAAAACTGGAAGAATTTAAAAAATTAGCTGAAGGTCGTATGCGTAACGTAACGCCTGAAACAGATGTTCGGGTTGAGATAGTCGATAATAGCAAAGATTCGGACAATTTACCAGAAAACCCCGTTTCGGGGGTCAAGGGCAGAGCAAATTCCTGACGGATCGGGTTCGGTGTGATAAATTGTTCGGATTTCCCACAGGAATCGGGCTGGATCGGGCTGGATCGGGTTCAGGAAACCGAAGAATTGTTCGGTCTTCAGGCTGGAGAGCCACGCCTGACCTCCAGCCGTGTGCCATCCCGAATAATTGTTCGGGTTATCGGGCTTCGAGCTTCGGGATCGGGACTGCTGGTTGACAGATGTAGTGGTTCGGGTTACATATAACACTATATGTGGCAAATTTCCTCCGAAACTCCCACACCCTGATCCGTGTTTACCTCGCTAACTTTCTTCGGATCAGGGTTTTTTTTCTTTTGCCAGGTTAAAAACCCGAACAATTGTTCGTACGCACGCAAGCCAGCCGGGCTGTCAGCCTGGTTTTCGAACAATTGTTCGCCTGGAACAGCCAGGTACAACAGCTCCAGCCACGCAATCCCGAACAATTGTTCCATGTGCTTCAGGACAGCACGACACCCGAACAAGTCCAGCAGATGAACCAGAAAGACCAGCAAAAAAAAGTTAAAAAAAAATAAAAAAGTGTATTGACTTATAATATATTATGGGATAACATGGGAACATAAATTAATTATTAAACTAGAAAGGTTAGAAAAATGACAGTAGAACTTAAGAAAGATGAAACAGTATTTACAACAACATTGCATGTTTCAAAAAGTGGAATGACAAGACATATTAAATTTTTTGTTATTCGTGATAATTCCCCTCTATATCTTACTAATACTATTATAGAGAAATTAGGTTATAAGCCTAATAAACATTGGGATTCAATTGTTGTTCGTGGTTGTGGAGAGGACGTGGGTTATCGTGTCGTACACAATTTAAGCTTTGCCCTATTCGGTGATGGTTACAATCTCAAGCACAGGTGGTTATAATACGATAAATTGTTCGGGGAAAGCCTCCAGATCTTTGTAAGGTCTGGGGGTTTTTTTGTGCCTCCGTCCTGCTGGATCTCCTAAACCCGAACAATTGTTCTGAAGGAGAGTTAAGATCCTTCGGGTAGTCGGGGGGTATTGTTCGGAATCGGGGTTCGGGATCGGGGATCGGATCGGGTCGGGCTGAACAAATCCAGCACTACTACTTGCTGGAGCATATCAATGTTTATACTCTCTGTATAAAATAGATAAAAAACAAGAACGAAACAGGAACAAAAGTATATAAATTTATATTAAAAATACCGAACAATTGTGTGACATATATGTCACAAATACAAGCTGCAAACAATAAAAATGCATAAAAATGCATGAAATATACATTTTTTTCTATTCTGGGTATTGACATGAAAATACACCATATTAAAAAGAATTTATTAATTAATTCAAACAAAACAAAGGTAAAACAAATGACACGTACATTACAAAACACTACATCAATGACACCTACTACAAACGAATACAACTTAGATAATTTAGTTGCTGGATATGAGTGCGAGGTAGGTTCACCACGTGGCAACTACATTTCACCTGACATAATTAGACGTGCTTTGAAAAATGCAAACTTAAATTATGTATATGTGGTGACTGATGGTAGCTCAAATGTTGATGCTGAAATAATATTTCCACCATTAATCATTAATCAAATATCTGTTGAAATGTTTTTTAAACCAGTTCTTGACGTTATCGCAAGCACTGGTGCAATTGTTCGTAAAAATTGTGGTGGACATATCCACATTGGTATAATGACAGCTATAGGTAGTGCTGTTGAATTTAACCAAAAACAAATAGCATATTTTAAAACTAAAATTAATCATGATTTATCTGGTTTAAATTGTAGTGTCAGTTCAATGAAATACATTGCACCAAATAATCAGTTATCTAAAATACTGCCATTTCAAATAATAAAAGATGTAGTTGTTGCTTATTCAAAATACCAGAATTACATTTCATCAACATTGCCAGAAAGTAGAAGAAATCATAATTGGGCTAAACCAATTAATGCCTTTTCAAATGTTGATACAAATGCAGGACAAGAAATTAATATGGCAACTACAATATCCTGTTTAACGAATGCAGGATTAACAAAACAGAAAGCAATTAATTGTGCACCATTGGTAGGTAAAAAAACTTTAGAATTCAGACAAGGTGCAAGCACATTATCTGGTTTAAAGCTTTTAAATTGGTTTAGATTTATTCAACATTTATTCAATCAATCATTTAACAGATGTGATTGGGAAACATTTTTTGCACCAGATAACACAACAACCCGAACAATTGAAACAAGTACACCACAACAGCACAACAATGGACGTTCATTTGTTGCAAGAGTTTATGATATGTGCAGAAATCACAATGATGGACAAGGTGCAACAATTGAAGAAATTATGAATGCCACAAATGCAGGTGATCAAAATATAAGATCAAGAATTTCAGAACTTAGAAGAGCATACGGGCAAGGTGCAATTGTCACTCATACTCAACAAGCTAATGGCAATGTTTATGGTGATGGACAAATATATTGCAGGTATCAGATATTACATAGTTTTAATAAAACTATCATAGATAATTCTGATGATGTAATGCCAACAATTCAAATCGTAAATACCAACTATGATGTTCTTGATAATATGCCTTTAGATTTAATTGAATGGAATTTATATCTAATACAATCTAGAACCAGATAATTTTTACAAAAACTAAAAGTTCAAATGGACAGTAATTTACTGTCCATTTTTTTTTATGTATGTTACTACCATAAAATGATTTTTACCCAGCTCACGGGTTTTAAAACCCGAACAATTGTACACTTTTACAGGTACCCTACGGGTTATATACGGAACGGGATCGGAACGGGCTGTATATACCACCAATACCATTTATATATAAAATTTTTTTAGGCGAAACTTAGTAGAGTTTTCCACAAACGCCCAGAAACTTCTTGACATCTGAGGAACTATGTTTCATAATTAATGTTCACATATAAAGAAAAGGAGGTAGGCATGAAAAAATTTTTAAAAAAAAATTATGAACTAAATTGTGGGGAAGTCATTCGCTTTGAGGCAGACAGTCCATCAAAGGTATTAGACAAGTTAGAGTCTATGCCACGCTACGACAACTCGACAGGCGAGGATTTTTTACGATCTTCAGCAGAAATGTTCAGTATGTATTGTGGTAAACCAATTCGTTTTGATTCTGCCGAATCATTTGCAGAAGATTTGATGGCTTTGGGTATTCTTAGAGAAGTTGAAGATGCAAAATAATAAAAAACTTGCATACAGCGATTGGTGTTCTTCTGACTTACGTAATGTGCGTACAAAAATAGGTAAAACACAGGCGAAAATGGCTGAAGTTTTAGGCATAAGTGCTAGAATGTATAGATACTATGAGAACGGAAGAACCCCAATATCGAAGCCTATGGAGTACGCAATGAAATATCTGAGTCAACTATCACAAGAAACACGTCAAGAGATGGAAAAACTGTCACAATTTGAATATGACAGAGTAGTAAAGCTACGTAATGCTGTAGAAAAGGCGTTAGACGAGCCAATTGAGGGTAGTCAGAGTGATCATGTGAGGAGGATTTTGAACCAGACACTAAAAGAATTTGATATGGTGTTGTCAAAAGTAAAAAGATAGTGTAGTTTTTTAAAAAAACTTGTTTTAAGGTACCCTATGACGAACTCATTTTTTGGTGGTATGCCACAACAAAAGGGAGTAGCTCCTCAAGCGGCTCCTTCTGGTACAAATTCTCTTAACAGCGATATAGATCCTGTTAAAAGAGCAAAATTTACAGGATATTTAGAAGGTATGTCGGCAAATACTGTGCCGCCACAGCCTCCACAACCACCGATGATGCCACCAGGTCAGGGTATGGGTATGCCACCTATGCCTCCTATGCCTCCACAGGGCATGCAACCACCTATGATGCCACAACAACCACCAATGATGATGAATATGGGTGGTATGGTTGATGTTTTTGATCCGATGTACATGAATGAGGGTGGTTTTGTTATTTCCACTGATGATTCTGGTAAAATAAGGACTAGACCTGTCTTTGATGAGAATAAAGGTCGTATGGTATCACAGATATTGTCTCGTGACATGGTTAATGAGATGGCACAGGCAGCTATGGCGAAAGCAAATCAGCCAGAACCGAAAATAGAAGAAGAAATAGCAAAATTCATTGGTTATGCAGATAAACCTGAGTCTGCGATTATAGATGATTCATTGAAAGGTGTTCCTGACTATACAACAACGACTATTGAACCTGAAGAATCCATGATTTCACTTCCAACTCCAAAGCCTAATCTTCCAATGGATATTGATATGTTAAGGGTTGGAGAAGACACAGATACAAGTATATCTCTTCCAAAAAGAAAACCTATACAGTTGCCTGTTTCAAAGCCTAGAGGAGATACAGTGGGTGATATTGATCCTTTTAGTTATTTTGACGAGGAAGGACCAGATCAGTCTTTAACTTTTGAAAAACTTATGAAACCTTTTGTAAAACCTAAATTAAATGTTGCTAAGTTAATAGAAGGTTATGATGATCCTGAAGAGTTAAGAGATAGTGCTGAGTATTCAAACATTATTGACGATCCACAGATAGCAGATTTAATATTAGGTAGTGGTGATGCTGTCTTTGACACACCGACTTTAGGTAACTTGAGCCGTAATGTGATAGCAGACAGATTTTCAAGTGATGAAGAAGAAGAGGGTCTTGGTTTGTTAGCCAAGATTTTAAATTTATTCCGTCCTCAGTTTACAACAGAGTCAGCAGGCTTTGAAGAGATTGGTGGTGGTGAGGAGTTCCCTCCGTCTACAGCGTTGAGATCAGATAGATTTAACAATGGTGGCATTGTTCAGGGGTTTAGTAATGGTGGATTTACATCAAACCTGAGAGCAGCAGAGCCTGAAAGAGCTAAAGAAATAGAACAAGATCGTTATCTTGAAAATCTTATGGGTGAATATGATAAAATGTATAAAGAGCCTATTTCTACGCCAAGAGATACATCTGATGATGATTTAAGAAGAGATGAAGATCAAGTTGAAAGCACAGGACCTGTATATGATGCGTTTTTAAAATCTCAAGAGAGTATGTTTGCACCTATTGTTAACAAGATAGGTGAAAGTGTTTTTGGCAAAAGTCCTTACGATTTATACTACACAACACAACAGACTTTAAAACCTGACAGTATGCAATCAAGGTTAGCAAGAGACAGATTAAAAGACCAAGACTCTGCACAAAGAAAACTAGAAGAAGAGCAGAGATTACGTAATATGATACAAGGTATGATGCCACCAACTGATGCAATAACTCCTGCACCACCTATGGTGACTGCTCCAGATGCACCTGTTGCTGATCCTATTCAACCTGATTATAGTAGTGTCGTTGTTCCTTCAAATAGAGTGCCAGGTTTTGATATAGGAAAAATCTCGCCTTATCCACAGTTTAGGATGCCGACAGAGTACAACCCTTTTTCTTCAATAGATTCTGGTGCAATGTCTGATGAATTAAAAAGACTATTAAGAGAGAGCATTTCTGCACCTGCTGTACCTATGCAACAAGGTGGTGCTGTCAATCAGTTAGGCAGTGCAATAGACAATTTTTTAAATTCTTATAGACAGTGACAATATCAAGATCAAAAATCCCTCAACAAATTAATAAAGGAGCAGGTAAAATGATGAAAAAAAAGGGTTACAAAAAAGGTGGTAAAGTTAAAATGAACATGGGTGGCAAGGTTAAGAAAAAAGGCTACGCTATGGGTGGTAAGGTTTCACCTAGAAAAATGATGGCTAAAGGCATGAAGATGGGTGGCAAGGTCAATAATCTTAAAAAGGCTATCAAGAAGGTAAAGGCTAAAAGCAAAAAGAAGTAATGCCGTATTTACAGAGTAATATACCTCACTTCAAGTGTTGGGTGAGGAGGGAGTACACCTGTAATCACGACAAATATCACGGAGAGTTCATACACGCAATGGCAATAGCTGTAACGACTATGCCTAATCGTTGTCTGAGCTTTCAAGTTATTTTTACAGGCTGTGAAGTTGATGGAACAAAAAGTCCTAATGTGCATGGGGGAGCAATGTGGGCTAGGATGCCAATAACAGGTTTAATGGCAGACATACCAGTTGAGGAGTGGTCTAATCCAATGCAAACGCATGATGCTCAACCCTGGGACTGCTCATCGCATCATCATGCTGTGTACACTTTGGATAGAGCCACTCCTTGCCCCTGGCTTGCAAAGATAGGTGGCGAGATGTATCCAGCGAAATATTTATTTACAGTTGATTATACAGAGAGCGAGATTGCTGATGATCCAGCACAGCATAAGCAGAGTCATGTGATGTATTTGCTTGATGCTGGTGAGTGGACAGGTAATCTTGTAGCTTTGCCTAACAACAGAGTGCGTGTGACACATCCAGCGTGGTTTGAAACAGGCGAGGGTGCACCAGATTTCAGACCATCACAGCATGTACATTATTCAAAGTCTGATTTAGACTACACATTAGATGTAAACAAGATTTTTGATAATTTGTATAATGAAGAGTAATTTCAACATACCAACTGACTATCTTACTGATGATGAGATGACCAAGCTAGGTGAGATAGTCACTAGATTAAATGAGTTAGATAATAGAGATGCTTTTCAAAATAACTTTATTGATTTTGTAAAACATATCTGGTCTTCATTTATTGAGGGTCGTCATCATAAGATATATGCAGAGAAGTTACAGAATGTCGCAGATGGCAAATCAAATCGTTTGATTGTCAATATGCCACCACGACACACCAAATCTGAGTTTGCAAGTTATTTGTTTCCTGCTTGGTTGATGGGTCGTAAGCCGACAAGCAAGATTATACAGGCGACACACACATCTGAGTTGGCTGTAGGTTTTGGTCGTAAGGTTAAGAACTTGATTGATTCACCAGAGTTCTCTGACATATTTCCTGATGTGTCGTTAGCATCTGATGCCAAAGCATCTGGTCGTTGGTCTACAAATAAAGGTGGTGAATACTACGCTGTTGGTGTAGGTGGTGCGTTAGCAGGACGTGGTGCTGATCTTCTTATCATTGATGACCCTGTTTCTGAACAAGATGCACTTAATCCGACTATGTTGGATAACATATACGAATGGTATACCTCAGGTCCGAGACAAAGACTTCAGCCTGGTGGTTCTATTATTATTGTGATGACAAGATGGAGTGTTCGTGATCTGACAGCTAAAGTTCTGAAGAAGCAGGCAGAAGGTGGAGCAGAGAATTGGGAAGTTGTAGAGTTTCCTGCCATATTTCCCGATACAGACAATGTACTTTGGCCCGAATACTGGAAGAGAGAAGAGTTAGAAGCAGTTAAATCATCAATTCCTGTAGCTAAATGGAACGCACAGTATTTGCAGAATCCTACTGCTGAAGAAGGTGCAATTATCAAAAGGGAGTGGTGGAACATCTGGGAGAATGATGATCCACCACAAGTTAGTTATATCATACAATCCTATGATACTGCATATAGTAAATCAGAAAGGGCTGACTTTTCTGCAATTACGACTTGGGGAATCTTTGAACCTGTTGATGGAGAAGGAGAAGCGATTATACTTCTTGATGCAGAAAGAGGACGTTGGGATTTCCCAGAATTAAAAGATAATGCTTATAGATTGTATAAAGAGTACGATCCTGATATGATTCTAATAGAACAAAAAGCAACAGGTACGCCATTGACACATGAGCTAAGACGTATGGGTATTCCCGTGACACCTTTTACACCAAGTAGAGGTGCAGACAAGTTTACACGTATGAACGCTTGTGCTCCTGTCTTTGAAAGTGGTATGGTTTGGCGACCTGAGAAGCGTTTTGCAGATGAGGTTGTAGAAGAATGTGCGGCGTTTCCAAATGGAGAACATGACGATTTAGCTGATAGTATGACACAAGCTATCTTGCGTTTTCGTCAAGGAGGGTTTATCATGACTCCAAATGATTATGAAGACGATGAATATTACCGAGAGAAAAGGGAGTATTACTAATGGCAGAACCACTCGGACCAGGTGGACCGATAGACCTCGCACCAGAGGTTACTGACACACCTGTCGATATTGTAGAATTACCACAACAGCCTGGCATTGCACAGATGGAAGATGGTAGTGCATTGATTGGAGAGTTGCCACAAGAAGAAATGATGCCAAAAGAACAAATACCTTTTGATGCTAATCTTGCAGATTTTATAGAAGAAGATGAACTTGGTAAAATATCTACTGATTTAACATCTTCTGTTAAAGATGACATGACCTCTCGTGAAGAGTGGGAGAAAACATATAAGTCTGGTATTGAGTTACTTGGTATCAAGTATGAGGATAGAAGTGAGCCTTTTGAAGGTGCGTCTGGTATTGTACATCCATTGTTGTCTGAGAGTATTACACAGTTTCAAGCACAGGCTTACAGAGAATTACTACCATCAGGAGGTCCTGTAAGGGTTAATATTGTAGGAGATGAAAATCCTGCTGTTGTTGCACAAGCAGAACGTGTTAAAAATTATATGAATTATGAAATAACACATGTTATGGAAGAGTTTGATCCAGAACTTGACCAGATGTTATTTTATTTACCAATAGTAGGTTCAACATTTAAAAAGATTTATTTTGATCCTTTACTTCAAAGAGCTGTCAGTAAATTTGTTCACGCTGAAGATATAGTTGTTCCCTATTCTGCAACAGATTTACTGACTGCATCACGTATTACTCATGTTGTTAAAATGAGTAAAAATGATGTTTTAAAAATGCAATTATCAGGTTTTTACAAAGAAACAGATTTACCTTCTTATGGAACAGGATCTAGTGAATATTCTGATATACAGGAAGAGATAGATAAAGCTGATGGTATATACAATTCTAATGAGCAAGAAGAGATTGTTATTTATGAAATACATACAAACCTTGACATAGAAGGTTTTGAAGACATGAATGAGCAGGGTGAACCAAGTGGTTTAAAACTGCCATACATTGTTTCTATATTAGAAAAAACAGGAGAAATTTTGGCTGTCCGTAGGAATTATGACCAAAATGATCCGTTGATGATGAAGAAACAGTATTTTGTTCATTATAAGTTCTTGCCAGGTCTAGGTTTCTATGGATTTGGTTTGACACATATGATGGGTGGTCTTTCTAAAGCATCAACATCTTTGTTAAGACAGTTAATTGATGCAGGAACATTGAGTAATTTACCTGCTGGATTCAAAGCTAGAGGTGCAAGAATAAGAGATGAAGATACACCTTTAGCACCAGGCGAATTTAGAGATATTGATAGTGCAGGTGGAGATATAAGACAATCATTGATGCCATTGCCGTTTAAAGAGCCGTCAGGCACTTTATATAACCTCTTGGGTACATTGATAGACTCTGGTAGACGTTTTGCTTCTGCTGCTGATCAAAAGATAGGCGAGATGTCAGGACAAACTCCTGTTGGTACAACAATGGCTGTTATGGAACGTGGTACAAAGGTTATGAGTGCAATCCATAAACGTCTGCATTATGCACAAAAACAAGAGTTTAAGTTGTTAGCAAAAGTATTTGCTATGAATCCAGCACCATATCCTTACATGATTTCTGGTGCTCCACCAACAATTAAACAAACAGATTTTGATGGTCGTATAGATGTTATGCCTGTTAGTGACCCGAACATTTTTTCTATGTCACAGAGGATTGCATTGGCACAAACACAGTTACAGTTAGTTCAGAGTAATCCAGAGGTGCATGGTGGACCTCAAGGGTTATATCAAGCATATCGTAAGATGTATGAAGCACTAGGTGTGTCGAACATTGACCAGATGTTGCCACCTCCTCCACAGCCTATGCCTGTTAATCCTGCAAAAGAGAATCAAGAAGCAATGAGAGGTGGTCGATTACAAGCGTTTCCACAACAAAATCATTCAGCACATATTGAAGCACATTTAGCTATTTTTTCAACAAGTGCAGCTCAAATCAATGCAAGTATTGCTATGACATTACAGGGTCATATACAGGAACATATTGGTATGATGGCAGAAGCTATGGCACAACAAGAGATTATGGCTAACATACCACCAGAACAACAAATGATGATGCAACAAAATCCTCAGATGCAACAACAGATGCAAAATGATGTTCAAAACAGAGCAGCTGAGATTATTGGTGAATTAACAGAGAAGTATGCACAAACTGTTTCACCTGCATCATCTGAAGACCCATTAGTTACAATTAGAAAACAAGAACTTGCTCTTAGAGGACAAGATATAGAAAGAAAAGCTGAAGAGTTTGAGAAGAAACAAGAACTTGATAAAGAAAAAGAAAGAAATCAAAGACTTGTAGATCAACAAAGAATTGACATTTCAGAAGAGGCGTTAAATGATAAAACACGTATTGCAGAGGATAGAATCCAAGCTCAAAGAGATATTGCGAGTGCTAACATCAATAGGAGAAATCAAAGTGGTTAGTTCAATTAGAGAAAAAATATATCAAGTAGAAAAAGAAAAAAAGGTTGAGAGAAGAAAGGCTAAAGAGAAAGCTAATAATCCTGAACCAGTATTTAAAGAAGTAAAAGAACCAGAGGTAGAGAAAGTAATTGACAGTGGTGAGGTAAAAGCTACACCTAAAGTTACAAAACCAAAGGTAAAGAAAAAGAAAAAAGGAGAGTCAAATGGGAAAAAATCTAAAGTCAGTTCCTAAAGATAATAAAGGTTTAAAAAAACTTCCAACTCAAGTTCGCAATAAGATGGGCTTTATGAAAAAGGGTGGTCTTGTTAAAGGTGGTACATCATCACAGATGACAGGAAAGAGTTATAAAGGCACATTCTAAATGGCAGATCGCAGAAAAGGATTTCCGACTATAGAAGAGTCGATCAAATTTTTTGAAGGCATGACTCCAAAACAAAGAGCAGCTATGCGTAGATTGTCTGAAAATGCAAAATATAATAGAAAAAATAAAAAAGATTATGTCGTAGAACCTTTTACTGGACAAAAGGGTTTTCGTTTTAACAAAGGGGGAATAGTAAGTAAGGTAAAACAAACAAAGTATTTTTAAATGATTGATCCCATCACATTAGGAGCGGCTGTTAGTGCCGCAAGCACAGCATACTCACAGGTTAAAAAACTTATCCAACACGGCAAGGATATAGAAGAAATGTCGGAAACTTTGGGAAAATGGATGGGTGCTGTTTCTGACATTGATAATATAAACAAACAATCAAGTAGTCCTTCTACATTTGATAAACTATTCAATGGTTCTGTAGAAGAAGTTGCTATGAAATCATATAGTGCAAAATTAAAAGTTCAAAAACAAAGAGAAGAATTAAAAAACTGGATTGTAGGACATTATGGTTTATCTGGTTGGGAGAACTTGTTGAAAGAAGAGGGTCGTATAAGGAAAGCACGACAAGAAGCTGTATATGCTAAACAAGAACAACAACGTATGATACGTGATTATACTATTATGGGAATTGCAGGTTTAATAGGTTTTTCTGCTCTTGGTTGGATGCTTTGGATTATTACAAAGAGCGTTGCGTGATGATTATGTTGTATAATTTAATATATTACTTTCTTTTGTTTTTATGTGTTTTTTCTATTTTAGCAATTGTAGTATTTGCAAGAGATAAAGAAACTACAACTTGCCGTTTAGCAAAACAACTGTTAGAAAATAAAACAAGAGTTTGTGTTTATGTTGGAGCAAATTACACACAATGGAATGAATTTGTACCGATTGGTGCAGGTGAATGTCCAAGAGAGATAAGGTGTAAATATCGACCTAATGAGAAACCATTTACGCTTAAAAACGTAATAAAAAGCATAAAGGACAGTTTTAAATGAGCAAGAAATTACAAAAAGGCAGTAAGTACGAACAGTTTGATTTAGATGGTGATGGTGTTGTAAGTGATGAAGAATTGTCTAGGACTGAACATATGATACGTCTTGAAAATTCTGATAAGATGCAAGATCAACAACGTATGCTTTGCTGGGTATCATCTGTATCATCAATCATTTTAATAGTGTTGGTCATGTCACCAGCAATACCAGATACACGAGTTGAGATGGTTACTGCTTTACTTTCAACGTATGTTGTGGCAAATTTAGGTATCGTTGCAACTTTTATGGGAACGACTGCTTTCACTCGTTCAAAGGAGAATAGTAAATGAGTTATCCAATGCCTATGAATATGATACAGCAACTCTTGATGGGTGTACCACGTAAACCAACTAATGAAGCTGTTGGTGGTTCACAAACAATACCACAATCCACAACGTATGAATTTATGGATGAGTTTCGTGATTCTCCTTTTTACAAAGATGCTGGAAATTATTCAGGTATGAGTACAATGGATCATAGGTATAATCCTTTTACAGGAGGGTATGGAGGATCATCTGACTTTAATAGATATAAACACGCTTATGATAAATTTTTAACAGATAGATCAAAGCCAGCCGATTTTGACGAAAGTCAAGCATTACCTGAACAACAACCTTTTCGACCTACTACAATGAAACCACAACCATTTAATCAAAATCCTTTTATGGGTGGATTTGGAAGATCACCTTTCATGGGAGGTTTTGGTAGATCGCCTTTCATGGGTGGATTTGGAAGATCGCCTTTTATGGGTGGATTTGGAAGATCGCCTTTTATGGGTGGCTATGGATCACCTTTTGGTGGATTAGGTATGTTTGGTATGTCACCTTATGGTGGATATGGTGGCTATGGAATGTTTGGTGGCATGAACCCATTTATGGGTGGTATGGGTGGTATGGGTGGTATGTTTGGAAGAAGTGGGAGAGCTCAGATGCTTCAACGGCAAATGATGTCACAACAGCCTCAACCACTAGCAGTAGATAGATCAACATTTGTTACTCAAGAACCTCAACAACCACAAGGACCATCAACAAACTTTGGAACTGATCCAGGTACAGGATTATCTACACCTTCAACACAACAACCTTTTCAAAGCCCTAATCCATTTATGAACCCTTTTATGGCTGGTTTAGGAAGCATGATGGGTAATATGTTTAGTGGTGGTTATGGCTCTAATGTATCTAATACACAAGCAAATGTAGCTCAATAGGTAATGACATGGTTATTAGTTGTATTTTTATCAGGAACAGTTCAAGAAAGTGTCTACTTCAGTGATTTGGATTCGTGTCTTAGAATTGCACAAAAAATTAGGTCACAAAACTATGACCCTTCCCTCGCAGGGGATAGCAAAATTTGGGTTAAGGCTTATTGCGTTCCTAAATCGGTTCCGAAAAAAGAATAAGAAAAAATGATGGAACAAACAATAAGTGATGTAGAAAATTTAACTAAAACAGTTAATTTTAATGAAGGTGGTGGCAGTGATGTTGAAGCTGGTATACAATTCATCTATCATATGCGTGAACATTTAGTTGATATTGGAATTGCTACAGTATATGGTTTAGTTGTATATGCACTATTTTTATGGATTACTAAAACAATAAAAGGTTAATTATGCCAAAAGATGCTTGTTATAAAAAAGTTAAAGCTCGTTACAGAGTATTCCCATCAGCTTATGCATCAGGAGCTATTGCGAAATGTAGGAAAGTTGGTGCAGCTAACTATGGTAAATCAACTAAAAAGAAAGCTACTGGTGGTGTTGTGAAAATGAATAAAGGTGGTTATATAGCTAAAGGTTGTGGACAAGTAGAAAATTCCAGAAGGAAAAAAACTAGGAACTTCTAATGGCTGTTCGTAAAACAAAATCTGGTTTAGCATTAAAGCGTTGGTTTAAGGAGGATTGGAAAGATGTCAGGACGGGGAAGGCTTGTGGGAGAAGCAAGGGTGAGAAACGGGGTACTCCATATTGCCGCCCCTCAAAGAGAATCTCTTCTAAAACCCCAAAAACTTCTGGAGAGATGTCAAGCTCTGAAAAAGCCAAAAGAGTTGCTCAAAAGAAAAGAATAGGGCAACCAGCAGGTAAACCTAGAAGAGTAGAAGCAGCAAGGAGAAAGAAGCGTGGCACGAAAAAAGGGTAGTATGAAGGGTTACACCATAAAGAGTGGTGATAAAAGACCTACTAAAAAAGGTGCAGGAATGACTGCCAAAGGTGTTGCTAGATATAGACGTGAAAATCCTGGTAGTAAGTTAAAAACAGCCGTTACTGGTAAAGTTAAAAAAGGAAGT
>Ga0114932_10002355_pt1 | contig 20011 bp, 16 predicted proteins | sample 2SBtaG_2_FD_87286 | JGI IMG/M metagenome (GOLD analysis project Ga0114932, IMG submission 87286) | Deep subsurface microbial communities from Kolumbo volcano to uncover new lineages of life (NeLLi) - 2SBTROV12_ACTIVE470 metaG | ecosystem: Environmental > Aquatic > Marine > Volcanic ... | reverse complement strand
GCCAGGCTGCCGTCGCCCATGTCGCCGTACCCCGTCACGACACCGAGTTCGGCGTCGGGAACCTGTGCGTCGCCACCCTCGTGGCGAAGCTGGCGGGTCGCCTCGATGATGTGGTTCATCCCCCAGCAGTGCCCCTGGGAGAGCAGCCCGCCGTGGGTGTTCATCGGGTACTTCCCCTCGAGAGTGATGTTGCCGTCGGCCACGAACTCTCCAGCCGCGCCCTTCTCGCACATGCCGATGGCCTCGAGTTCCATCAGCACGACGTAGGTGAAGCAGTCGTAGATCTGCAGGAAGTCCATGTCGTGCGGCTTCACGCCCGCCATCGCGAACGCCCGAGGGGCGGCGTAGTCGAGGCCGAGCTTCAAGATGTCCGGCCGATTGGTGATCTCGTCCGCTGGGTACGGGTGCCCCTCAGCGCCGCCGAGCCACAGAACCGGGTGGTGTTTGAGGTCCTTGGCCCGCTCGGCCGATGTGAGCACGATCGCGTTGGCGCAATCAGTCTCGAGACAGCAGTCGAGCTTGCGCATGGGCTCGGTCATCATGTCCGAGGCCATGTAGTCGTCAAACGTCATCTCCCGGCCGCCCATGAGCGCCTTCTCGTTGAGGTGGGCGTGCTGGCGGCACGCGAGCGCGACTTCAGCAGCGTTCTCCGGCGTGATTCCGTAGGTGGCCACGTAGCGCTGGATGTAGGTCGCATACCACTGCATCGCCGAGTACACGCCGTAGGGGGCGTAGTAGTTGCGCGCGATGTCGACGAACGGCATCGGATCCATCTTGCGCCGCGTCTTGGGGGCGCGGCCCGGGCGGAACGCCGAGTAGCCGTTCCAACCCACCGTGACCAGCACGTTCTCGGCAATCCCCGCGCTGATGGCCATGACGGCGGACTGCAGCGCGGCAACCGGGCTGGCTCCGCCCATGTGGACCGTGACGGCATACCGCAGCTCGGGGATCCCCATGTTGGCGGCGATCTCCTCCGCGGGGATGATTCCGGGCGGCGGGATCAGCCCGTCGATCTCTGAGGGATCCATGCCCGCGTCGGCGACCGCCCGCATGCAGGCGTCGAGGATCAGCTCCGGCACGCTGTCCTCTGCGCCCCTCACGTAGTCGGTCTCGGCCACTCCGACGATGGCCGCCGTTCCCGAAATGTTCATCGCCTGCGTTCCCCCACTTGCGGACCTGGCGCTCTGAACCTTAGGTCGCTCCCCACTTCCGGGCCTGCGGCGTCGGCTTGCTCGACCCCAGTGAGCCCCGATGCCGATCGGCCCGACTGCGCGCGATCAAGGTCACTGCTCGTAGCGTTCCTCGCCCGCGTGCACCAGCACCGAGTCGTTTTCGGTTGCTGGGACCCGGACCGAGATTTTGGCGGTGTCGTTCAAGAAGTTGATGTCGTGGACGGTGACACTGAGGATCGGGAGACCGGTCCTTTCCCGCAGATCCGCGAGCAACTCATCTCGCCGGTTGGGATGAACGAGCTCCAGCCGCTCGTAGGTGATCGAGTGAACTTGCGCCTGCTGGGACAGCCAGACGCCACCGAGCACCTCGAGCACGACGATGATCACCAGGTTCGCGACCACGGCCTCGACCAATGTCAACGAGACAAGGGCCAAGGCATTGAACGACGCCAGCGCAATCGCAGCGAAGAGGTACGTCATCTCGAGCACGGGCAGCGTCCCGGTCCGGAATCGCAGGATGCCGAACAGCGCGAACAGACCGAAGCCGACGTTGACGCTCACGGCGGCGCTCGCCATGAGGTAGGTCACGAAGAACACCACGATGTTGACGACGACCAGCGTGAAGACGTATGTCGCCCTGGACCTGGCCCGTCGATAGGTCAGGATCGCCAAGGCCGCGATAGCCACGGCGTCGAATCCCAATCCGATCAGAAACTCGGGCAGACGCGTCGCATCCACGATTTCGATGGCCGCCATCAGGGAACTCACACCAACTCCTGATGCGCGTCGGTCGGCAGCGCATCGAGAGCCTCGAGGCTGAGAAAGACCTTCTTGAATCGATTCCTTCTCAAGAGAGGGTCACACGATGCCAGTCCCATGCAGTACTTGGAAAAGTTCTGAGGGCGGCGATTCATCGCCAACATTGCCGGTGAGCGCCGATCCAGCCTGGGTTGTTTGAACTCGCAGATCGCCAGACCTGGTACCTCGACCTCGCCATCAAAGCTGACGAAGCTGAGGTCGAAATCGATCGTCACTCGCTCGGAGAAGTCGCGTTTGACCAGCAGGATTCGCTCGTAGCTCACCATCAAGGACGGAATGAGTCCCGCGGGCGAGAGGCCGGTTCGCTCGAGGAAAAAGGAACAGTCCGGATCCCAGAGCATGTCCGCGGGCGGGCGTGACAGCTGCCGGTCCTTGACCGTCCGGCCACCCACGCTGCGCTTGATCTCGAAGAACGTGAGGTCGGAGTTGGCGTAGGTGCGGTACCGCACCTTCAGTCGACGGCTCTTCTGGTTGTGGTGCTCGTGGTAGTTGCGGAGGTCGGGGCTGTCGAAGTACTTGTTTCGGTACGACTGCAGCCGCTCTCCCTCGTGTTCGAGAATGAAGTAGTCGTCAGCAAGACAAGCAAGAGACTGAGGCACGTCGTCGGTGCGGAGGATTACTTTGCTCTCGTCACGGTCGTGCAGTTGCGCCTGGTCGAGCTGAACGAGATCCACCGGTTCGAATTGTGTGGTCACACAACACAGTGGATCCTGCTCATTGTCAACAAGGTCTGTCTCCTCCAGGAGCACCATGATCGGCCTTCCGTTGTCCGTGATTGGATCGTTGCGAAACCGAGGTCGTAGGCGCCATAGGACATCTGGTGGAGGGCTCAGACCACCCACGCCCTCAGCTCAAACCGATCACTTAAGCTTCTCTTTGGCTCGGTTTGCCCGACGCTTGGCGATCGAGCGACCACCGCCGCGCTGACGACCTCAAAATCGACCGTGGGACGCCTTTTCTTGCGACCGCACGCTTTGATGCGTGTCATCGGGAGTCCTAGGACCTTCCGCGAAGCAAGCAACAAGGGGATTTAGGGATCAGCCCTCGGCGGTGTCCTGGGTCATGAGCGCACCGGTCAGGTCGTCGCGCACGGAGGCCGACGACGGGTCGGCGACACGGTTCTCGGTCTCGCCGGGATCGACTTCGAGGTCGAACAGCTCGCACGGGGTGCCGGTTGGGACATGCACGGTCGCTCGGTAGCGATCAGTGCGGATGCCGGCGAAGTTGCCGATCCGGGAGAACAGTCGCTCCCTCCCGTGGAGGGGCCCTTCGAGTGCCGGCAGCAACGAAAAGCCGGCACCGCCATCGGGCGGCGGAGCGCCGCCGATTGCCGCCAGCGTCGCAGTGACATCGGTCAGCTCGGCGAGGCCCTCCTCGACGCGAGGCGCCACACCGCCGGGCGGACGGATGAGCAGCGGCACCTGGACCGAGGGCGCGTAGAAGTTCATCTTCGCCCAGAGCCCGTGGCTCCCCAGCATCTCCCCGTGGTCGCACGTGTACACGATCCACGTGCGCTCGAGCTCGCCGCGGTCCTCCAGCTCGCTCATCACGTCCCCGAGTCGCTGGTCGATGAGCGACACCATCCCCAGGTAGTGACGGATCCCGCTTCGGACGAAGTCGTCGTCCATCGTCTGCACCTGCGAGTGACCGTCGAGCACGCTGAGGTACTTTCCCCAGGTCTCCGGCTCTTTCACCGGCGCCGTCGTGTCGGGAAGTTCGATCGGCGCGTCGGCGTAGCGCGCCGCCCACGTGGGATCGTCGACGAGCGGAACGTGCGGCTGCACGAAGGCGAGCTTCAGGAAGAACGGTCGGGTGCCATCCCGGCCTCGAAGCCAGTCGATCGCCGCGTCCGCGAGAAAGTTGGTCAGGTCGAGCTCGGGCGGCAAGACACTGGTCTCACCGCGCCAATGAGTCGGCGTGAGCCGAAAAATGCCTCTGATCTGTTCGCGATAGGCGTCGAGAAGTCCGTGGTCGTCGAGATGATCGACGTAGGGCGTGCGTAGATGCTCGGCGCAGTGGAGGTACTTGTCGTATTCCTCCAACACGTGGTCCCAGCCGAACTCGCCGACGAAAGACGCCCGATCGCGCATGTCGAAGGGTTCGCTTCCCTTCGGTGCGTAGGACTCGTGGTAGTGCGTCTTGCCGATCGTCGCTGTCTCGTAGCCGACGGCCTGCAGGTTCTTCATCACCGTCGGCCAGGTCGGGTCGAAACCGCCCGTGTTGCCTGTCACGTCGAGCTGTCCCGGGTACCGACCCGTGATCACGCTCGCCCGGCTCGGCTGACAGATCGGGCTCTGACACCAGACTCGGGTGAAGCGCACGCCCTCTGCGGCAATCCGGTCGAGAGTGGGTGTCTCCGCAACCGGGTGGCCCGCGCATCCCATGACGTCGTGGCGGTGCTGGTCGCTGAACACCCACAGGATGTTCTCCGGCCTGGGATCGGTGCCGCCTTCCACGCACCGCACGGTACGCGAGTCCCGGGTGCTGCCCCGACGGCGGGGTATTCAGGCCTCGACCGGCGCGTCCTCGGGCGCCTCCACCGGCGCGATGGCGAACGTCATGTTGATCTCACGCCAATCGGCTGCCGGCGAACTCACCGGCTGGCCGTCACGCGGAAGGCTCAGCGCAGCGATGAGGCCGACGACAGCCAGCCCCGCCGACAGCAGGAACACCAAGGTGAACGAACCGGCGATGTCGGCGATGGAGCCGCCGACCTGCGGCGACACCATCTGGGCCACGCCGAAGGCGAGCGTGGCCACAGCGAACGCCGGGCCGTAGTCCTCGGGTGTCGTGTTGCTGACGAAGTACAGCGTGAACATGATCGGCATGCCCGAGAACAGCAGCCCGAGCACGGTCGAAGAGACCAACGTCGGCCCGAGCCAGCCGGGGATGATCACCAACGTGACGATCCCCCAGGTGGCGAACGCCGTCGTCAGCGCCAGCCGCGGTCCGATCTTCCCGGTGAGCGCGATGAAGAGCGGCCCCCCGAAGATCACGGCGACCCCGAGCAGCGAGAACGCGAGAGACGCCTGGGATGTCGTCCAACCGCTGTCGTCCTCGAGCCTCGTCGTCAGGAACCCCAGGACGAGGAGGTACATCAGCCCGAATGTCGTGTAAGCGCACGTCATCGGGGCCCAACCCCGGGTGCGGCGCAGCGCTGCCAGGCCCCCGGTGCCTGCGTTGGCTGTCGGGCGGTCCTGGCGATGCCCGACCAGCGCCATGGCACCGACCACCACGACGACGCCGATGAGGCATTGGACTGCGTAGACGGTCCGCCAGGACTCATCCCCGAGCGTCGACCGCACGATCCCCGCGAGTTGTCCGGTGAACACCACGCCAAGGCCGATTCCGGATCCGAGGACCCCGATGGCGAACGCCCGCTTCTCGGGTGCCATCGCGTCTGCCGCGATGGCGGGCGTCGGGATCCACGTCAGCGCTCCGCCCAGACCCAAGAGGAAGAGCCCCACAGCCAACACGGCGACGCTCGGAGCTGCCGCCGAGAGAGCCAGTCCGGCGACGGCCAGCAGCATGCCCACACGCATCACCGCGAGCAGCCGATACCGCGCTGTCGCCCAAGCCACCACCAACGTGCCGACGAGATACGCAGCGACGTTCACCGTGGCGAGTGACCCGGCCACGGTGTTGGAGAGCCCGAAGTCGTCGCGAATCGCAGGCAGCAGGATGCCGTAGGTCAGCCGCCCGAAGGCCTGGGCCACCGCAGCTGTCACCGCCATCAGTCCGACCGCGGCGAGTCCGGTCAGGGTGCGACGCCTGGGCGGCGGGTCGGGCGCGGCCGCCTCCGGTGTCACTTGCCTCACGAGAGGAACTGTAGGGCGAAAGCCATGGGGCCGCCGAGTGAACCGACGGCCGTTCAGTCGGCGGCCGGCTCGGGCACCTCGGTTCGTGCCGGCTCGAAGGTGAACCCCTCGAAGCCGCCCTCTGCGATCTCGTTGAGGTGATCGAAGTAGCGCGATCCCGCCGGATGGGCGAGGAACTGGCGGTTCTTGCCCGGGATGTTCGCCCCCGTGTACCAGGACTTGGTTCGCGGGTAGAGGGTGCGGTTCGCGAGCCCGATGATCTCCTCGTCCCACTCCGCCTCGGCGTCCTCGGTCGGCTCCATCGCGCCGAGACCGTTCTCGTCGAGATGGCGGATGCACGCGTCGATCCACTGGGTCTGGCGCTCGCCGCCCAGCGGCATGGTGAACAGCACGCCTGGCGAGGTCGGTCCGTGGATCATGAACAGGTTCGGGAAACCGGCGATCGTCATCCCGAGGTACGTGTCGAAGCGCTGGTCCCACTTGTCCGCGAGACGCATGCCGCCGCGACCCTGCGGGTTGATCTTCAGCATCGAACCGCTCACCGCATCGAAGCCCGTGGCGAGGACCAGCATGTCGATCGGGTGCTCGCCGTCGGCGGTCATCACGCTCGTCGGCGTGAACGACTCGATCGGGTCCTCGCGAAGATCGACGAGCGAGACGTTGTCCCGGTTGTATGTCTCGAAGTAGCCGTTGTCGAGGATCAGCCGCTTGGTGGCGAAGTGGTAGTCGGGCGTCAGCTTCCGTGCCGTTTCGGGGTCGTCGACGATCTCGTGGATCTTGCTCCGCACGAAGTAGCTCACTTCGTTGTTGAGCTCTTCGTCCGCCAGGACGCCCACGAAGCTGTTGATCGAGAGGTGCATCCCACCGCGCTCCCACATCTCCTCGTAGCGCTCCCAGCGCTGCTCGGGAGTGTGGTCCTTCGCCTTGAGACGGCTCACCGGGAACGGCCAGCCACCGCGCCGGTTCATCGACTCGCGAAGCTTGCCCCAGTCCTGCCGGTACTCGTCCAGCTCGCCATCGGCGAGCGGCCGGTTCCTGGCGGGGAGCGAGTACTGCGGGGTCCGCTGGAAGACCGTGACGTGATCGGCGGTCTTGGCGATCTCCGGGATCGCCTGCACCCCGGACGAGCCGGTCCCGATCACACCGACCCGCTTGCCCTCGAAGGACACAGGCTCATGCGGCCAGCGACCGGTGTGGAACATGTCGCCGGCGAAGTCGTCGATGCCGGGATAGTCCGGCTTGTTGGCAACGAACAGCGCGCCGGTCGCGCAGATCAGGAATCGAGCAGACGCCGTGTCGCCCTGCGAGGTCTCGATCGTCCAGCGCTGGGTGGCCTCGTCGTAGCGGGCGTCCTCAACGAAGCTGTCGAACTGGATGTCCTTCAGCAGGTCGAAGCGTTCGGCGACGTGCTCGAGGTAGGCGAGCACGTCGGTGCCCTTGGTCTGGGTCTCCGTCCAGTCCCACTCGTCGACCAGTTCCTGGCTGAACGTGAAGGCGTAGAACGGGCTGCTCGGTGCATCGACCCGCGCGCCGGGGTAGCGATTGAACCACCAGGTGCCGCCGACTCCGCTGGCCCCGTCGAACGACCGCACCGACAGGCCCATCTTGTCCCGCAGGTGGTGCAAGGCGTAGAGCCCGCCGAAGCCTGCTCCAATGACGATCGCGTCGTACTGCGCCGTGGGTTCTTCGCTCATCAACTGCTCCCTGATTCCCTGATGACGGTATCCGGATCCGGGCCGAGGCGCCCCTCAGGAGAGGGTGAGCCTGCCCCTTGGTTTCAGGGCGCGCTCCCGCCTCGGTCGAGCCGCCGTCAATCCCCGACCGTCGCGGGCAGGCTCCCAGCGTGAAGCGGCGCAGGGTCGGCCTGCAACACCGGCAGCACCTTCTCGGCGAAGAGCCGCACACTCGCCTCGGCCTTCTCGAAAGGCATCCCCGAATATTGCGGCACCAGGATGATCTCCTTGCAGCTGGTCGCCTCCTGGAGCCGGCGCATCCTCGCGATGATGTCCTCTGGGGTGCCGATCGGCTGGGTCACTGCGCTGGAACCGGCCGCGCCCTGCACAGTGCGGAACGAGTCTCCCGCCGCTGCCGCCTGCTTCGCGAGCTTGTGGTACGCCTCGTAACCCTTGATGCCTTCGAAGTTGCTGGGGTCACTCAAGCCGTAGTGGGCCGCGACCTCGACGCTGTATTGGTCGAAGAGGGCATCGCCCACTGCGATGTCCTCGGGATCCTCGGTGCAGTACAGCCACAGGAGAATCGTCGGCTGGTTCGGCTCGTGACCGCCCTCGTCGAGCATGGTGTTGTACGTCCGCACCTTGGTGATCATTTCGTCGAGCGTGCCCGCCGTCACGAGGAGCTGCCCGAGACCCTGCCGCGCGGCCACCTCCATCGATGCGGTGGTGGTGAACGCGCACGCCATACGCCCGAGCAGGGCCTCCGCGTCGCGTGGCTGTGGCCGGATGGAGCACTCGGGGACCTGGAAGTGCTCACCGTCGTAGGAGAAGCGCTCCTGGCTCAGCCCGAGTCGGATGATCTCCAGTGCTTCGTCGAAACGTCCGCGTGCATGATTGCGGTCGATCCCCAGTTCCGCGTACTCCGTTGGGGCGATGCCCCGGCCGATCCCCCAGGTGTACTCCCGCCCGTCGAGCATGATGTCGAGCATCGACGCCTTCGCTGCGAGGGTCACCGGGTGCCACCACGGCAGCACGCTGACACACGAGCCGAGCGACACCCGCTCGGTTTCGCCGGCCCAGAAGGCCATCGACTGCATCACGTCGGGCCACATGGAGTACGGGGTACCGAAGTGCTCCCCGATCCAGATCGAGTCGAAGCCCAATGGCTCGGCGAGGCGACCCAGAGCGATTGTCTCCCCGATGACCTCGGCGTCCGACGGGCTCGGAGCACTGGACCAGTCGGCGGTGTTCACCCGCTCCCAATCCGACGAGTGAAAGGTGCTCGTGACGATTCCGACCTTCATGAACCACCCCTTGTCCGCGTGGCGATGCAACACCGCAGCTAGGTTGCGAAACCTAACTCCATACTCAGAGTATGGTCAATAGCCCGCTGGCTCGATGGCGTTGCCAGTCAGTCGTCGTTGCCGGCACGCAGAACGTCACCGAACACCTCAGCCATCGTCCCCATAACCTCTGCGCGGTCGGGCTCAGCCTCGAAGGTGAACAACTTCCACATGTAGGCCTCGACCATCGAGATCAGCATGAGGGCGCGTCGGCGTGTCTCGACCGTGGTGAATCGGGCTTCCCACAGCGCGGGATTGTTTGAGAAGCCTTCGACGAACCGGTCCACGTACTCCCGGTACATCGGCTCGATCCCCTTCGAACCGCCCTTCCGCGCCGCGCGATGCAGTGGACGGTCGTGTTCCCAGCGCGTGAGGACCGAGTCGGTCAACCACCGGAGAATGCTCGCTCGATCCCAGTCGACGAGGTCGCCGAACTCGCGATACATCTCCTCGGCGTTGTCCCATATCGCTCGGTTGATCTCCTCGACAATCGCTTCTTTGGTGTCGAAGTACGAGTAGACGGTGGCTCTCGCGGCACCGGCGGCCTTGGCCAGATCGTCGATCGACGTGGCTGTGAACCCCTTGGTCCCGATCAGGTCGGCTGCGACGGCAAGCAAGTGACTGCGCGTCTGCTGCCGCTGCCGCTCACGGAGCGACATGGGCTTGTCGGGTCCATCATTCATACGTTCAGTCTACTGATTGGATCGTGGCCACCTAGCCGGGTGGACTGTTCCACAATGATCCCGTGCACATCCTCGTCATCGGCGGTACCGGCCCGACCGGTCCCCTGATCGTCAACGGCCTGGTCGACCGCGGCCACACCGTGACGATTCTGCACACGGGCCGCCACGAGGTCGACACGATCCCGGGCCATCTCGAGCACATCCACACCGACCCCTTCGACGAGCAGGCGTTTCGCGACTCGATCGAGGGCCGCACGTTCGACCTGGTATTCGCGATGTACGGGCGCCTGCGATCCATCGCCAAGGTGCTGGTCGGGCGCACTCCGAGGTTGTTCTCGATCGGCGGCATACCGGCGTACCACGGCTTCACCGAACCGAGCTCGATGTTCCCCGAAGGCATGCCCATCCCCGCCTACGAGTCGTCACCGCTCGTCACCGACGACAGCAACGGCGTGAAGCCACTGAAGATCGCCGAGACCGAGAGCGACCTCTTCGCCCTGCATCCGGACGCGACCCACTTCCGCTACCCATACCTGTACGGACCCAATCAGCTGACGCCCAGGGAGTGGACGGTCGTCCGTCGCCTTCTCGACGGCCGACGATCGATCATCGTGCCCGACGGCGGACTGACGCTCATGACGTCGTCCTTCGTCGAGAACGCGACCCACACGGTGCTCCTGGCCGTCGACCGGATCGACGAGTCGGCAGGCGAGGTCTACAACGTCGGCGACGACCGGCAGTTCACCATGGCCCAACACATCGCCATCATGGCCGACGAGCTCGACCGCGACGTCGAGCTGGTGTCGGTGCCCTGGGAACTCGCCGCGCCGACCCGGCCGTGGATTGGACTCCCTTCGGCGACACACAGCGTTCTCAACACCGACAAGGTGCGCCGCGAGCTCGGTTACACCGACCTCGTCGACCCCGAGGAGGGACTCCGGCGCACCGTGCGATGGCAGGTCCAGCACCTCCAGGGCAATGCGGCCCTCGAGGAACGCCTCCAGGACCCGTTCGACTACGAGGCCGAGGACGCGATCATCGCCGCCACGCGCCGCTACGCGGCCGAGGTGAACGCCATCGAATACGAGGTCACACCCGGCTGGACCCACGGGTACTACGGGCCACGGGTCAACCCGGGCGGGCAACGGGGCAGCATCAGGGACTGAAGGGAGCCCGTTCCCGGCACTCCCGGAGTCAGCCCTCTTCGCACGCCCCCGCGATGGCAGAGAGCGTCGCCTCCATCGTCTCGTAGTTGCGTTTCACACGATCGGCGATCTCGGGAAGGAACTTCGCCCCCAGCTCCTTCAGCGCGTCGGGGCGCATGTCCTCGGTGACCTGCACGAGCCTCGTGCCCTCGCCGCTGGGCTCGATGACGAATCCCCATCTCGTCATCGGACCGGTGCCGAACTTCTCGGCCATTCGGCCCTCGAGGTAGATCTCCCAGGTCAGTCGCTCGCTGGGAGCCCACTCGGTGATCGTCGCCTGGTTGGACCACTCGACGTCGCCGTAGCGGTTGTGCCCCGAGAAGGTGGCGCCCAGACCGGGTTCCTGGCCTTCGTCCCACTCGCATCGGAAGGTCTCGGTCGACCAGTCACCCATACGAGTGATGTCGGACACCACCGACCACACGGTTTCGGGGCTCGCCGCTATCTCCCGACTGACCTGCTGTCCCATCTCATTCTCCTCTCGTCACGCTCAGGTAAGGCCGAGCTCGGCCACCGTCGAACCGATTCGGTCGACGGTCGGTTGCAGCCGGCCACGCTCCACATTCGGGTATGCCTGAAAGAAGTTCTCGGTGACCACCGGTCGCATCTTCTCGGCGGGCAGCCCGCCCAACAATGCTGCGACGAAATCGCCGCTCGGTGTCGGGTCGGCCTCCTTCGTCAGTCGCGCACTGGGGAACCCGACATAGGGCCAGATTCCCTCGGCGTGACCGAGATCGGCCCCGAGCACCACGTTCGGGGTCCGGTCGAACAGCTCGCCCGAGAACTCCTCCGGTACCTGCATCGCAGAATGGGTGACGAAGCACTGACGCCGCCAGTACTCACTCGGCGTCAGCGACAGCTCGACGCGACGATCCAACCCCTCCCGGGATGCTCGCATCGACATGTGAAAGAGACCGTGGGCGTCGAGCTCGGCGAGGAGGGGGGCGACCCAAGCCATGCCCATCTCGGTGAACGCCAGCCGCAGCTCCGGGAAGCGCTCGAAGGTTCCGCCGGCGATCATCGACCACAGCGGACGCCTCGCGAACCAGTCGGCCTCGAACGCCCACACGAACCTCTCGGTCCACGGATCGTCACCCAGGTAGTCCGGATTTCCCTTGGAGATGTGCACCTCGACGGTGAGGCCCAGCTCGACGCACGCTTCCCAGAGGATGTCGTAGCGCGGATGGTGGTAGAGGGGCAGGTAGTACTCGAGCGGCAGGAGGATGCCGGTGGTCAGCCCGCTCTCGTAGGCGCGGTGGATCTCCTCGACGCACCAGTTCACGTCGTCGAGAGTGCCCAGCACGATCAGACCGAGGAGCCGGTTTGGGTCGGCCGAGCAGAACTCCGCCAACCACCGGTTGTAGGCACGGGCGCCCATTCGAACGAGCTCGGGCGGGAAGCTGCCCGCGTCGGGATCTCCCTCAACCGCAGCCGTCGCCAGCCCGGACCCGAACGGCGGGTCGTTGCTGCTCTGATCGTCCGGGTTGAGCACCTCGCAGGCGATCCCGCTCTGATCCATCGCCTTCAGTCGCAGCTCCGGGTCCCACGTGAGGGCCGTGCCGACAAGTGGGTCATACCCCTCGGTTCCGCGGAACTTGTCGTGGAAGCCCTCCGGGAAATAGGAGTCCTCGGAGGCCGGCGACCACCGCCACTTGTGCGTCGCGAGGTACTCGTCGAACTGGCGGTGCAGGCGCTTCTCCAGATAGTCCCGGTACACCGGGGTCGGCGCACCGACATGGCCATCACCCGACGCGATGCACCACTTCGCACCTGCTGTGGCGTCCACACTGCGATCAGCCATGTTGGCCCCCGCTCGTCATCGTATGACCGTTCGTCCTGCCGACGCCGCGTCTCAACGGAGCCGGTCCGTGGCGATCCAACTGCTGGCCGTCTCGTCGTCGTACCCCAGATGCTCGGTGAGGACCTCCCAGAGGTGTTGACCGAGCGTCGGACCCGCGTTTTCCACCACAGCTGGAGTCGAGTGCAGATCGAACGCCCGACGCTCGGCCCACGTGTGGCCGTGCACTGGGTGAGCGACGCGTGCGTAGTAGTCACGGTGGGCGAGCTGCGGGTCGGCCCGCAGGTCCTCCGCGAAGGCGACGCGGTGGGCGGCAACGCCGTGGCCCTGCAGCAGCTCCTCCAGCTCGGCGACGTCCCGGCCGCGGCTCCAACCGGCGATCTCAGCATCGATGTCGTCGGCGGCGGCGAGTCGCTCGGCGAGTCCGAGCTTGGCCCGGTCTGAACCGATCAGTCCTGCTAGCGCTCGCCACTGGTCGTCGCTCTCGCAGGCGATGGCGATCCAGCGATCCTCGCCGGCGACGGGATACACCCCATGGGGAGCGATGTTGCGATCGGCGTTGCCATTCCAGGTTCCTTCGCGGCCGTTGATCTCGTCGTCGAGGAATGCCGGGCCGAGGAGATGCATCGCGCCTTCGGCCTGACTGAGGTCGATGTGTTGACCGCCGCCACCGCGACGGCGGTGATCCAGCGCGGCGAGGATGGCGATGACTGCAAAGCGAGGCGAGGGGAAGTCGGTGTAGGTCCCCCACGGGCCTGCAGGATCGCGGTCGGGCCATCCGGTGGTCGGGTAGAGGCCGGCGACCGCTGCCCCGGTCGTGCCGAAGCCCGCCAGCTTGCGCAGGGGGCCCGTCTGGCCGGCGAGGGTGCTCGACAGGATGATGACGTCGGGGTTGAGTTCGAGCAGCCTGCCCGCGCCCAGTCCATGGGACTCCAGCACCCCGGCCGAGAACGACTCCACGATCACGTCGGCCCAACGCACCAGGTCCTCCATGACCGGGCGGACCTCCTGAGCTGCGATGTCGATCGGGAAGCTGAGTTTGCCGGCGTTGAACGAATGCCACAGCACGGAGTTCTCGAAGCCACCCAGCTCGCCGAGAAACGGAGATGCGCCCCGCACTGGATCCGCTTTGCCCTCGGTCTCGACACGGATCACCGTGGCACCGAAGTCGGCGAGCTGGCGGGTGGACTCGGGACCGGCGATCGCCCAGCTGAAGTCCAGCACCTTCACTCCCTCGAGAGGCAACACCTCGGCCGGCTCGCCGCCTTCGGTCTCGCGGCGCGGGACCGGAGCGGGTCGGACGTCCTCGGTGTGCTGACCGAGCAGCGGAGCCGCATCCTGGGAGTGCAATGGCGTGGAGGTGAAGCGGGCGAACCGTCCGTTGTGGCGGACGCCGTCGATCACGTCCCAGTAGCCACGCTCGGCGAGGTGCGGGGACTCCAACAGGTCGTGCGTGGTCATCGCGACGGGTGGCCAACAACCGGTGCTCTTCCGCCGCCGCGGTGACCTCGGCTCTGGTCTTAGTCGCCAGGAACCGGCTGAGCACCCGATTTCCCTCGTGGTACATCTCGATCGCGTCCGGGTCGTCGGTCAGCAACAAGCCGAAGCCAACCCAGTCGACCTCGATGAACGATTTGGGGCAGCCGCCTTCGCTGTACACCCAGTCCCAGAGGCGGACGGTGTAGGGACCGATCACCGGACCGAAGAGAAAGGACGCGGCAACGTACCCGTCGGCGCACTTGTGCAGTATCTGCGAGAGCAGTGGCCCGAGCCTCATGCCACCAGCAACCCGCCGACCCGGCTCCTGACCCGCGAGCGGGTACGTGCCCAAGAGCTGATTGGCCGAGACGTACGACGCCTGGGCAGACACCGACGCATGCTGGCCGCGTCCCGACCTTGCCCGTTGCGTCAGTGCCATCAGCGCTGCGCACGCCGCATCCAGTGCTGCGAAGTTCCACACGACCGGCTCGCTGACCCGCAGCGGCGCCCGGTCCTCGTCCCCGGTGAGGCTCATCGTGCCCGACGCTGCCGACAGCGTGAGGTCGGTCGCCGCCCAGTTGGCCTTCGGGCCGGTCTCCCCGAACGGAGTCACGTTCACGGTGACCAGACGTGGATCAGCGGCTCGCCAGGCCTCGAGATCGGCTTCCATCGCACCGCTGTGCAGCACGACGTCGGCCCCGGCGACCAGCCGATCGAGCTCGCCGGGGTCCTTGACGACGACCGAGCGCTTGCCGCGGTTCAACGCTCGGTGCACCAACGACTGTTCGAGTCCGGGCTGATCGTCGATGAACGGAGCGAGCCGTCGCGTTCGGTGACCCTCCGGCGGCTCGACCGCAATGACGTCACAACCCAGCTGAGCCAGAAGCACCCCAGCGAGGCCACCCCGGTCGTCGGTCAGATCGATGACCCGATACGCCAGCTCCATATGTTCGTCGGCCATGCCGGCCGCGGCGCCGCCCTTGGAAGGCTGGTCGGAGTGGGAAGAGGCCATTGATCTCGGATTCCTCGGAGAGTTGGTTCCGCTCGAAGCGGACAGTTCACCAGACTGCGTTGTCGATCTTCAGCTGCAGCACCTCGTCGCCGGAGTAGCCGAGCTCGGCCAAGACCTCGTCGGTGTGCTCGCCGTACTCGGCCTTGGTTCCACGGACCCCGGGGTGGTCACCGACGTCGAATGGTCTGGGCGGCCCCACAAAGCCATCGTCGAAGGTGACCAGGTACTCGTTCTCCAGGATCCCCGGGGCGTGGGCGAGATCCTCGAGCCGGTTGACCGGGGACACCCAAGCGCCGCACCCACGAAGAACGCTGAACCAGTGGTCTGTCGAGTGTTGACGAAAGTGAGGTACCGCGATGGAACGAAAGTCGGTGCGGTGCTCTCGGACCGCGTCGATGTCGGCGAAGCGCGCATCGGCGAGCAGGTAGTCCAGCCCAGCCGCCTCTGCGAGCGCCGGCCACTGCGGCGGGTGCAGGGTGGCGATGGCGATCCATCCGTCCGAGGTCTCGTAGATCGTGAACAGCGGGTTCGTGGTGTCTCCAGGCGAGAAGCGCTCGAGCCGGGTGCCGAGGTTCGCTGCGACACCTACGGCCTGGTTCTGCAGCCACAACAACGACTGCGTCTGTGAGGTCCCGACGACGAGGCCCTTCCCGGTGATCGAGCGCTTCACCAACCCTGCGAGCACAGCCGAGGCCATGTGGGTGCCGGTGAGAACATCGCTCAACGAACCGGGTGGATAGGTCGGCTCGTCCGTCGGAGCGATGCCGTCCATGAAGCCCGCGTAGGCCATGCCCACCGTGTCCTGGCACACCTCGTCGGCCATGTCGCCGATGAGACCGAAACCACCACCCCGGCAGTACACCAAGCTTGGGTTGAGCGTCATCAAGGTGTCGGGGTCAGCCCCATAGCGATCGAGAGCACCGCCTCTGAGGTTCGTGATGAACACATCGGCCCTGCGGATCAGTCGCTCGAATACTGGCCGACCGGACTCGGACGAGACGTCGAGCGCGACGGACCGCTTGTTGCGATTGAGGGACGCGTACACCCACTCCTGACCTCGCTCATCGAAGGTCACGCCGAATGCGCCGCCGAGGCTACGCATCACGTCGGCTTGCCCCACCTGTTCGATCTTCACCACGTCGGCGCCGAGGCTGCCGAGCGTCAACCCGGCGATCGGCCCCTGGACGTACATCGCGAGCTCGACGACCCGGATGCCTGCCAGGGCAGATCCATCGTCGCTGAGGCCTCCCGATTCCGAAGGCTCGCCAGAGGTCGCGGTCACAGGTGCTCCTTCAGAAACGCGACTGTCTGGTCGAGAGCGCGGTGGGCTTCCGGGAAGCTGAGGATCGTGAAGAAACCGTGCATGACACCGTCGTAGCGGGTCAGCGTGACGGGATTGCCGGCTGCCTCGAGACGCCGTGCGTACTCCTCGGTCGCATCACGAGTCGGGTCGTACTCCGCTGTCATCACCAGATTGGCCCCCAGACCCGAGAGCTCGGTCGCCGCGGCAGGACTGCAGTAGCGCTCTGCGCGCCGAGCCGGATCCGGGACGTACATGTCCCAGAACCACTCGCACCCCTCGTTGGTCAGGACGCAGTTGTCCTCCCGACCCAGCTCGGGATTGGAGACGCGCATCTCGGTGCTGCCATACGCCGTCACCACCACGTCGGGCACCCGGCCACCCTCATCACGAGCGCGTTGGACTACGCCGAACGAGAGTGATCCTCCGGCGCTGTCGCCACCCACTGCGAGCCTGCTCACATCTCCGGGGACCTGCTCGGGGCCGGTCAGGAGCCAGTTCCACACGTCCACACAGTCGTCGAGCCCAGCCGGAAACGGATGCTCAGGAGCGAGCCGGTAGTCGACCGACACGATCACGACATCGGCCGCGTTGGCCAGGTTGCGGAGGTACTCGTCGTGCATGTCGAGGTCGCCGATGGCGAAGCCACTGCCGTGCAGGTACATCAGCACCGGTAGATCGGTGGCCTCGCCCGGGCGGTAGACGCGCACCGCCACCGAGCCATCTCGAGTCGGCGCCTGCACATCGAACCACTCGAAGATCTCAGTCGTCGGCGGAATCGCGGTCCTGCGAATCAGCTCACGCATCTGGTGCACCGACATCTCGTGGATCGGGAGGTTGCCCTTCCGGTTCGCCTCGAGCAGGGCTGCAGACTGGGGTGTGAGCGGCATGTGGGGCTCCTGACGTCGTTTAGAGCAACTCCGGAGCGAAGAGCGCGACCGCATTGTCGTGTTGGTACCTGCGACGCAGCTCCTCGGAACGGAAGGGCATGTTCGGGATCTCGGCCGCGCAACGCTCGAACGTCAAGAGCGGGTAGTCGCTGGCCCACATGATCTTGTCGCCGCCCCGGGTGTTCGCGTAGTCGAGGACCTCCTTGGCGAGGTGCTTGGGCGCCACGGCCGACGACATGAAGTAGAGGTTCGGCCACTTGGCCATCAGGTGTGCACAGACATTTGCCCACGGCTGACCGCCGTGCGACATCACGATCTTGAGATCGGGGAAGAAGGCGCAGACGTCATCGATGGCCATCGGATCCTGCGGCCGAGCCGGGACCCGAGGTCCTGGCAGGCCGACGTTCAATCCAATGGGCACACCGAGCTCGCAGCACTTGGCGTAGAGGGGGTAGTACTCAGGCGCGTTGTATGGCAGCTGTGTGATCAACCCGATGGCGCGGATGAGGCGAAAGTCGTGGTCGACCACCATTCGCTCCGCCTGTTGGACGGCGGCCATTCCCTCCCGCGGATCGATGATCGCGGCCCCCCGAAAGCGAGACGGGTGCAATTCGATCGCGTTGAGGACCCAGTCGGTGTCGTCATCCCTGAAGCCTGACGTGAGGAGCCCGGCGTGCACCTGTGCCGCATCCATCTCCTCGATCAGCTGCTCCAACGTGGTTCCGCGTTCTCGTCGCTCGGCCAGACCAGGGAAGGTGTGATCCACGGTCGGCGCGCCCTGGTGCATGCCGATGTTGGGGTTCATCCAGGCGTCGAACAGCGGTGCGTCGGTCATCGGGCTCGCCTCGCGGGGATGTGGCGCATGTTCGGTCAGCTGACGTCGAGGCCTTCGAGCTGGCCGGCATTGCGCCACTCTTCGAGCTTGCTCCAATAGGCGGCCGATCCGTGGGCATAGCCCTCGAGCCGGATGTCGCGCCGCACGTCCGTCGGCCTGCCCTCCTGGTTGTAGTAGCCGGGCGTACACGACTCGGGTTGGCCTCCGAATCGCACGGCGAAGGGGTTTCTCGCTGGGAGGAGTTGCTCTTCGACGAACGCGGCCTCTGCTTCGCTCGTGGGGTGCGCTGCCTTCGCACCGCGCTGGCTGAGCGCGTCAATGATGTAGGCGACGTGCCGAGCCTGGCTGTCGAGCGGCGTGCTGTAGTTGACGCTGAGGGTCTGGGTGAACAGACCGCCGAGCACGAACAGGTTCGGAAAGCCGTGCGACATGATCCCGTGCATCGTCCGGTAGCCGTCGCTCCAGTGGTCGTAGATGGACTCCCCGTCGATGCCGTAGATCGGTATGCCGATCCGGTGCCGGAAGTCGCTCGTAATCTCGAACCCACTCGCATAGATGATGCAGTCGACCTCGTACTCGACGCCGTTGGCGACCAAGCCCTTCGGCGTGATGCGCTCGACACCCTGCGTCGAGCTGACGTCGACCAACGTGACGTTGGGGTGGTTGAACGTCGGCAGGTAGTCGTCCGAGAACGTCGGCCGCTTGCAGAAGAACCCGTACCACGGCTTGAGCATCTCGGCATGCTCCTTGCGGGTCACGACCTCGTCGATGCGATTGCGGACGTCCGCCATCGTCATGTGGTCGCCGAGTTCCGCTATCTCGATCTTCTCCTCGATCGTCAACGCCGACCGATCGAGCCGCGACCTGATCTCGTTGATGTACTCCCCGGTCCTGATCATCGACTCCCGCAGAAGAATCTGTTCCTTGGCGGGCTTCCCCATCTCGACTCGCTCGAAGTCGCGCATCAGCCGAGCCTGCCAACCCGGTTCGAGGGACTCGGCCCACGCTGCGGGCGTCGGCTCGTTCCCGCGTGGACTCACCGACGAGGGGGTGCGTTGGAAGACGAACGTCTCCTTCGCCGCCTCACCAACGTGGGGGACGATCTGGATCGCACTCGCGCCGGTTCCGATCACGGCGACCCGCTTGTCCGACAGCTTCGTGAGCCCGCCGGTGGGGCCACCGCCGGTGTACTCGTAGTCCCAACGGGCGGTGTGGAACGTGTGCCCCTCGAACTCGTCGATGCCCGGTATCCCGGGCAAACGCGGGCGAGACGCCGAACCGGTGCCCATCGTCACGAACTTGGCGCGGATCGTGTCGCCCTGACTGGTGGTCACCGCCCAGTGCGACGCGTCCTCGTCCCACCGCATCTCGGTGATCCAGGTGTGAAACAGAGCGTTCTTGTAGAGGTCGAAGTGCTCGCCGATGCGCTTGGCGTGCTCTTTGATCTCCGGCGCGTGGGAGTAGCGCTCTTTGGGGATGTAGCCGGTCTCCTCGAGGAGCGGAAGGTAGATGTATGACTGCACATCACACTGCGCACCGGGATAGCGGTTCCAGTACCACGTGCCACCGAAGTCGCCCGCACCGTCGACGATGCGGATGTTTGTACGCCCGCGCTCTTTGAGTCGGGCCGCGGTCAGCAACCCCACCCATCCGCCACCGAGAACGAGGACCTCCACGTCCTCGTCGACAGCATCACGCGGGGTGGCGGGCACATACGGATCGCTGACCAGATATTCCGGATGCGAGTCGAAGTCGACCTGTAGGTACTGCTGGTCGTAGTCCTTGCGAACCCGCCTGTCGCGCTCCTCGCCGTACTTGGCTTCGATCTCAGCCAGATCCCGATCGAACCCGAAATCGAACTCGTCCTTCAGCTGCTCGTAGAGCGACACGCTGTCACCTCTCGTCGCCCGCCATCGCGAGCCTCGCTCACCGACCCGAAGCTAAACCAGACTCTCAGTCTGGTCAATAGGCTCAGAGTCTCAGG
>Ga0114932_10002353_pt1 | contig 20026 bp, 26 predicted proteins | sample 2SBtaG_2_FD_87286 | JGI IMG/M metagenome (GOLD analysis project Ga0114932, IMG submission 87286) | Deep subsurface microbial communities from Kolumbo volcano to uncover new lineages of life (NeLLi) - 2SBTROV12_ACTIVE470 metaG | ecosystem: Environmental > Aquatic > Marine > Volcanic ... | reverse complement strand
TGGCGCGGTTGAAAACCGGAACGCCGCCGCGGCTCGATGGGCGTACGATTGACTTTCAGCAACTTGAAAAGCAATTTGGTGATGAACCCAGGCCGGTTTTTTCTTATCTTGGGGATCGCTCGCTGCATCCGCAGCAGGTGTGTTGTTACCTAACAGCCACCAACGAGGTGACACACGATATTATTCGGGAGAATCTCGGGAGCTCACCGATTTATGGCGGCACGATTGAAGGAGCAGGACCGCGTTATTGCCCCTCGGTGGAAGACAAGGTGGTGCGTTTTGCAGAACGGACTTCGCACCAGATTTTTGTTGAGCCAGAGGGGCTGGATACATCGGAAATCTACCCGAACGGGATTTCGACAAGTCTGCCCTTCGATGTGCAATGGAAACTGGTTCAGAGCATTCGGGGTTTTGAACGCGCGCGCATCACGCGGCCAGGTTATGCCATTGAATATGATTATTTTGACCCAAGAGACCTGCAGCTGTCGTTGGAGACGCGGGCACTAGAGGGGCTGTTTTTTGCGGGGCAGATCAACGGCACTACAGGTTATGAAGAGGCGGCCGGTCAGGGGTTGGTGGCAGGGCTCAACGCAGGGCGTCGGAGCAAAGGGTTGGCGGCGTGGACTCCGCGCCGTGATCAGGCCTACATTGGTGTGATGATCGACGACTTGGTGACCCGCGGTGTGACCGAGCCCTATCGGATGTTCACATCGCGCGCGGAGTATCGGCTTCAGTTGCGAGAGGACAATGCGGACTTGCGGTTGACGGAAATAGGTCGTGAACTCGGCTTGGTAGAGGATGCACGCTGGCAATGCTTCCATACCAAACGAACCCGGCTCGACAATGAGCGAAGTCGCTTGAGCAGACAGTGGATTAACCCGGGAGATTCTGTTGCCGAAGCGTTGCTAGGACAGCCCATTAAAGAGAAGACGCGTGCAATTGATTTGCTCAAGCGACCAGACATAACCTACGAGCAGGTGCATACGCTTACCAGCGGGCCCGATGGGACGACTGACCGAGCTATTGCTACGCAACTCGAAGTGGAGGCTCGTTATGCCCCTTATATTGAGCGCCAGAATGATGAGATTGAACGCCGCCGCCGCCACGAAACGATGACAATACCCGATGAATTTGACTATACAAAGGTTCGGGGGCTATCGAACGAAGTCGCAGATAAGCTGCTGAGCCATCGCCCGGCGTCGCTTGGTCACGCAGCGCGTATTTCTGGTGTTACCCCGGCGGCCATTTCCTTACTGTTGGTCCATCTTCATAAGCGTGCGATGCTCTCGGCGGCCTAATTCCGTTGATGCAGGGCGCTTCCAATTCGCCCGAGACTCGGTTGCGTGAGGGCGCAGTTCGTTTGGGGTTGGACCTGAGCGCTGTGGCGATAGCACAGTGTCTCGATTTCGTTGACTTGCTTATGAAGTGGGGGCGGGTACATAACCTGACTGCAGCACGCGACGCCGGTGAGGTCGTCACGCGACACCTTTTGGACAGCCTGACGATATTGCCCTTGGTGCGCGGCCAGCACATGTTGGATATCGGAAGCGGGGCAGGGTTTCCTGCCTTGCCCCTGGCCATAGCGCGACCGGATAACAGCTGGGTCCTGATTGAGGCGAGGCAGAAAAGGGTAAGTTTTCTTGAGCACGTGATTAGGCAGTTGCAATTGACGGGAATAACGGTGATCAATGGCCGTGTAGAGGATTACCGACCGCAACGGCTTTCTGATACGCTAGTCATGCGCGCCTTCGCGCCCCTTCCTGAGTTGGTGGCTTCGACCCGGCACCTCTGGCACGCGCGGGCTACGGTAATCGCCATGAAGGGGAAGGAGCCGCTTGAGGAGTTGAAGGCTTTGTCTAAAGAAGTACAGGACTGCGCAACCGTGGTGCCGTTGTCGGTTCCAGGGTTAGAGGCTAGCCGCCACGCAGTGGTTTTCAGCAACTTGAGTGGCGGTGCTGTCGGCTAACGTAGGTGATACCATGACCAGAACGATCGCCGTTGCTAATCAGAAAGGCGGTGTCGGCAAAACCACAACAGCGATCAACCTCAGTGCTTCGCTGGCCAGGATGCGCCGACGCATTCTGCTGGTTGATCTTGACCCCCAGGCCAACGCCAGCGCGGGTTGTAATATTAACCGAGAGGGTGTTGAACACAGTACTTACTCGGTTCTTCTCGGCTTGTGCGAGGCTCGTGAAGCGATCTCGACGACCGTTTTTGGTGTTGATGTATTACCAGCGGAGGCTGATCTGGCGGGTCTTCAGGTCGAGCTCTCTGGGGCGGAAGACCGGGATTTTCGGTTACGTAGTGCACTAAAGACACTCGACGAATACGACTACATCTTGATCGATTGTCCACCCGCGTTAAACATGTTGACGATCAATGCATTGATAGCGGCGAGTTCTGTTCTAATTCCTGTTCAGTGCGAGTACTTTGCCTTGGAGGGCTTGTCCGGATTGCTTGAGACCATTGCGCGGGTTCGGCAGGCACACAATCCCAGTCTTGCAATCGAAGGGCTGCTTCGGACCATGTATGATCGCCGCAATCGCCTTGCCAATGAGGTAGCGGAGCAACTGCGCGAGCACTTTCCGGACAATCTGTTTCGCACGGTAGTGCCAAGAAACGTGCGCTTGGCCGAATCACCCAGTTACGGGATGCCTGTGATTGACTACGATGCAAAGTGTGCCGGCAGTGAGGCATACCTAGCGTTGGCTGGAGAAATGATAGCGCCGGCGGGCGGAGGCATCGGCGAACTGAAAACACGCACCAACCTGTGAGCGAACCGTGACGAAGAAAGCAAGATTAGGTCGTGGACTGGACGCCCTCCTCACCGGAGTTGAGAAAACGGTCAACGAGGGGGACGGCGCGTTGCGCCAGCTGCCCCTCGACAGCATTCGGCAAGGCCGTTACCAACCGCGGGTGCGCATCGATGAGGCAAGCTTGCGTGAGCTTGCGGCATCGATTGCCATGCAGGGCATCATTCAGCCAATTGTTGTACGTGAGACCGTTGCCGGGGGCTTCGAGTTGATCGCCGGGGAGCGACGCTGGCGAGCCAGCAAGCTCGCAGGGTTAACAGAAATCCCCGCGTTGATTCGACAAGTTTCAGATGAGAACGCGTTGGCGGTGGCGCTAATTGAAAACATCCAACGCCAAGAACTCAATCCGGTTGAAGAGGCCGCTGGGTTGAGGCGGCTCTTGGATGAATTCGGCATGACCCACCAGCAGGTTGCTGAGCAGGTGGGACGGTCGCGAGCGGCAGTCTCAAATTTATTGCGACTGCTTAATCTTGTTCCAGTGGTTCGAGAACATCTGGAACTGGGCCGTATTGAAATGGGACATGCCCGGGCCGTGCTCGCACTGCCACGAGAGCAACAGCAGACGGCCGCCGCATCGGTAATACAACGACGGTTGTCTGTGCGCCAGACCGAAAAGCTAGTCAGAGGCCTGTTGAGCGGCGTGCGCAAGAGTAAGCGGGTGCCACCGGTTAAAGATGCAGACCTCAGCAAACTGGAGACAGAGCTTTCTGAAGCGCTGGCAGCGCCGGTCGTCCTAGAGGATAGCGGAGGCAAGGGCCGCGTGATTATTCAATACTACAGTCTTGATGAGCTCGACGGGATCATTCAGAAGTTCCGATGACATGTGGGCTGCATGAGCAACGCCACACTTACTTGCGCTGGATACCGATAACGTGGCCCGCTTGGGGTGGTTTTGTGAGTTCTTGGTGACGCAGCATCATCGTGGAAAGCTTGTCGATCGCCGCAGCCGGCAGGACCGAGGATCGCCGAATATTAAGGTCGACGTGCATTAGCAACTGCTCACTGGTTGCCGCAAGAAAACCCGCATTCGCATGGTACATGTTGAGAAAGCAGTGCAACCGTTTGCTGTCGTAATCGAGTAGTTGGCAAGTAATAAGGATCGGATCACCGAGCTTGAGTTCGCGAAGATAGGTAACGTGTTGTTCCAACGTGAACGTAGATCCGTTTGTTTGGCGGACGTAGTCTAGACCCAGACCTAATTGGTCTAACAGGTAGTCGGTTCCATATTGATCAAATGCGACGTTGTAATATGCCATGTTCATGTGGCCGTTATAGTCGATCCACTCAGAGGCAACCTCAACAACGGGGCAGTTGAGAAGTTGCTCGGATAAATGTTCGATCGGCACCATGGCGGTTAATCCGTGTCAGCGTTTTCTTGCTCGCGTGTCGCATTCATGACGTCCACTAACACGGCGATAATGAGATTGAATACGGCGACGCCAGCGATGAAGATAAAACTCAAAAAGTAGATCCAAGCAAAGGGAAAGACCTGTTGGATAGGCAACATAACCGTTTCCCAGCTTGATAGCGTCATCACTTGGACTAGCGTGAGCATAGCAATCCCAACGTCAGACCAACGCGCAGGATCTGTGTCAGCGAAAACCATCGAGCCGAAGGTGCCGTAAATATAGACAATGATGAACAACAACAGGCAGACATAAAAGATTCTGGGGATGGCTTTGAGCATACTGTCGATGATGAACCGCAACTCCGGCAGTACAGAGATCAGTCGTAATACGCGGAAGATTCGCAACAGACGAAGCAAGAAGGCGGATTCGCTACGGTCAAGGGGAATCAAGGAAATCAAGACGATCACACTATCGAATACGTTCCAGCCATTTTTTAGGAAATCCCGTTTCCTTGGTTCGCCGATGAAGCGGACCAATAACTCAACCACGAAAAACAGTGTGATCGCATAATCAATTTGGTCAATCAATAAAAGAGCAGCGTCGCTGAGTGGGTAAGTGCGACCGCCCGAGGCAACCGCTGATAATAGAATGACGCCGATAACGACGGCTTGAAACCATCGATTGTTGCGAAGACAGTTAAAGAAATCGATCATTGTTTTGCGTGTGTCGAACTATTGTGCCCAACGCTATGGTACTGGTCGCGGTGAATAGAATATTTGGCAACCGTTTCGGCCCACGGTTGTCCCGTGAGTAACTTTTCTCGAAAGTGTGCCAGGCGCACAACACGTGCACTCCCTACCGCCTCGACACCGCGTGCGAATAGGGGTTCAGGAAGACAGCTGGCAGTGGGGCCGATGACGGCAATCTGCGCTGAGGTCGAGCAGTGAGTGAGTACCTCATCTAGACTGCCGTTAAGCAAAGTGAGCGCGGTTATGAAAACGGGGTTGCAGTCCTTGAGTTGAGAAAGATCCAGCGTCACTGTAAAACGCCCTACCTCACACAGAAATCTGGGGTTTTGTTCGATGATGGTCAGCGATGCTTCATCAGGCATCAGGTCAAGAAGGGGTCGAAAGAAGCCAACCATGCCGACATGATCGCTACCACGTGGATGAAGGCCCACCAGGGGGTCGGGTGCCAGGTCGAGTTGTTTTGAGGAGGAGGCGAAGTGGTGTTGACTGAGCGCATTGCTGGCACCGAGGCCAAGCGCGCATAGTGCTGCATTTGTACTAGCGAAGTGTCGTGATAACGATAGCGCGCAGTGATTGAGGATGGGCGTTGATTCAATCGCACTTTGCAACGCTGGCAGGGCGTTATCAAAGTGGGTAGAAAAAAACCCACAACTCCCATCAGCGAGCTCAACGGCGCCAAATTTCTTGCACGGTGTCCCGTCGGCTCTTGCAGGGGGCAGGTGAATTCCGCTTACTGCAGGGACGTTCTTGTCTTGGCAAACAGCTTCAATAGCGGCAACGAGGTCTTGGTTAAAGGACATGGCTAGACTCGCGCAGGGTTCGTGTGCCAAGGCCGTCGAAGTCTCGTTGTCGAAAAGCTTCGTAGACAACGATTGCAACTGCATTGGACAGATTAAGGCTGCGGCTGCCCGCGCGCATCGGCAAGAACAACTGGTGTTCTGATGGCGTGTGTCCGGCGACTGCGGTGGGCAGGCCATTTGTTTCAGAACCGAAGATGAGTGCGTCACCGGGCTGGAATTCGGCCTGGTGATACGGGCGGGTGTGGTGACTGGAATAGGTAAAGCGACGCTCATCTGGATGCTGCTCGGCGAAGGAGTCGAAGTCGGGATAAACACGGACGCTTGTCATTGCCCGGTAGTCAAGTCCTGCCCGGCGCAAACTGCGGTCATCGAGATCAAACCCAAGTGGTTCGATGAGGTGTAAACGGCACCCAACGTTCGCACATAAGCGAATGATGTTACCCGTATTGGGGGGAATCTGCGGTTGACACAGAACCACTTCAAACATGTTGGCGCATTTTACCGATACGAAATTAGAGTGGCTTGACCACGGTTAGCACGATGATCGCTACCAGGATTAAAACAGGGATTTCGTTAAACCAGCGATAAAACACATGGCTGCGTTGATTGCGATCGTGGTTGAAGAGATAAACCAGTCGGGCGCAGAAAAGATGATAGCCGATAAGCGCAGCGACTAGAATAAGCTTGGCGTGGAGCCAGCCGCTGCCGCTGCCCAGCCCGTATCCAAGCCACAACCACAAGCCGCACCCCACGGTGAGAAGCCCGCCGGGCGTGGCAATACCGTAGTACAGTTTTCTTTCCATTATCTTGAAGCGAGCCTGGCTAGCTGCGTCATGATCGGCCATGGCGTGGTAGACGAAAAGGCGTGGCAGGTAGAACAACCCCGCGAACCACGTCACCATGAAGATAAGGTGAAAAGATTTGACCCAGAGCATGCCGGCGACCTCGCCGAATCTGACGCGTTATCTTTGGACACACCAGCACAAAAGAAACCGAGGTGTCCTGTTAGTCTAGAAGAGAAGATCATAACATGCGCGATAGACCGCACCTCCAAGCGTTGGGCCCGTATTGGACGCATAGCCTAGAGATTTTTAAACTTGGTCAATTGGCGTCGTTGTCGCTTGTCAGGCCGGCCATGTGCTGTGCCCGCACGGCGTTGTTGTTGGAGTTCCGCTTGACGGAGGCGTCGTCGTTCACAGCTGTCGTCATCCTCCTGATACAGTGCCGCGGCAAGTGCGGGTCCGAGGCGCTTCTCTGCAAGATCGATGATTTCGATCTCGTAAGTCAATAGCCCCTTTCGAATTGAAACGCGATCCCCTATAAAAACGCGTTTGCCGGGTTTTGCACGTTGCTGATTAACGACAATGTGGTTGCGGCGGGCAGCCTCGCTGGCTAAATGACGCGTTTTGAAAAAGCGGGCTGCCAAGAGCCATCGGTCGAGGCGGACTCCCTGATCGTCGCTCATAGGGGTAGCATTAGATAAATGGGAGCACAATATTGCCATTGTCGCAGCTAAAGCGGCAGGGCTGGAATCAATATGATTGCCTTAAATGAGTTGTCTTTGGTGTTAGCAGGCCATGAGCCTGTACTGATTGATCGATCTGACCGCGATAGCCGTGCGGCAGTGGCCATGATCATCGATAGCAGCGGCTCTCAAAGTGACCCGAACGTCATCTTTATTGAGCGGGCACAAGATCCGAAAGATCCCTGGTCCGGTCATATGGCCCTTCCAGGAGGACGTTGTGAGACAAGTGCAGAGAGTGTCGTAGATGCAGCACGCCGCGAGACGCAAGAGGAAATTGGGCTTTATCTACCGTGCGATGGTTTGCTTGGTCGTCTTGATGATTTGCAGGGTCGACATGCTGGGCGGAGCCAAGGCCTCGTCATTTCTTGCTTGGTGTTCAGGGTCGATAAAAAGGCCGTATTCACGCTTAATCACGAGGTGGCAGATATCGTGCAGGTGCCATTTTCGGTATTGTTGGATAAAGATAACCACACAACCATTGAGTACCCTGCTCCGGGCTCAGAGCGTTATCCGGCGGTGCGTTTTGTTCCAGATGACTCGCGCGTTATTTGGGGGTTGACCTACCGTTTTCTCAGGCAATTGGTGGGGTTGTTCGGGCATTGCTTGCCGGAATCATGACGCAGTGCCGCGCTGTGATTTTCTCTCTTGTTCCCGGGATATTGAACCGGGGGCGCCGCCTTTGGGCCGGGTCTGGCAATCGATTATCATCGTATTTTGATCCACGGTAATGGTTGTGCAACGTCAAGAGGCCAAGAACCCATGACACCGTCAAATATGCGGTCAGTTTTGTTGGGAACACTGCTGTCAGCGCTGTGGATAATGTTATCTGGCCATTGGGATGTACGCTTGCTCCTGTTGGGTGTTTTGTCTGTCGGGGTGACGGTATGGATGGCGCGGCGCATGGACATCGATGACGCTGAGGGGCTGCCCATGCAACAGTTACCGCGGTTAATTGCTTACTTGCCATGGTTAGCGCGGGCAGTCGTTGCATCGAATATAGATGTCGCTCGCCGCGTGCTGACGCCATCACTGCCGATTGAGCCAACGACGGTACGGGTGCACGCGGATCAAACGACAGTGGTCGGGCGGGTGGTTTACGCAAACTCGATTACCTTGACTCCTGGGACGATTACGCTTGAAGTGGAGGACGACGCAATAGAAGTTCACGCGTTGACAGGTGAAGGTGCCCACGATCTTTGTACAAACGAGATGGGCCGACGCGTGACAGCCTGCGAATCGCGCTAGATGCTAACACTGACTTTACTCGTGTTGCTGGTATCCATGGCGCTCGCATTACTGCGAGCTGTAAAAGGCCCGACGGTATACGATCGCATTTTAGCGGCCAACATGTTCAGTACAAAAACGGTACTGCTGATCGCGGCACTTGGCTTTTTGGTCGGTGAGGCGGAGTACTACGTTGACATAGCGTTGATGTATACCCTGGTCGGTTTTATCGCTACGGTGGCGGTGCTCAAAGTTTCTGAATTTGGCAATTTGGGCCAAGCGGGTGCTGTCCGGTCGACGCCGGTAGAACCGCCGCGCAAATGATGGATATCATGGGTGTTGTGAGTGCGATTTTGCTTCTGGTGGGCAGCGTGTTTGCGCTGATCGGAAGTATTGGCATTGTCCGCATGCCGGACGTGTTTACGCGATTGCACGCGGCGGGGATCACCGACACGCTTGGTGCTGCGGGCGTGCTTCTTGGTTTGGCCCTAAAGGCTGGATTTAGTCTTCTGTTGGTCAAGTTGTTGCTGATGCTGGCGTTTTTATTGTTGTTGAATCCAACGGCTTGTCATGCGTTGGCGCGGGCGGCGCTTCATGGATTGCGCCGGCCATGGATGGGACTCACGCACGATGATTGAAGTCATCACCGTGATTTTGTTTGGGCTGCTTGTAGTGACGGCAATAGCAGCTATACGGCTGCATGATCTGTTTGCTGTTGTCATGATATTCAGTATCTACAGTCTGTTGGCAGCAGCGATATTCGTCGCGATGGATGCGGTTGATGTGGCCTTTACCGAGGCGGCCGTTGGCGTAGGGATATCTACGGTTTTGATGTTGGCGACGATTGGGCTGGTAGGGCGCCATGAAAAGCGACCAGCCCACCGATCTGGTTTGCCCCTGGCGGTGGTGAGCCTCACCGGGATGGTGCTGGTTTATGGCACCCTCGACATGCCGCACTTTGGTGATCCATTAGCGCCTATTCATCAACACGTTGCTCCTCGCTATCTTCAAGAGTCACCGATGGAAATTGGTATTCCCAATGTGGTCACTGAAGTGCTGGCCAGTTACCGAGGTTACGACACGCTGGGGGAGTTGACGGTGATTTTTACTGCGGGCGTTGGCGTGCTCGCGCTCCTCGGCATTCGCCGACGTAAAAGGGACGAGTCGTGAAAGACAACGCAGTTCTTCGCGTAGTTGCTAAGATCATTGTGCCGGTGATTTTGGTGTTTTCCCTGTATGTCCAGTTCCACGGCGATTACGGCCCCGGTGGCGGGTTTCAGGCGGGGGTGATCTTTGCAGCAGCCTTCATTTTGTATGGGCTGGTGTTTGGGGTCGAGGCTATTGAGCGGGTGTTTTCCGCAACAGCGTTGCGCATCGTGACGGCTCTAGGCCTGCTGCTTTTCGCGGGAGTGGGATTTTGGTCTCTTCTAGGCGGAGAGCGCTATCTGGACTATGACACGTTGGCCCAAGAACCTCTAGCGGGTCAGCATCTGGGTGTCTTTCTGGTAGAGCTCGGTGTAGGGATTACTGTCGCAGCGGTCATGATCACTGTTTTCGTTGCGTTTGCCGGACGGACGTCAGATTGACTATGGATTTTCTGGGGCTTTACAACTATTGGATTGTCATCTTGTTAATGATGATGGGGTTTTATGTGGTCATCGCTAGTGGACACCTGGTAAAAAAATTGATTGGCCTCAACCTGTTTCAGGCATCTGTTTTTATTCTCTACATCAGTATGGGTACGGTAGAGGGCGGCGCGGCACCGATTCTTCGAAATGGCGTGAGCGTTTTCTCTAATCCATTGCCCCACGTGCTTATTCTCACAGCCATCGTCGTGGGTGTTGCGACGACGGCCTTGGGCCTGGCCCTCGTAGTCCGCATCAAGGAAGCCTACGGCTCGGTGGAAGAAGAAGACATTCACCGGCAGGACGACTCCTTGTGATTCAGGAACACCTGCCGGTTTTGCAGGTGGCATTGCCGCTGGTCGCGGCACCGCTATGTCTTTTGTTGACGCGAGCGATGTGGGCATGGTTGCTGGCGCTTGCGGTCAGCTTAGTGGCCCTAGGGATTTCTATTGTGTTGCTTCGCGAAGTTTATACGGGCGAGGTGATTTCTTATGCGATCGGGGGCTGGGCCGCGCCGTGGGGCATCGAGTATCGAGTCGATGCGGTGAATGCACTTATCCTCATTATTGTCACGGCGATCAGCACTGTAACCCTGATGTTTGCCAAGACGAGCGTGGCTCAGGAGGTGGCGGGTGACAAGCAGTGCTTGTTTTACACCGCATGGTTGCTGTGTTTAACCGGGTTGTTGGGTATTTCCATCACCGGAGATGTGTTCAATCTGTTTGTTTTTCTCGAGATTTCTTCCTTGTCGAGTTACGTTCTTATCGGTCTTGGCCAGGACCGCCGGGCCCTAACCGCATCATTTCAGTACCTCATCATGGGGACGATCGGGGCGACGCTCATCCTCATTGGTATCGGGCTTCTATATATGGTGACCGGGACACTGAACATGATGGATTTGGCTACGCGTTTAGCGGTGCTGGGCGATAGTCGGACGGTTCAGACGGCGCTTGCGTTCCTCACGGTGGGTATCGGACTTAAGTTGGCACTTTTCCCGCTGCACCTGTGGTTGCCCAACGCGTATACCTATGCGCCCTCGGCGGTAACTGTTTTCATAGCGGCCACGGCTACTAAGGTGGCGGTGTATATGTTGTTGCGTTTTTTATTCGATGTATTTGATGCTTCATTTACCTTCGGCGCAATGTCGCTCGGTGGCTTTCTGGCGGTACTGGCTGCGGCGGGCATCCTGTCAACCTCCACCGTGTCTATCTTTCAGGACAACATTAAGCGGATGTTGGCTTATTCGAGCGTCGCGCAGGTTGGTTATATGGTGCTTGGTATCAGCTTGGTATCGAGCGCGGGTCTAACGGCCGCCGTGTTACATCTGTTCAATCATGCTTTGATGAAGGGGGCCCTTTTTCTCGCACTGGGTTGTGTTGCTTACCGCTTGGGTACTGTGCGCCTCGGTGCCATCGCGGGCCTTGGGCAGCGCATGCCCTGGACGATGGCCGCTTTCGTTGTCGGGGCACTCAGCTTAATTGGCATCCCGCTAACGGCTGGTTTCGTCAGCAAATGGTATTTGATCCTAGCGGCGGTAGAACGCGGCTGGTGGCCTCTCGTGGTGGTGGTTGTCGCCGGCTCACTGCTGGCAATTATTTATGTCTGGCGTGTGGTGGAGATGGCGTATTTGCGCCCTGCACCGGAAAAGTTGTCAGTGACGGAGGCCCCGATATCCTTGTTATTGCCGACGTGGTTGTTGGCGGGGGCGAATGTTTATTTCGGGATTGATACACGATTCAGTGTTGGCATGGCGGAGCAGGCTGCGGCTTTGTTGACAGGATCGAACGGATGAGCGAACAAGCGGCGCTCATCGGCGTGGTAGTCGTCCCGCTGTTAGGGGCTTTGGCCGTTATGTTGGCAGGGTCGAGGCCAAATCTGCGCGAAGCCATCAGCCTCGCGGCTGGCGTGATTTTGCTGGCATTAGTCGTGCGACTACTACCCCGCGCGCTGTCAGGGGATTGGCCCGCGGCGGTCTTGGCAGAGCCAATACCCGGCTTATCACTGGCGGTCAGTGCCGAGCCGTTGGGGGTGTTGTTCGGATTGATTGCGAGTTTCCTTTGGATTGTGACCACGGTTTATTCAATTGGGTATATGCGAGGTCATGGTGAAGCCCATCAGACGCGTTTCTACACTTTTTTTGCAGTTGCCATGGGTTGCACGATGGGCGTCGCATTTGCTGACAACCTATTCACTTTGTTCGTTTTTTACGAAGTATTGACTTTGTCGACGTATCCGCTGGTTACTCATGCGGGGACTCAGGAAGCGCGTCAGGGTGGCCGGACCTATCTCGGCATCCTGATGGCCACTTCTATGGGGTTTTTACTGTTGGCTGTTGTATGGACCTGGAAGCTGACGGGCAATGTCAGTTTTACATCGGGTGGCATTCTTGGTGGAGCGGCATCGCCGCTGGTGATTGGGGTGCTGTTCGCGCTTTATGTGTTCGGTATAGGTAAGGCCGCGCTGATGCCTTTTCATCGTTGGTTGCCCGCGGCGATGGTAGCACCAACGCCCGTCAGCGCGCTGCTACACGCTGTAGCGGTTGTTAAGGCCGGGGTCTTTGCGATCCTTAAGATCACGGTTTATATCTTCGGGCTAGATCTGCTTCGAGATACTGGTGTGACAGACTGGTTATTGTGGGTCGCGGCGTTCACCATTCTGGTGGCGTCGGTTATTGCACTGCGCCAGGATAACCTCAAGGCGCGCCTTGCTTATTCAACAATTAGCCAGTTGTCCTATATTGTTATGGGTGCATTACTGGTGAATTCGACTGCGCTCGCCGGCAGCACCTTGCATCTTGCAACCCATGCATTTGGCAAAATCACCTTGTTTTTTTGTGCTGGGGCCATTCTCGTTGCCAGCCATAAGACCAAGGTTAGCCAGTTGGATGGCTTGGGTCGCCAGATGCCGTGGACCATGGGGGCGTTTTTCTTGGCAAGTCTAAGCATCGTTGGGCTGCCGCCAATGGGCGGTATGTGGGGTAAGTGGTATCTCGCTCTTGGCGCAATTGATGCGGGATATGTTGTACTCGTGGGCGTGCTCATGGTGAGCACTTTGTTGAACATTGCATATTTGATTCCGGTGCCTATTCGCGCCTTCCTTGGTAAGGCGGACGCTGGCGGTGAAATACAAATTCGAGAAGCACCTATCGCTTGCCTGATTGCCATGGGCGTGACTGTGGTCGGGTGCGTCGCATTGTTTTTTAATCCCACTTGGATTGTTCAGCTGGCACACCAGTTTGTTGAGTAGGACACATGAACAAACCTGAAAAGCACGACACAAGAAAAATCATCTCAGCTGCCGTTTTTGGGTGGCTGGCGGCTGTTTGCGCGGCCCTCGTCGTCGTCGAGTGGTTCGTGCATCGCCATGCGACTTACCCTTGGGAGGGTTGGCCCGGGTTCTATGCGATCTTTGGATTCGTCGCTTTCGCCGGAATTGTGCTGCTTGGCAAGCAGCTGCGCCGGGTTATTGGGCGTGATGACGATTACTACAATGACTAGCGTTCCACCGGGTCTAATTTTAATCCTTGGTGGACTGGTCTTGCCGTGGCTGCCAGGCGCCACGCGACCCGTGGTTTCATTGGTGTTGCCCGTGCTTGGGCTTATACAGCTGTTGTTACTGCCCGAGGGGTTATCCGGCCAAATCGGAGTCGCAGGGTACGAATTAACCCTGGTTCGAGTGGACCGACTGAGTCTTATTTTCGGCTATATCTTTCATATTGCCGCCTTTCTCGCAGCCCTGTATGCGCTCCATATTCGGGACACCACACAGCAGGTCTCTGCACTGGTCTATGTAGGTAGCGCCATCGGCGCGGTGTTTGCTGGTGATCTGATGACGCTGTTTATTTATTGGGAAATCACGGCGCTTTCATCGGTGTTCCTAATTTGGGCGAGTGGCAGTGAACAGGCCTACCGGGCTGGTATGCGCTATCTAATAATTCAAGTTGGTTCCGGTGTGCTTTTGTTGTCGGGTATTTTGCTCTACTACCAGCACACCGGTTCCCTCGCTTTTGAGCAGTTAATCAGCACCAGCGGGCAGCTGGCTGACGCAGACCCAGGTGTGCTACTGATCCTGGTCGCCTTTGCCATTAAGTGCGCGTTTCCGTTCCTACATAACTGGTTGCAGGACGCCTATCCTCAGGCGACGGTGACCGGCGCAGTTTTCTTGAGTGCCTTCACCACTAAGCTGGCAGTTTACGCGTTGGCGCGAGGGTTTCCCGGTACTGAGGTGTTGATTGTCATCGGTGTGGTGATGACTTTGTTCCCCATTTTCTTCGCGGTCATTGAAAACGACCTTAGAAAAGTCTTGTCCTACAGCCTTAACAATCAACTCGGGTTCATGGTGGTGGGCATCGGCATCGGGACCGAACTGGCGCTGAATGGCGCCGTCGCACATGCTTTCGTGCACATTATTTATAAGGCGTTGCTCTTTATGTCCATGGGTGCCGTGCTCTATCGTACTGGCACCATTCGCGCGACGGATCTTGGTGGGTTGTACCGATCGATGCCGTGGACCGCTGCATTTTGTATTGTCGGCGCCATGTCTATTTCCGCTTTCCCCTTGTTCAGTGGTTTTGTCGCTAAGTCGTTGACCATGTCGGCAGTGGTCGAAGGGAGCTACGTGTTGGTATGGATTGGGCTTCTGATTGCGTCTGCAGGAGTGATGGAGCACTCTGGGATCAAGGTGCCTTTTTTCGCATTTTTTGGCCATGATTCGGGCATTCGTTGCAAGGAGGCACCGACTCACATGTTGGTTGCCATGGCGGCGGCGGCGGGGCTTTGCCTGGGTATCGGGTTTTTTCCACAGCCGCTTTACGCGATTCTTCCTTATCCGGTCACCTACCAGCCCTACGGTGATCTTGGGCACTCGCTTACGCAACTTCAGTTACTGCTGTTTGCCGCGCTTGCGTTTGTTGTGCTGATGCGTACAGGCCTCTATCCGCGGGAGCAGCGTGCCATTAATCTTGATGTGGACTGGGTGTATCGACGCTTTGTCCCCCGGCTTGTGATGTTTGGAACGCAATGGCTGGTGGCGGCCAATGCCGTATTGAACCGTACATTGCATCGTTTGGGACGTATGGTGATACGCATCGTGTGGCGACATTACGGACCGGAAGGCACTTTGGCACGAACATGGCCAACCGGCAGCATGGTTCTGTGGGTCGCGATCCTGCTGGTCGCAAGTTCGCTCCTGTATTACGCCTAGAATCTGCTAGTTTTGGGCTATTGGTCGAGGCATTAAGTTGATTGCATCTGTTTCAGTACCAGGTTGACGGCTTCGGCATGACCCTTCGTTTTGACTCGTTTCCAATGCTTGGCTACCTTGCCTGCGGGGTCAATCAATACGGTTGAGCGGATCACACCCTGGGTGATTTTCCCGTACATGTTTTTTTCACCCCACGCACCGTATTTCTCCATCACTCGGTGGGATGGGTCCGACAGCAGGTGAATCTTTAGTTTGTGTTTTTTAATGAATTTCTGGTGGCTTTCACTATCGTCGGGACTGCAACCGAGGACCACCGCGCCTAGTTTTTCGAAATCCTTGATTCCGCTTGTAAAGTCGCAAGCCTGAATGGTGCAGCCCGGGGTGTCATCACGTGGATAAAAGTAAAGCACGACCCATTGGCCGGTAAGGTCTGCTAGTTTGATTTTGTCGTCGTTTTCGTCGGGTAAAGTGAATGCGGGAGCCTTTTTTCCTTCTTCAATTGCCATGGGTGTTAACTCCTTAATTACTGATCAAACGGTATGGTGACTACAAATTTTACGATTTTTCCTAGCACGTTGGTTTGGAAGGCTGTTTCAAGTTTCTGCTTCATAACCGAGACCCGCTCCTATTGTCGATGTTCGAGTAGTCTAGGCATTAATTCGACCAGATTGCAGGGCCGAGTACGGTAGTCAAGCTGATGTTGGAGCAGTTTGTCCCAGGCAGTTCGACACGCGCCTGAGGAACCAGGCAGACAGAAGATATATGTACCATTTGCAACGCCGGCAAGTGCTCTTGACTGCAGTGATGATGTGCCGATTTCATCGTATGACAAGTAACGGAAGATTTCGCCAAAGCCATCGATGGTCTTCTCTAGCAGGGGGAGCACGGCTTCCGGAGTGCCGTCATGTCCGGTAACGCCGGTCCCACCGGTTGTTACCACAACTTGAACGTCAGATTCCGCAATCCAGGATGACACAGCAGCCCGAATTTGGAAGATATCATCTCGAACGATCCTTTTTTCGTGTAATTGGTGTCCACTTTCTGTTACTCGGTCTACCAACAGCTTGCCTGATTTGTCATCGTCTTCAGTGCGAGAATTCGAGACCGTCAGAACAGCAATCGTGGTGGGGATAAAAGCGCGGTCATTAGTGGCCATAGGAGCGAGCCTGGTTGAGGTGGCGTGACAGAGAAACTATCATATTCTGTGTGATACCTTTTTTGAGCCAAGGGCCGGTAACAGCAACATGAGTGTTAACGCACGGTTTTTTGCAAGCCTGAAAGAGCGGGTCGGCCATGGCAGTCTTTCTGTTGATGTAGACGAAGCATCTTGCGTCAGGGATATTTGGTATGCCGTGACGGGTGAAGAGCCTGAAGCGGAGGTCTTGGTTGCCATCAATAAGGAGTATGCTGATTTTGATGCGGCTGTCGTTGATGGCGACGAGGTGGCATTTTTCCCACCCATTACTGGCGGCTAGAAACCACTTCGTGATGCATATCGAGATTCGACATCAGCCTTTCAATCCTTGGCAGGAACTCGATGCGTATACCCGCTTGGCTAGTCATCGCCATCAGGCGGGCGCTTGCGCTACGTTTGTTGGCAGCATGCGAGATTTTAACGAGGGGGATACGGTGCGCACGATGCATCTGGAGCATTATCCTGGGATGACTGAAAAACAACTAGGCGTTATTGTCGATGAGGTCAGCAAGGAGAACGGGCTGCTGGACGTGTTAGTGCTGCATCGAGTGGGTGACATTAATCCGGGCGAGGAGATTGTCCTTGTTGGTTGTTGGTCCTCGCATCGAAAAGCAGCGTTTGATAGCTGCCGTTTGATCATGGAGGCGTTGAAGTCGAAGGCTCCTTTTTGGAAAAAGGAAAAATTACTGGACGGGGAGCGATGGGTTTCTCGCAACACACCAGGCTGACCGTTGTTGGGTGTTTTTTTGGTAGAAATACGTTGTTGATTTAAGACGGGACGCGGAGCGCTATGACAACAAATTCAGAAGGGACAGCCCCTGCGGCGACTTCTCGGTCAGGACAGCTAACGGCGGACCAGTTGTTGCAATATGACGAACAAGGTTACGTTAAGAATCTCGTTGCACTCACTGAAACCGAGGTCATCGAGTTGCAAAAAATGTTTGAAGAACTTGCGGCCCGACTTCCCAAAGATATTGATATCAATCAGGTGAATATGTGGCACAAGTGTAGCCCCTGGCTTTATCGCTTTTGCCGTCACCCGATGATACTTGGTTATGTGGAGTCGGTGCTGGGGGCTAACTTTTATCAGTGGGGAGGGCAGTTTTTTGTCAAATACCCAGGCGATGGTTCGCAGGTTCCTTGGCATCAGGACGCGCAATACTGGCCACTCACGCCGCAAAAAACGACCAGCGTCTGGCTCGCTGTGTATGACGTTGATGAGGACAACGCGGCCATGCGCATTATGGCGGGTAGCCACCGGCGGGGCGAGTTCACGCATCACGAGAATGACGCGCCACATTATGTGCTTGAACAAGAGGCCGACATTTCGTCCTGTTCCGACAATGATATCGTGACCATGAGCATGAAAGCAGGTGAAATGTCGCTTCATGACTCGCGCTTGCTGCACAGTTCTGGTGCCAACGAATCGTCGCGGATGCGTTGCGGGTTGACCATGCGATTTAGTCCGACGAATGTGCAGTGTGATCTGTCCGTGTGGCCCACCTTTGAAGCCTATCTGGCGCATGGTGAGGATCTCCACCAGTTAAATCCGGTCGGTCCCGCACCTGTCCGCGAGGGATTTCCAGTCCGCAAATTTCAGCATTCCTCAGAATTCCGCTAAGCATCGACTGGCGCTCGTATCGAGAGGAAAAGTTTGTTGGGTTAGGCTATTCGTGCCACTAACCAGGAATAAATCTCATCAGGGGTTGTGCCATCACTTAATTCAATGACATTCGCATTGGGCATGAGTGAGGCCAACTCGCCGGGTTGAAGGACATACTTCGGGTTAAAACGCGGAGATGTCTTTAGATGGTGTACGTTAAAAGTTTTGTAGATGAAAAGACCACCCGGTCTGATGGCGGCTTCCATCGCCGGGAACAGAGCGCGGTTCAGATAACGAAAGCAGGTCAGCACGTTTGCCTTGTCAAATGGCAGTTGTGCCCGGTCCAGATCAAGCGCTACCGCTTGGATAGTGGTGTTCTCCTGGGCCGCGAGTTGTTGTGCGCGACGAAGGCCTTCGCTACTGCAGTCAAAAGCTACCACCTGATATCCACGTTGCGCGAGGTAAACTGCGGAATGACCGGTGCCACTCGCTATGTCGAATGCGATGCCGCCGGCGACGAACAAATCGGTATGGCGCAGTAACAAGGTGTCTGGCGCTAAGGGTTGGATCGGACCCGCCCGCCGGTATTTTTCTTGCCAGCGGTGAATATCCTCACGCACGGTGGTGAACTGGCTTAGCTCGAGGGGTTAAATTAGCCCGGCAAAGGGCTCAACAAGGACAGATTGCCCCGGGGCGACGCCATCACAGTCGGCTGGTAGGAGGATGAAGCAGTTAGCGTCGCTCATTGAGCTCAGGATGCCAGAGCCTTGTTCACCGGTCACGCTGACTTCGAGGTCTCCATCTGGTGTCTGGGTTAAGACGCCGCGTTGGAACTCCGTTCGTCCGGGTCGTTTTCTAATTCGGTTAGTTGTCCGAGCGGTCAGGCGTAGGGATAAGACGGGGGTTTCTCCCGAGAGGCGGCGCAGTGCGGGTAGGACAAACTGATAGAAGGTCACCATCACTGACACTGGATTCCCTGGCAGCCCAAAAAAGAGCGCGTCGCCGACATGGCCAAACGCTAGGGGGCGCCCTGGCTTCATGGCAATTTTCCAAAAGCTGACTTCGCCAACTTCATCGAGAATGTCTTTTATAAAGTCGGCGTCGCCGACAGAAGCGCCTGCCGAGGTAATGAGCGCGTCTGCTGAGTGCGCCGCGCTGAGAAAAGCGGAGCGAATTTGTGTGCGGTCATCAGGCACTACTCCAAGATCCACCATGTCCATCCCGGCTCGTTGCAACAGACCATGAAGCGTATAACGGTTCGAATCGTATACCTCTCCTGGGTTAAGAGGTTGGCCAACGGAACGCAGTTCATCACCGTTGGAAAAAAATGCCACTCGGGGTCGCCTGAAGACGGGCACTTCAGCAATTCCGAGCGAGGCGATTAGGCCAAGAGCGGCAGGCGCCAATCTCTGTCCTGCCCTGAGTGCCAATGCCCCTGCAGCCAAGTCCTCGCCTGCATGGCGGACATGTTGTCCCGCTTTTTGGCCCGGTGCTACACGAATATGATCATCCAGTAACTCCACCTGTTCTTGCATGACAACGGTATCAGCATGTTCGGGCATAACAGCGCCGGTCATGATGCGCACACATTCACCGCTAGCCACTGCGCCCAGATGTGGTTTGCCAGCCCAGGCGGTGCCAACAACAGTCAATGGGATGCCTTGCTCCAAGTCGTCCGCGCGAAGCGCGTAGCCGTCCATGGCGGAATTGGTATGGTTGGGAACATTCGCCGGAGCGTGCAGATCTGATGCCAGGATGCGCCCAAGAGCTGTTCGCAAAGGGAGTTGTTCCGCTGCCGCCAATGGCGCGATAGTCCGCGTGATCTCTGCGATTGCATCATCGACCGATAATAAAGTGGGATCGAATTCATCATCGCAGTTTGGTGCGGTGACAACGTCAGTCGGCATCGTCTCGTCGCCAATGGCCTGAACGACCACCGGA
>Ga0114932_10002346_pt1 | contig 20065 bp, 22 predicted proteins | sample 2SBtaG_2_FD_87286 | JGI IMG/M metagenome (GOLD analysis project Ga0114932, IMG submission 87286) | Deep subsurface microbial communities from Kolumbo volcano to uncover new lineages of life (NeLLi) - 2SBTROV12_ACTIVE470 metaG | ecosystem: Environmental > Aquatic > Marine > Volcanic ... | reverse complement strand
CAGTTAATCGACTGTGTGGATCTGGATTAGAGGCTATCAACACGGCTGCAAGATGGTTGCAAACTGGTGACGCAAATATAGTTGTTGCTGGCGGTACTGAAAATATGAGTATGATGCCTTACCTACTCCGTAAAGGGCGCACAGGTTATGGCTATGGCCATGCTGAAGTAGAAGATTCTACAATGCATATGTTAACCGACCCATTTGAGAAAATATTAATGGGTGAAACAGCAGAAAATCTTGCAGAAAAATATGAAATTTCTCGAACGATCCAGGACGAATATGCACTCCGTTCACAAGAACGTGCAAAAGTTGCTGTAGAATCTGGTTATTTTAAAGACCAGATTTCTCCTATAGAAGTTCGAAAAGGACGTGACACATTTACTTTTGAAACCGATGAGCACCCTCGTGCCACATCGATCGATAAACTAGCAAATTTACGCCCTGTCTTTCGCGAAAATGGAAGCGTAACCGCTGGTAATTCTTCAGGAATCAATGACGGGGCAGCAGCAGTAGTTTTGACGACTGCCACCCAAGCACAAACACTAGGATTAACTCCGCGTATGCGCATGGTGGCACGTGCGGAGTCAGGCGTTGACCCTTCAATTATGGGGCAAGGTCCTATCCCAGCTATCGAAAATGTAATGACAAAAGCTAACCTTTCTATAAGTGACATGGATGTCATTGAACTCAATGAGGCTTTTGCATCTGTTGCAGCTACTTGCTCGACTGTATTAGACCTTCCAAAAGATAAAACTAATCCAAATGGAGGCGCGATAGCCTTAGGTCATCCTATTGGAGCTACAGGGGCAATTTTAGCAATTAAAGCAATGGCCGAATTAGAACGAACCAATGGAAAATATGCTCTGGTTTCGCTCTGCATTGGTGGAGGACAAGGGATTGCCACAATCTTTGAAAGAATTGATTAATCTTTAATTCTTTGGGCTACGTCTGACCAAACTAAATCGAAGATCACATCTTCCTTCTGTAGTGCGTCAACAATTAACCAACGCCCTGGAGATTCATTGGCTAATTGCATATATCCCTCTCTGACTCGATTATGAAAATCTATTGTTTCTTGTTCCATATAGTCTTGTGGCTGCCCTTTGCGTTTGGCACCTATAGCAGGATCCAAATCAAGTAATATTGTCCGATCAGGTATCCTCCCAGCTGTAGCAATAGTATTTAGATCTTCGATAATAGACTTTCCAATTCCCCTGCCATAGTGCTGGTATGCTATCGAAGAATCAATAAAGCGATCACAAATAACTACGGCGCCTCTTTCCAGTGCAGGTTTTATAATTTCTTTACTAAGTTGTGTCCGTGCTGCAAGAAAAACTAATAATTCAGCAAAGGAATCTACTTCATTTTTGTTCGATCCTAATAGGGCTTCTCTTAATTTCTCTCCAAGTATCGTTCCGCCAGGCTCTCTACACATAATTACCTCAAAACCAACATCGATAATTCGCTGATTAAGTGAGTGTTGCAAAGTTGATTTACCAACACCATCTCCACCTTCTAATGTTAGAAAGAATCCACCTGCAATTTTATTCATCTTCGAGCCGCTTTCGACAACTTCCCTCTACCAGCAAGGTCATTAGCCACTACACTTACTCTTCTTGATGGATCGTCGCCTTTTGACACACTAGTCAATCCATACCGAGAGATTAATTCATGTTGTAATCGACGTACGTACCCACTCTGGGGTGAAAGTTCTACTGAATAAGCACCTTCAGTTAAGATTTTATTAGTGGCTTCCTCGGCCTCTCTTAAGGCAATAGTTATAGGTTCATCTTCGAGGTCTTCATCACGCATCGATTCCAACTGCCGTTCCATTTGCTCAATAGTATTATTACGTAATACATAGATCGGAATTGCTCTCTGCTCTGCTCTTCGCAAAGGACCGCTTCGTCTTCGATAATACGGTCGCAGTGTAATAACACAATCTGCCTCATCAACTGAATCTACCATCCGTGCTGAAATCTGCACAGATACAATAGCCTCCTCTAGCCTAGATCTGCTCACCCCAAAAGCTAAAAGCTTCCTCTCAGGGCGAATTTGTTGTTTTCGTATATTTTTCGAACTTTTCTGACTCTTCGATTTATCCTTTTGTTGAACATTATCTGGTTGCTCAGACAATGCCTTCCGGCCAAGTGAGTACATCTGTCCATCTTTAATTTCTCGGAATTCAGCCTCAATCTTAAAGCCTCGCAAAGCTTCGTCCACCGTTCGCGCTACATCTTGATGGACAGCAACTGTTGCAAAAGAATGAATCTCTACTAACGAGTCAAAAGTGGGAGCAGTTCGTCTTTCCAAAATTGTTTTCTGGCTATCTCTGCGACGGGCCTCATCATCACCTAATGTCACAGATTCTATTCCACCAATAAGATCAGAAAGAGTAGGATTTTGCATTAAGTTAGTAAGTGAATTACCATGCGCAGTCCCTATAAGTTGTACTCCACGTTCTGCAATTGTTCGGGCAGCATCAGCTTCTAATGCAGTACCAATTTCATCAATAATTATTGCTTCAGGGGTATGGTTTTCCACTGCTTCTATCATCACTCGATGTTGTAGTTCAGGACTACTAACCTGCATTCTCCTAGCTTTTCCAATGCCGGGATGAGGTATATCACCATCGCCTCCTATTTCATTAGAGGTATCAACAACAACAACTCTTTTACCTAATTCATCGGCTAAAGTTCTAGCTACATCACGAAGCATAGTTGTTTTTCCAACACCTGGAGGCCCTAATAATAAAATACTGTTTTTTTCAATCAAGTCTCCCACAATTCCCGCCGAACCCGAAACACTTCTCCCAATTCGACAAGTTAGACCTACTATTCTCTCTCGTCTATTTCGAATTGCAGAGACACGATGTAATGTCCGCGGAATCCCTGCTCGATTGTCTTCACCAAACTCTGACAACTGAGCAACTGTTTGATCTATTTCTTGTTGTGTTACTTCAATGTCAGATATCGGCATCTCTCCGTACTTTTGATACCTAGCAACAGGAGGGCGGCCTAAATCAAGAACTATTTCAATAAGCCCTCTATAACCATGCTGTTTCATAATGTTACTAATCCGAGTTGGTAAGAGATCAATCAGTAAATCTACTTCTTGGATATTATCTTCCGACTGAATACTCTCCCCAAATTCATTGTCCATAAATAAACTTTCCTCCGTAAGGATTTTTAATTTACACTTCACTAGATCTGTTAATTTTATAATTTGTAACCAAATCGATAAATTTTCTATGCAATCTCGTGTCATTCGTTAGCTCAGGATGAAAACATGTAGCCATCAAGTTTTCTTTCACTACAGCTACTATCTCTCCACTCTTTAAGTGCGCTGAAACTTCTACCTCAGGGGCAATATCAGTTATCAGTGGAGCTCTAATAAAAACAGCATGATAATCGCCTCCTTCTAAATCAAGAAATCTCAAATCTGTTTCAAAAGAATCCACCTGTGTTCCAAATGCATTCCTCTTGATTGTCATAGGAATGCCGCCAATAGTAGGGCGATCAAGATCTGGAGCAGAATCAGCAAGTAAAATTGCACCTGCACAAGTACCCCATATAGGAAATCCTGCAGCGATTTTAAGCCTGAGTAAATCCATGAGATCGTAGGCAATTAATAGCCTAGCCATAGTTGTACTTTCGCCACCAGGAATGACCAATCCGTCAACTGATTCAAGTTCAGTATAGGTTCGAACCTCAGTCGCATATACACCAGAATGAACTAGCATATTAACGTGCTCTTTAAAGTCACCTTGGAGAGCCAAGACACCTATTAAGACGTCATTTTTGTGAGGTTCTACCATGGTATCGAGGCTAATTTCCTCGTATTGACAATTGCTGATCTTCCGAAAAATTTGCAGTAGAAATACCACGCATAGGCTCTCCGAGGCCTGCAGAAGCTTCTACTAAACTCATCGAATCCTGATAATGAGTAACAGCCTTAACTATCGCTGCAGCTGTTTTCTCTGGATCGTCTGACTTAAAAATTCCCGATCCCACAAATACCCCATCAGCTCCTAGTTGCATCATTAAAGCTGCATCAGCAGGCGTTGCCACTCCACCAGCAGAAAAGTTAACAACAGGCAATCGTTGTAGTTTTTTTACTTCTTTTACAAGACCTAACGGTGCTTGTAAATTTTTAGCAACAGAAGGCAATTCTTCTTCCGGCATATTGCTAACCATCCTGATGCCATTCCACAGTTCGCGCATATGACGAACTGCTTCGACAATATCGCCAGTACCTGCCTCACCCTTAGTACGAATCATAGAAGCACCTTCAGCAATTCGCCTAAGTGCCTCTCCCAAATTTCTACACCCACAAACAAAAGGAGCTCTAAATGATGTTTTCTCGATATGGTTTTGATCGTCCGCTGGAGTCAACACTTCAGATTCATCAATATAGTCTATTCCTAAAGCATCTAAAATCTGAGCTTCAACAAAATGTCCAATTCGAGCTTTTGCCATAACTGGAATAGTTACCGCTTCTTGTATCTCACGAATCATGTCGATACTGCTCATTCGTGCAACACCACCTTGCGCTCTAATATCAGCGGGCACTCTTTCGAGTGCCATTACTGAAACAGCTCCAGCTTCCTCAGCAATTTTAGCTTCTTCGGCAGTGGTAACGTCCATTATCACACCGCCTTTCAGCATTTGAGCTAAACCGACTTTCACACTCATCGTCGCAATCTGATGTTCATCACTATTAGAATTAGAATTTTGATCTGTTGTCATAGCCACTCCTGTAAAAATTTATTGATACTATTATATCGTGATGCGAAGTCAAGTGTGAGCCCTAATAGCCAAAAAGACACATTAACCCTAATATTTAAATATGACAAAAAACGACGAACCACTTTGGATCAATTATCACGAAATAGAAGGTGACGTTCTTTTTGGCCTCGTGTCAGATACTCATATTCCTGAAGCACGCCAAACACTATATGACGAACTCTATGAAGCCTTCGATAATTGTGACTACATTCTACATAATGGTGATATCCACAATGTTATAGTTCTCGACTGGCTCATGGATATAGCTCCCGTCATCGCAGTAAGAGGGAATGGCGACGACGGATCTAGTGGAAGGCCAGTCGCACCAAATGATCCACGACTAGCACATAATCAACTTCTAAATGTTCAAGGTATTCTTATAGGAATGACTCATGCTTTTCCTGAATTTCCCTATCCAGGATCAATGCCTCTAGAAGATGCAATGCAACGGCACTGGAAAAGCACGGTAGACATTATCATTGCAGGTGACACCCATGTCCCTCATGTGACTGAACGAGAAAATACTCTAGTCATAAATTCTGGATCACCCACCTATCCAAAAAATTTACAGACGCAACTAGGTACTATTGGATTTTTAGAAATTAACGATGGAAAAATAGATGCTTGGATCGAGCAATTGCACTAATGATCTCAAACCAATCACATAACCATAATCTAATGCCTGCAATTCTTTCATTGCTACTAGCTATTGGTGTGTCTTCTCTAATAATGTTTAACGCACTGAATATATTTCCCGCCATCCTACTTGTTAGTGTACTTTTAATTAATAGTTACACACGGTATTACCTGTTCAGGACAGAATGATTATGTTACTAATCCCTAAATATATATCGCTTCTTACCAAATAAAAGAGAGCATTATGCGAATATCTTATCTTGGACCAGCTGGAACTCATACAGAGTCAGCAGTAATCGAATACGATCCTAATGCACAATTAATGCCTTATGCTACTGTTCAAGACGCTGTAAGTGCAGTCGAAAGAGACGATGCAGACCTCGCTATTTGTGCTATTGAAAACGCCCTAGAGGGAGCGGTAATCGAAACACTGATAATCCTTCAAAACGAGATTCTTTCTGTAAATATAACTGCCGAAATAGTAATTCCTATCAAACATGCCCTCGTCGGTATTCCTGAACAATCGCTTGAACAGATCACTACAGTTCATTCTCATCCTCAAGCACTAGCACAATGTCGTGAAAGTTTAGTGTCGCTAGTTCCTAATGCAAAGCCAGTTGCAGCTCTTTCAACCGCAGCTGCAATAGACTCAGCAGCACAAAATCCAAATACACTCGCAATCGGAAATATTCGTGCAGCTAGTCCTAGAGCACTACATGTATACAACTCGGATATAAGTGACAACAAAAACAATCAAACCCGATTTATTGCATTGGGCAAAAACACTACTCGTCCAACAGGTGATGATAAAACTTCTTTAGTTTTTACGATGGCCTATGATATGCCAGGTTCATTAGTTGATGTGCTATCACCATTTGCGCAAAGAAAAATTAACTTAAGTAAAATTGAATCTCGTCCCACACGACAACAACTAGGTACTTACTATTTTTTTGTAGATATTCACGGACATAGAGATGATGTTGTAATTGCAGAGGCCATTAAAGAAGCTCAACCAAAGACTCAATGGTTAAATATCTTAGGATCATATCCTCGATGGAACTACCAAACACAGTAAAGATAATGTTGGAGGAAAAATGAAAATAATCGGCAAAGACATCGGATATCAATTAGATGAACTTTACAAGACCATCTCAAACAGACTTGAGATCGAGCTTGAAAAAAATCTAGACATAGTCTCAGGAGAACTAGAAACTTTTTCAAATGTCCTCTGGCAAAATGAAACAGTTCTCATCCAACTTCATAACGGAGTTCCTACTCATGCACTGCCTCACATCTTCGGGGTAGCATTAATACATGTGCAACAACGATTAGATTTATACCCAGCACCTCAAAAAAACGATGAAAATGATATTGCAGAGGGTCGACTTCTACGTAGTGCCTTGCGTGAATTAGTACTTTCACCTGCAGCAGACGATAGATTAAAATCTCTAAACTTAGACACCCAATGGGAATCCGAACAACGCCACCAGGCATTAAAAGACTTACTTAGAGATCCTGGGCCTGAGTGGTCAGAAGAAAATTCACCTGCCTTCCTGTTTGCTGCATTATTGTATGCACGTGCCGCAATCGAACATCCGTTATGGGAAAAATTAAAACCAACCTTTCACGACACCCTTCCTTCAGCTTCAGAATTAGGCATACAAATAGAAGCTGGTGTTCGTAGTAATGGCTGGAACAGCCCTGGTAGTTGCTTGCAATCTTTATTAGTTGCGCGAGAATTAACTAATCTTGAACAAATTACCCGCATTCTAGATCGAAGAACGGGAACTTTACTGTAAATCATATTTTTATCGCAGTTGCTCTAAATTTAGTTTTAGCTTTTCAAATGCCTTTTCAAATTCTGTAGGCAATATTTGTTCAACTATTGCAAATTGTTCCAATAAAAAACTGGCAACCATCGAATCTTTAATGGCTAAAATCAATTGAGATGAAACAGGAAACACTGACACCAAAATTAGTAATACCTCAACTAAAACTATCCCCTTACAAAGACCAAATAGCGCACCACCAAACGTATCAATTGGACCAAGCATCAACATTTTTACTGTGTTTCGCAATGCACCAGCCACGATTTGTCCAAGTATTAATACCCCACCTAAAAGTAGTGCAAAACAGATTACATTAAGAGTGGTTTTATCTTCTAATAAAAAATTTAGATTCGAACTTAACTGTCCGTAATACTGACCAGCAACTATCACTCCGCCCACTAAGGCAACTATATGAACCACTTCCCTTATAAGGCCTTTACGAAAAGCTCGAAAGGTCGTCCAAGTAATGAATCCTACTATTGCTAAATCCAACCAATGCACTACGTGCATCTCCTTCTCAATTGAAAGTTAGTACTATTGATTACTAGCAACTTTTTCCAATTTGATAACCTTCAATGTTTTTGGCCAATGTTGAATAGAAATATTATCACCAACATCTAACATCATAGCGGTTGCAGTCTTAATCTCAAAAATTTTACGATCAAGTAACAGATAATCCTGTCTCCCCAGAAGCAAAAATCTTGACTTTTTCCACATCCGCCTTATTTCACCTTTTGTTTCCATTGGAATAGAACGCAAGTCTCTTAAAGAAGATATAAATTCATACAAAACAGCAAAAGATATAATTCCTAAGAAAATTAGTGGAAATATAGCTCCTCTATTACCTTCAACAAAACTTGATATTGCTATTGACGACAAAACAATCATGCACGTTGAGAGTGCACCATAGATTAGCGAATGCTTGTATAAAGGTGCCCTGGATATTAACTGATTTTCTAAACCTTGCTCGGTATCCATCTCAAATCCTTATTGGGCTGGTATTTTCAAAACTTGACCTACTTGTATCTGTGTAATATCACTAATCTCATTCAATTGTGCAATTTCATCCACATACATCGCCAAGTCCTTACCACTCGGCAAAAAATACTCAGCTATCAAGTATAAAGAATCTCCAGCTTGTACTGTATATGTAGGATTAGATGCTTCTGGGGTAGGCTCTGGGGTAGGCTCTGGGGTAGGCTCTGGGGTAGGCTCTGGAATAGGCTCTGGAGTAGAAACAACATCTGTCGATGTCGACGATCCTGAAGTTGAAGTGGTTGTATCTGCTACTGTCTCAGTAGCAGTGGGTGCTGTTGTAGCAGAAGGGGTTGGGATTCCTGCAATGTTATTAACAACAGTAGGAACAGGTGTGATAGTCGCTAGCGGGACTGGAGTCATAGCCATTGACTCGACTTGAGCGATCTGTAATTTACTTAACGATTGAGGAGGTGAATCTAAATCAGATCCACCAGGAGGAATGATTAAGATCCATATCGCAAAAACAGACCCTACCAAAAGTGCGACGATAGATCCTCTATAAACACGAGGATTTGGCACGACTAAGACTGGATCTAATTCGTCACTAGAAAAATCTTCATTATTCACATTTTCGCTGTCAGACACCACACCACTAACTTAATTCTACTGTAGCACCAGCTTCTTCTAATTTTGCCTTGGCAGTTTCAGCTTCTTCTTTGTTTACACCTTCACGAACAGCTTTGGGTGCAGATTCAACAAGATCTTTAGCATCTTTCAAACCTAATGAAGTCAGCTCTCTAACTGCTTTGATGACATTAATTTTATTCTCACCAAAATCTTTTAGCATTACATCAAATTCTGCTTTCTCTTCTGCAGCAGCAGGTGCACCTGCATCACCGCCAGCAACAGCAGCAACAGCAATAGGTGCTGCAGCTGTAACGCCAAATTCTTCTTCAATTGCATTGTTAAGATCACGCAATTCCAATATGGTCATCTCTTTGATCATTTCCAACGCATCTTCTACTTTACTCATTTTATCCTCCTGACAAGATTACTCTTGCTCATTCCTAGCTCTCATCATTTTCTGCTTCCAACTGGACAGCACGTGCTTCAATAAGACCTGAAAAATCTCGAGTCGTTGCATCCAACAAAAGCATCAATTCTCTTACTTTACCAACCAAGCCTCCAGCAATTCTTGCTACCAACTCCTCTTTAGGAGGAACAGTCGCTAAATCAACAACATAGTTACTATCTACTAGTTCGCCCGACACCACGGCTTGTTTAATCTGAACAAATTCATTATTGGTATCTGTAATATAATTTTGCAACGCTTTGGCTGGAGCAACTGGATCGTCATACCCAAATACTAAAGCCGTCGGACCGTCCACCAGTGCTGCAAATTCTTCTCTTCCGGCATCCATAGCTGCTAGTTTAAAAAGTGTATTTTTTACTACCCGTACCTCAGCGTCAGCTTGACGTAATTGATTTCGCAGATCAACTTGATCAGAAACCGTAGTACCTTGATACGTCATTGCAATCGCAATTTCAGCACGTGAAATCAAATCCTTAAGTAATTCAACCTGTTCAATTTTTTTAGCAGTAGCCATCTGCTTCCCCTTAATCAAAAAAACTCACAAAAGTGAGGTTAAATAAACAGCTTCTGCTGCCATTTATCCACACCTATACGGGCAACTATGTATTATCCCCTAAGGACCCGTAATCTTTGGCAAGATATCATCTGCAAAGGTTTAATAGAAAAATTCTACCCTACGCACTACTTACACTCTAGTCACTTATACTGGTTCATTCGCCATTTCTAACATTTGATTAACATCCATAGCTACACCAGGCCCCATAGTGGAGGTTAATGTAGCACCTCGAATAACCTGCCCTTTTGCGCCGGTTGGTCTAGAGCGAACAATTTCACCCACCATTGCACGTAAATTATCTGCTAATTGGTCTACCTGAAAGGATGCTTTACCAATTATGCAATGTATAAGATTAGTTCTATCCAATCGAAAATCGACTCGCCCTGATTTAGCTTCGTCTACACCTCTAGCTAAATTATCTTCTGTCAAAACAGTATTCGTACGTGGATTTGGCATTAGCCCGCGAGGGCCTAATACACGACCCAGTCCACCAACTTTACCCATGAGCTCTCTCTGAGCAAGTACTACGTCAAAGTTAAGATATCCATCAGCAACTTTCTGAATCAGCTCGTCAGATCCCACTTCATCAGCTCCTGCAGAAGTGGCAATAGTAGCAGCTTCACCTTCTGCAAATACGAGGACACGGACATCTTTTCCTACACCGTGTGGCAATACTACTGAGCCACGGATTTGTTGATCTGCATGCCGCCCATCCAAACCTGTTTTTAAATGTAATTCAACCGTCTCATCAAATTGAGCAGTAGCATTTTCTTTTACCAAAGCAACTGCATCTGCAGGACTATAAAATGTATCTTTGTCGATCTTCTCTCGTGCCGCGGTTGTCCGCTTACCTAACTTGGACATGACTACTTGACCTCTATTCCCATAGATCTAGCTGTTCCTTCTACAATTTTCATAGCCTGATCCACATCTGTCGTATTTAAATCAGGCATTTTAATTTCTGCTATTTCACGGACTTGCTGTTTTGTCACCGATCCCACATTGATTTGGAGTTGACTCGAAGATCCCTTAGGAACACCTGCAGCCCTTCTCAACAAATCTGAAGCTGGAGGTGTCTTAAGAACAAAACTAAAAGAGCGATCTTCATAAATCGTAATCTGAGCAGGAACAACCTGACCGCCTTGATCTTTCGTTTGCTCGTTATAAGCCTTACAAAAATCCATAATATTAATACCATGCGGACCTAATGCTGTTCCGACAGGAGGAGCAGGATTAGCCGATCCAGCTGGAATTTGCAGAGTAAGGACTGTTCTTATTTTTTTTGCCATGGTTAAACCTTGCTTCTAATGCTATCCACTAACCAACTTTACAAATCAAATTTTACTGTTTTTCTACTTGAAGAAAATCCAATTCAACGGGGGTATCTCGACCAAACATTGACACCATAACCCGCACTCTTCCTCTATCCAGATCAATGGTATCAACTGTGCCCATCATGTCGCTAAAAGGACCATCCGTTACCAACACTGAGTCACCCACAATAAATCCAATGTTAATTTTTGGCTGTGCAGTTTGCATCTGTCTCAAAATCTGATCGACTTCGGCGTCAGGTAACGGTGTCGGCTTTGCTCTTTCATCTATCGTCGTCCCTGCAAAACCAGTTACCCCAGGAGTATTGCGCACTACATACCAAGTATCGTCATCCATGATCATCTGAACAAAAACATATCCGGGAAATAATTTTTTAGAGACTGTCTTTCTTTGTCCATCTCTAATTTCTATTTCATCTTCTGTTGGGACTACAACATTGAATATTCTTTCCATCATATCCATTGACCTGATCCGTTGTTCAAGATCAACCTTAACCCGGTTTTCATATCCTGAATAAGTTTGAATAATATACCAAAGACCATCTTCATTAACATTTATAATGTTAACGTCTTCTTCCGATTCAGTCCCCGATTGCCCGTTGACAACCTGTTCTCGCGCCATAAACGGCTCCTACCGAAGTATCGTATTCTCTATAAACCAGCCAAAACCTAAATCAGCTACGCCTAAAATAGTTCCAATAATTAAAGATACTACTATGACTACGAACGACAGATATGCAACTTCCTGTCGACTGGGCCATGTAACTTTCTTTAATTCATTAATAATGTCCATCACCCAAGCTGGCTTAAGGATTGATCCCTTGGACCGTGCTTGTTCGTTAGGACTTCTTGGTGCCGAAACTTTATTAGCCGTACGATTCGACCGTGAAGCATCACGACTAGCTCTACGTTCAGCACGTTCTTGTGCCCGGCGAGCTTCTCGACCCATCTTTACGGCACTCCGTCCTGCCTCCCAAACGAATCTATTAAGTTTTCTTAACGAGTTTCTCTAAAAACCTGTACAGATCTTGTTTGGGGACAATATTTTTTTAATTCAATTCGATCAGGGTCATTTCTTTTGTTTTTCTTAGTATGGTACACCGTTCCGGGGCAATCCTTACTTACAAGTTTGATATGATCACGATCTCCTTTTTTAGCCATGTTCAATTACTCGACTATCTTTGTTACAACACCTGCTCCAACAGTTCTACCACCTTCTCGGATAGCAAAACGAAGACCATCTTCAATAGCAATGGGAGATACCAATTCAATATCTAATTCTACGTCATCTCCAGGCATAACCATTTCAGTTCCAGCAGGCAACTGTGCTTCACCTGTTACATCAGTAGTTCTAACGTAAAATTGTGGTCGGTAGCCATTGAAAAATGGAGTATGCCGCCCGCCTTCTTCTTTTGAAAGCACATAAACTTGGCCTTTAAATTTTGTATGCGGAGTAATCGATCCTTCGGCTGCTAAAACTTGGCCGCGTTCAATATCCTCACGCTCAATCCCTCTTAAAAGGCATCCAACGTTGTCTCCAGCTTCGCCTTGATCTAGTGTTTTATTAAACATTTCTACACCAGTCACCGTGGTCGTGTGAGTATCTTTAAGTCCTACTATTTGGATTGATTCACCAACATTTACAACACCTCGTTCAATACGACCAGTAACAACAGTTCCTCTACCTTTGATTCCAAAAACATCTTCAATCGCCATCAAAAACGGTTGATCTTTTGGTCTTTCTGGCTGAGGGATGTTCTCATCAACAGCACTCATTAACTCTAGAATAGGAGCATATTCTGGTGCATTCACATCTTCCGATGCACTCTCCAAGGCTTGTAAACCAGAACCTCTAATAATAGGAACATTATCGCCATCAAATCCAAATTCAGTCAGCAATTCCCTTAACTCAAGTTCTACAAGTTCAAGTAGCTCTTCGTCGTCCATCATGTCGCACTTGTTCAAAAACACAACAATATTAGGGACTTCTACCTGACGAGCTAATAACAAATGTTCTCTAGTTTGAGGCATTGGCCCATCTGGAGCTGCGACGACCAAAATGGCACCATCCATTTGCGCTGCTCCAGTGATCATATTCTTGATATAGTCAGCATGGCCAGGGCAATCAACATGTGCATAATGGCGATTCTCTGTTTCATATTCTACATGTGAAATAGCAATTGTAATTCCACGTGCCTTTTCTTCAGGAGCATTGTCAATCTGATCAAATGCCCTAAAATCAGCACCACCTTGCAATGCTAGCGTCTTTGTAATCGCCGCTGTAAGAGTCGTTTTGCCATGGTCCACATGACCGATCGTCCCAATATTAGCGTGCGGCTTATTTCTTTCAAAAGTTCCCTTTGCCATACAATTCCCCAATCCTTTTCAACAATCTATAACTGTTCAATTATCAATCATCATTCCTGTTCAACTACACAAGGCTTCCATCTATGGAGCCCGCAATGAGAGTTGAACTCATGACCTCGTTCTTACCAAGAACGCGCTCTACCACTGAGCTATGCGGGCTTTGTCAACCACGCGCGCCGACATATCAGTGTGCATCTTCATGGCATTGAAAGCCAGTAAAAAAATAACATTTTTTACTTTTACCTTAACGCCACATTTCCTTCCGTCAAATATTGGTGCAGGGAGCAGGATTCGAACCTGCGTAGCCGTAAGGCGGCTGATTTACAGTCAGCTGGAATTAACCACTCTCCCATCCCTGCAGCTTTAAAGCCCTATAGACGGAAAAGCACCTCGTTGCCGAGGCGCAATACATTTAAATTATATCGAGAGGGTTCTGGTGGTCAATAAGATTTTTTAGATTACGGACCATTTTGTTTCTTGCACTGCATCCTCTAGTTCAATTCTTTGCAATTGTAGTTGATCTCTTATTTCATCAGCCAAACTATAATTACGCGATTGTCTCGCATCAGCTCTCAGATTTATTAACGCTAATATAATATCCTCACTTGTTAGATCTTTTACCTCCAAACCATACATACAAGCTAATTCGACTAAGCTTGTATGATCGATCTCTCCAAGCGATTCAACTGATTTCAAAACATCCAACCCAAGTACATTTAATAATTCATTCAAAACTTCTTGTGCCTCAGACACATCATATCCTTCATCACTACCTCTATTTATATCCCGAGCAAGATCGAATAATATTGCCAATGCTTTTGCTGTAGATAAATCATCTTCCATCACTTCAACAAATTGCTCTCTTATTTTTTGAACACCAATCGCTTCCCCAGATGTAGAAGATACTTGGAGCGCTCGCCTTAAACGAGCCAGAGCTTTTAATGATCCTGCCATTGCATCATCGGTTAAATTATTTGGTCCACGATAATAGCTGTTTAGGACAAATAACCTTAATGCCTCATTTCCCCATCTATCTATTGCTTCAGAAACGGATACAACATTGCCTAAAGATTTAGACATTTTCTCACCTTGATATAAAACCATCCCATTATGCATCCAAATATTTGCAAAAACTTTTCCTGTCACTGCTTCAGCTTGTGCTATTTCATTTTCATGATGCGGAAATATGAGATCTATCCCACCGCCATGAATGTCAAAGGTATCGCCTAAATATTTTTGTGCCATCGTAGAACATTCAATATGCCAGCCCGGTCTCCCCTGACCCCATCGAGAGTCCCAGCTCGGTTCTCCTGGCTTTTTTGCCTTCCACAAAGCGAAATCCAACGGAGATTCTTTTTCTGCTTCATCTTCAACGACAAAATCTTCCTGCGTACTGTCAATAAATCTTCGTGAAAGTTTCCCATAATCCGGTTGGGAACGAACTCGAAAATATACATTGCCTGTTGACGTTATATAACCAAATCCATTGTTAAGAATTTTTTGAATCGCATCACATATCGACTCAATCTCTTCTGTAACTCGTGGTCGACGTGTAATTGAATTAATTCCAAGTATTTTTTGCTCATCCTCCCACTTGATAATTTGATCTTCAGCCAAATTGATCGGGTCTTGCTTCAATGCATAACCTCTCTCGATTAATTTATCGTCTATGTCTGTATAATTTGAAACAAAATTAACTTCATATCCACCAACTTTATTACCTGGCCAACGCAAGTAGCGTACAAGCACGTCATAGACCATCAGTGACATCGCATGACCCACATGAGCATCCGCATACGGAGTAACTCCACACACATAAATATTAACCACTCCTTCTTGAGATGGACTTAATTCTTCAAATTTACCTGTAAGTGTGTTTGTAATTCTCATGTCACTTAAATCTTATAGCGAAGAGGCTAACCCTTATATCCATTTAATCTTGAATTAGAGCCACTGCCATGGCAGCAATAGCCTCTCCATTACCTATCACTCCCATACCTTCATTTGTTGTAGCTTTTATATTTACTGCCGTAGGCGATAAATTCATAACACCTGCTATTGATTCACGCATACTTTTTATATAGCTAGATAATCTCGGTTTCTCTGCAATAATTGTCACATCTAAATTTATTACTTCCAAATTTCGAGATTGCAATAAACGCTCTACACGTAATAATAATTCTCGACTATCTATATCCTTCAATGAAGGATCATCCGGCGAAAAAGTTTCACCTATATCGCCTGCACCTGCTGCACCTAACAACGCATCAATTACTGCATGGATCAGAGAATCTCCATCTGAGTGACCTTCGAGCCTTTGAGCCTCGATTATTTCCACTCCTCCTAGTCTCAAATGGTCTTCGTTACTAACACGAAATTTATGAATATCATACCCAAAACCTACCCGCATTTTAACAATACCTATCTTTAGCAATATCAAAGTCTAGATTTAATAGATTAATCGCAATCTGAAAATCTATAGGATTTGTTAATTTTATATTTTTCGCATCACCTTCAACGATCTCCACTGTTCCACCTAACAATTCAACCATCATCGCATCATCTGTCACATTCTCATGTATGTTGCGGTGTGCGTTCCTAATTAGATCTCCCCTGAAAACCTGAGGTGTTTGAATCGTTCTCAGCATGGACCTGTCTAATGTCTCGACCACCTTGCCTGCATCATCTACTTTCTTAACTGTCTCATTTAAGCGTAAACCGGGCACTGCTGCACCATTCAATTTTGCTGCTTTAAATACACTTAAAATTATTTCTACCGAAATAAAAGGTCGAGCGCCGTCATGTATTATATACCAATCTGCCTCCGGTACAGCAGCCAAACCTGCAGCAACAGAATCTTGTCTACTTTCTCCACCTTCAACAAATATTGTTTCTTTTTGATTTACTAACAATTTTTTGATTTGTGCTTGTCGTTCCTTAGGTGAAACAACAACTAACACATCCACAATATCTAAACCAGTAAGCACTTCAAGTGAATACTCAATTACAGGTCTTCTATTAAGCTTTAACCATAACTTGTCTTCCGAACCCATTCGGGATGAACTACCTGCTGCCAATAAAATCCCAGCAATTTTAGAACCTTTATCGTTCTCTTCACACATTTTAACTTCCAGACATTGGCTTATTGCTTAAACTATTCTATCCTCTATTTATATAACTTACCGTAACCAATCTCTACACACCCATAATTGGAGATTATCGTGCCAAAAACATATGACCAGATCATCTCTCAAGTTATTAAACCTGCTCGCTATCTAGGTGGTGAGCATAATTCAATTGTGAAAGATTGGAGTTCCACTAACCTCAAAGTTGCTCTTGCCTACCCTGATCTTTATGACCTCGGTATGTCCAACCTCGGAATAGCTTTACTGTACGACATCATAAATAAGCGCGCTGACGCTCTTGCTGAACGCATTTTTAGTCCTTGGACCGATTTCGAACAACTTCTTCGTGAGAATAATGAACCCTTGCGTTCACTTGAGACCCAACATTCTTTAAACAATTTTGACATCTTAGGAATTACACTCCAGTACGAAGCTTGTTATACAAATGTTCTAAACCTTTTGGACCTTGGCCAAATACCCTTACGCAGTGAAAAACGTACATTACAAGATCCTCTCGTTATAGCAGGTGGTTCAGGTGCCCTTCAACCTGAACCATTATCACCTTTTATTGACGCCTTTGTATTAGGTGAGGGGGAAGAGGTTATTCGTGAAATATGTGATGTAGTCTCTCTCTGGAAAAAAGATACTGCCAAGACACGTGAAAAACTCATGATCCAATTGGCACAGATAGAAGGTGTTTATGTGCCTGCATTTTATACCGTTTCTTACGATGACCAAGGGAAGGTAGCTTCTATCTTACCCAATGTACCTTATGCTCCTGGACGTATTACACGTCGCGTTCTTCAAACTCTCGAACCCACTCTCACCAAACCTATTGTTCCTAATATAGAGGTAGTCCACGACCGAGCAACGGTGGAAATACAACGAGGGTGCACACAAGGATGTCGCTTTTGTCAGGCAGGTATGATCTATCGACCAACACGAGAACGAAGTGTCGAAGAAGTAGTCGAGGCCGCTGGAGAACTATTACGAAACACTGGCTACCAAGAACTCTCACTGATGTCATTATCTACCACAGATCACAAAGATATCTCACGTATGGTAAATGCACTCATGGATGCGTATGGAGATTCAGGACTAAAAATTAGCATCCCATCTACACGAGTTGACTCCTTTAGTGTAGATATCGCTGAGGCTGTCGCTCGTGGAAAAAAACACACTTTAACTCTTGCACCTGAGGCAGGATCGCAGCGCCTTAGAAACACTATAAGTAAGCTGGTTTCTGAAGAAGATATCCTGAATGCAGCCACTAATGCTTTCAGTAGTGGCTGGACCTCTATCAAGATGTATTTCATGGTGGGTCAACCTACAGAAACAGACCATGATGTGCTTGAAATTGTACGAATAGCTGATGCAGTTAAAAAAATAGGACTCTCCCATATAGGAAACCGCGCTCGAGTGCGCGTATCCACAAGTAATTTTATTCCAAAAGCTCATACGCCTTACCAATGGGTTTCCCAATGTGATGCCGATACATTACGTCGGCGTCATAAATTACTTCGCAAAGGCTGTCGTGACGTTGGAGTGCAATTTACATGGGAAGATCCTGAAAAATCTATTCTGGAAGCCGTTTTGTCACGAGGCGATCGAAGAGTAGCTGATGTTATCCAATATGCTTGGGAGAATGGTGCTAAATTCGATGGCTGGTCTGAACATCACGATTGGAGTATCTGGCATCAAGCATTTATACACCATGGACTTGATCCGCAATTCTATGCTCACCGCAACCGAGACTTATGGGAAACCCTACCTTGGTCTCATATCTATGGAGGAACTGAACCGAGTTATCTGCGCGGAGAATGGCTTAACACTTTAGAACAAGAAATAACATTAGACTGTAAAAGTGACCCTTGTAACGTCTGTGGAATGCAAAATCTACAACAAGATTGCGTAGTCAAAATAAATGATCTTGTACAAATGAAAATTGCTGGAGATACTACTAAAAAGGAAAGATTACTCCAAGAAAAAGAAAGACTCCTTGTTAACCTCAATCCAATTACGAACTAGAATCAACAACAACTAACAGACCAATTTAGTCTGGTTCAGCTACATAAGAGGTCACACCTGCTAGTTCTGCAGTAATCTCATCACCAGCTTCAAATGCTGTCGGGGCATCTCCTATGACCACTTCCTGCCGTTCAAAGTCGAATATAAACGGAAGAATCATGGAATCCGGAATAGCAATCTCTGCAATCGGCTCTGGTCTTTCCACCACAATAGTTGCACGAGCAGGGATTAATTTCCCAATAATTACATTCTCTTTTAACCCTCGCAGATAGTCTGTCGACCCTGCGATCGCGGCGTCAGTCAGCACTCGAGTAGTTTCTTGGAAAGAAGCGGCAGCTAAAAATGAATCTGTACTCAATGAAGCTTTAGTTACACCTAGTAAAACAGGCTCAGCCGTAGCTGGAGTGCCACCTTCCGTAACGAGCTTCTCGTTCAGTTCATCAAATTGCCATCGATCTACCAATTCTGTTGGCAGCAAATCAGAGTCCCCAGGATCGTCAACACGAACCTTTCTCATCATCTGACTAACAATCACTTCAATATGTCTGTCATTAATATTTACACCCTGTGAGCGATATACTTTTTGGACCTCATCTACTAGGTACAATTGACAGGCTTCTGGGCCCATAATTCTTAATACTTCTTGGGGATCTAGTGGCCCTTCGGTAAGTGGTTCTCCTGCTGAAATTAACGCACCAGGCTCCACTCTTAATCGTGAACTTGCTGGAATCGGATATTCTCTTACATCCTTTATTTCAAGTGTCATTCGTAATCCTGTTGGACGCCTACGTCTTCCAGTTCTTACAAATTCGACCACACCGTCAGCTGAAGCCATTAATGGCAACATAGGAACATCTTGAACTTCCGTACTTTCAGGTGGCAATGCTAAAGTTTGGTCCGCTTCTACTCGATCGCCATTCTCAACCAGCAATTCAAAGTCTTCAGGGAGCTCAAATTCATCTACAAATGTCTCTGTCGATTCAACTGAAATTGAACGTAAGCCATCACCTTGATGAAGAAGTACCACACCATCAATCTCGGAAATAATTCCCTGCCCTTTAGGAACTCTCGCTTCAAATATTTCTTCAACTCTAGGAAGGCCTGATGTTATATCAAGCCCTGCAACTCCACCAGTATGGAATGTCCGCATGGTCAATTGAGTTCCTGGCTCTCCAATCGACTGTGCAGCTATAATACCAATTGCCGTTCCTGGCTCTACCAGTTGTCCAGTTGCTAATGAGCGACCGTAACTATGTTGTGCTATTCCACGAGGAGAAGTGTCCGTTAACGCTGACTGAACATGAACCTTAGTAATTCCTGCTTTAATAATAT
>Ga0114932_10002343_pt1 | contig 20083 bp, 20 predicted proteins | sample 2SBtaG_2_FD_87286 | JGI IMG/M metagenome (GOLD analysis project Ga0114932, IMG submission 87286) | Deep subsurface microbial communities from Kolumbo volcano to uncover new lineages of life (NeLLi) - 2SBTROV12_ACTIVE470 metaG | ecosystem: Environmental > Aquatic > Marine > Volcanic ... | reverse complement strand
CTACACCGAGAAGGTCGAGCAGACCCAGACCGACACCGTGCTCTTCGTGGCGGCCCTGCCGCTGTCTGCGTTCGGCGTGGCGGAGGGCGCGGTGGGCATGAGCCGGCACATCGCCAAGATGCGCCACCTGAAGCACTCCAGCCGGCTGGTGAACAAGTCCGGCACCCTGCTGAGCCGGGTGCGCTACGCCGACGACGTGGCGGGCTTGGCCGACGACTTCGTGCGGATCGACGGCAAGGGGCTGCTGCACCGGCCCACGCCGCTCGAGGACGACTTCGTGAAGGCCTGGCGCGCGAAGTACCCCACCGGGCAGGTCAACGAGGCAGTGGTCCGCCAGCACTTCCGCAACGGCTTCCGCTTCGACGACGCCAAGCGCCTCACCAGGTTCTCCGGCGACGACTACTTCAAGCTGCGGCAGCGCGAGGTCAAGGCGCTGCGCGAGAGCGACCTGTTCAAGAGCGACCTTCGGGCTCGCGGGGTGAGCGACCAGCGGATCCAGTGGATGGAGACGAAGCAGTCGCCGCTGTCGTTCGAGAACCCGAAGCAGTACGAAGCCTTCAAGGCCGACCTGCAGAAGACCCTGAAGCGTGCCGGCCTCGACGACAGCACGGTCACGCTGAAGGGCACCTCGACCACCTTCTACTCGGAGAACCCCGGCAAGCCGCTGGGCCACCACTTCGACGCGAACGCGGGCGAGCTCGCCGACATCGACCTCGGCCTCACGTCGAAGAAGATGGTCGACACCATGGAGGCGGCCGGCCACACCGCCCACCCGAAGATCAAGACCATCTTCAAGACCCGGCACACGGTCTCGGAGTACCCGGAGCTGGCGGAGTTCGCGGCGAAGTGGGAGGGCATCCTGGGCCGCGAGGTCAACTTCGTCGGCCTCACCGACTCCGCGCTGCCGAAGATCGACCCCACCGAGTTCGTGCTCGTGGGAAAGATCGCGAAGTAGCTCGGCTCAGCCGACCTTCTCGATCAGCGCTTCGAGCCGGCCCACCTCGCGACGCCACGTGCGGTGGTGGTTCCTGGCGGCCACCTGGGCGCCGAGCCCGAGGAGCTCGAAGGCCGGGTCCTGCCCGCCGAGCCTGCGGGCGAGGGCGCGGAGCACCGCCCCGCGGAACACACCCAGCGCCTTGAGGTCGCGCAGATCGGCGCGGCGGACCACGGCCTCGGCCACCTGTTCGCCGGCGGCGCGCAGCAGACCGGCCAGGTCCTGAGGGCCGGTCCTGTCGGTGCGCGGACGCCTCGCGCCCAGCCGCAGCTCGTCGATCACGCCGTCACGGCTGAGCAGCGCCGCCCGGTCCAGGGCGTTCTCCAGCTCCCGCACGTTGCCTGGCCAGCGGTGCGCCATCAGCGTGGCCTCGGCAGCCGGCGAGAGGCGAAGGGGCGGGAGGTCGTAGCGCTCGGAGGTGCGCCGGAGCACGTGCTGGGCGAGCAGCGGCACGTCCTCCGGGCGGTCGCGGAGCGGCGGCAGCTCCGCCACGAACACGGCCAGCCGGTAGTACAGGTCCTCGCGCACCCTTCCGGCGGCGATGGCTTCGAAGGGGTCGGTGCCCATCGCGGCGACCAGCCTCACGTCGACGGGCTGCGGCGTGTTGCTGCCGAGCCGGGTGACGGTCCTGTCCTGCAGGGCCACCAGCAGCTTCACCTGGCAGGCGAGCGGCATGCTGTCGAGCTCGTCGAGGAAGAGCGTGCCGCCCTCCGCGGCCTCGAAGCGGCCCTTGCGGCGGGTCTTGGCCCCCGTGTAGGCGCCGGCCTCGGCACCGAACAGCTCCCCCTCGATGAGGGCCTCCGGGATGGCGCCGCAGTTCACGTGCACGAAGGGGCCGGGGGCGCGGGGGCTCGCTTCGTGGAGACGCTTGGCGATCAGGCTCTTGCCGGTGCCGGTCTCGCCGGTGAGCAGGACCGAGGCCTCGAACTCCGCGATCCTGCGCAGCTCGGCGAGGGTGGCCATCAGCCTGCGCGAGCGCGTGACGACGCCGGGCAGGCCGCTGTCTTCAGGGGCCGCGGCGCGGGCCACGCTGCGGGCGACCAGGGGGAGCCATCCAGTGGCCGCCGCGATGGCCGCATCGTCGAACACCCCGGGGCGCAGGGCGTTGTCGAGGTAGACGAAGCCGAGCAGCGACTCGTCGGCGATGAGCGGAAAGCAGGCGACGCTCCGCAGATCGAGGTCGCGCACGGAGCGCGTGGGCACCTCACCCTGGGCGTCGTGCGCGACCACGGCGCGGCGGGTGGTGAGCGCGCGCTCGATGATGCTGCGCGACACCTGGGAGGTGGGGTCGTCGAGGTCCTCCCGGCGCACGTGGCGGGCTGCCAGCAGCGTCCAGCCGTCGGCCTCGACCCGACCGACGAAGCCGCGCGAGGCTTCGACGATCTCCAGCAGGGCGTCGAGCGCCTCCTCCGCGATGGGCTGGGCGCCGTCGGCGGCCGTGACGCGGAGGGTCCTGTCCAGCAGCAGGCGCAGGCGTGCGGCCTCCGCCTCGGCGGCTGCTGCGGCGCCGGTGGTGGCGCCGATGGCCACGAAGAGCCTCGGCATCAGCCGGCGCGCCTCGCCGGTTCGGCCGCCGTCGAGGGCGTCTTCCACCCGTCTGGCGACGGCTCGCAGATCCATCTTCATATTATGACGCAAGAGTCAGACAATGAGTCGCGTGAGTCGAAATTTGACGCTTCGAGCTCCCAGACCCGCTCCAGGAGGGTTGGCACGCACCTTGCTTCAGTCGAGGGTGCCCCCCCCCTGGAGTCCCCTATGACCCGCCTCGCCATCACCGTCGCCATCGCCTTCTCCGCCCTCGCCGCCGCGCCTGCCCGGGCCGGGGACCTCCGCACCGTGGACGGTGAGCGCGTCGACATGGACAGCCCGGCCCTGCTGGTCTTCTGGTCCCTGGAAGACGGCGAGATCGGCCTGCGCCACGCCGCCCACCTCGCGGACTCCGGAGCGCGCGTGGTGGCGGTCAACACCGACGATGCCTCCCGCAAGAGTGAGGTCCGGGCCTTCGCCGTGGTGCGCGCGCCGCAGGTCGACGTGGTCAACGACGCCGGCGCACGCCTGCAGCGGCAGGTGCGCGCTTCCGACAACGACGCGGTGGTCATCGGGACCGACGGCGCCGTGGTCTGGCGCACGAACCAGCTCGAGCGGAACACCGCGCAGGCGCTGACCATCGCGTCGATGCACGGTGCCACTGCGGCCGTCGCGGGGCGCTGAGCAGGCTGCGGGCGCGATGACCCAGAGCCGGCGGGCGAGCCATCGGCCGTCAGCGATCCGTGGTCAGGAAGCGCAAGCCGAGGAGTGGCTGTGAAGGACTTCCGGAGGCTGCAGGTCTGGCACGAGGCTGACGAGTCAGGTCCGTCGGGCGAGCGTCTCCATCTCGGCCAACGCTCGCCGAAGCGAATGCTGGCGTCCTTCCTCGGAAGAGCTGCGCGCTGACAGCTGACAGCCGACCGCTACGCGCCGTCTTCGACGGATCGCGCCCGCAGGCTACGGTGGCTCTCTGGAGGCTCCATGTTGCTCGTCCTGCTCGCGTGCAGCGGCCCGTCGTCCGAGACGGCGGCCCCCGACAGCACGCCGCCCGGCGGCGGGGACGCCACGGCGCCCGCCGACACCTCGGGCGCGAACGACAGCTCGCCTCCCGCCGACACCTCGCCCCCTGGGGACACCGCCCCGCCCGAGGACACGGCGCCGCCCTACAGCGCGCCCACCGCCTACGCCTTCTCCCACCACATCGGCGCGCAGGGCACCGGCGACGGGGAGCTCACGCGGCCCTACTCGGTGGCCGTGCACGGCACCACGCTCTGGGTGCTCGACACCGAGAACTCCCGCCTGGCCACCTTCGCCTTCGACGGCACCTGGCTGGGCAACCACGGTGGCGCGGGCACCTCCGACGGGCAGCTCGCCACCCCGAAGGGCTTCGGCATCCACCCGGACGGGCGGGTCTACGTGGCCGACTGGGACAACCACCGGATGCAGGTCTTCGATTAGGAGGGCACCTGGCTGGCGACCTGGGGCGAGGCCGGGACCGGAGAGGGGCAGTTCGACCAGCCCTACGGCGTGGCCTTCGACGACGAGGGGCAGGTCTACGTGACCGAGTACGGCAACGACCGGGTGCAGGTGTTCACCGACGAGGGCGTGTTCGTGCGAACCTGGGGTTCCGAGGGAGCGGGCGAGGGCCAGTTCGACAACCCGTCGGGCATCGCGGTGCACGGCGACCAGGTCTTCGTGGCCGATGTGCGCAACGAGCGCATCCACCGCTTCGATCGCGAAGGCGCGTTCCAGCTGGCCTGGGGCGGCGAGGGTCCGAAGGCGGGCATGGTCAACGACCTGCACCAGCTTGCCTTCGACCGCGGTGGCACCCTGTTCGGCGCCGAGCAGTTCAACCACCGCATCCAGAGCTGGACGCGTGATGGCGAGAGCGTGGCCGTGTTCGGCAGCCGCGGCCCGGGGGACGGCCAGCTCACCGAGCCCTTCGGCGTGACCGTGGCCGACGACGGCACGGTGTACGTGGCCGACACGGTGAACGGAAGGGTCAGCGTGTGGGTGCCCGCCTCGCCGTGAGCCGGGTAGAGGAGCCCACGAGGAGGTCGACGTGGAGCTTCGGAACCTGGGTGCCAGCGGACTGAAGGTCTCGCCCCTCTGCTTTGGCGCGATGACCTTCGGCGAACCCGACGACACCAGCTTCATGCACCAGGTGGCGAGCGCGGAGGCGGTGGTCTCCGAGATGCTCGAGACCGCCCTGGCCGCGGGGGTCAACTTCATCGACACCGCGGATGTGTACGGCCAGGACGGCCTGAGCGAGCGGGTGCTGGGGCGCTGGTTCGCCGAGACCGGTCGCCGCGACGAGGTGGTGCTCGCCACCAAGTTCCGCTTTCCGATGCCCTACGGCAAGGGCGCGAGCCGCCGCCACATCGTGAAGGCCTGCGAGGAGAGCCTCCGCCGCCTCGGCACCGACCGGATCGATCTCTACCAGGTGCACATGCAGGACAGCGGCACGCCGGAGGAGGAGACGCTCCGTGCGCTCGACGACCTCGTGCGCGCGGGCAAGGTGCTCTACGTCGGCGTGTCGAACTATGCCGCGTACCGGCTCGTGGACGCCCTGTGGACCTCCCGGCACGCGGGGCTCAACCGCTACGTGTCCGCGCAGATGCAGTACAGCCTGCTCGAGCGGTCGATCGAGCGGGAGCACGTGCCCGTGTGCCGCGACTTCGGGGTGGGCATCCTCCCCTGGTCACCGCTCGCTCGCGGCTTCCTCACGGGCAAGTACCGCAAGGATCAGCCGCCTCCCGAGGGCGGCCGCCTCACCCGCTGGAAGCGCTTCCTCGAGAAGGCCGACACCCCCCGGAGCTGGGCGGTGTTGGCCGCCATGGACACGGTGGTCGAGGAGACCGGCGCCAGCCATGCCTCGGTGGCCTTGGCCTGGCTCCTCGCGCAGCCCTGCGTGACGAGCGTGATCTTCGGCGCCCGCACGGTCGCCCAGGTCGAGGCCAACCTCGCGGCTGCGGAGCTCTCGCTCTCCGCGGATCAGCTGGAGCGGCTCGACCAGGCCAGCCGCCTGAGCGTGGGCTACCCCTACGACTTCCTGCGCTCGGTGGACGGGCGCTGGTAGCGATCAGCGGACGCCGATCACCTTGCCGCTCGACTTCGCCGCCTTGAGCGCCGCCTTGTGCGCGTCCTCGGCGTAGCGAGCCTCGACCTCGACCTCGATGGTCACCGTGAAGGGTCGCGGTGCGGCGTCGGCTTCGAAGCGTGCGGTGAGGTCGGCGTCGAGCGGGCTGTCGACCTTGCCCATGGCCATGCCTTCGCTGTGCACCCCGAAGACCTTGCGGGCTGCGATCTGCACGCCCGGAAGCCAGGTCCCTTCGAGCGCGATCCCAGCCACGTCGCCCACCTCGTAGGTGTTGGTCAGGTTGGCCACGATGGTGCGGCTGCCCAACGCGGGGCTCTCGAAGCGGTAGATGAAGAGCTGGTCGGTCTCTGTGTGGGCGGTCTTCTCGACCACCTTCATGGCGTGCACGGGCATGGGGACCTCCTCGTACGGGGGCCGCCGACTAACCGGTCTGGGGCTTCGAAGACCCCCGGGGCTATCAGGCCGCTGTGTCCACGGTCGAGGGGGGCAGGCCGCTGTCCACCGCCGCGTGGGTGTACGCGCTGATCGCCACCTGAGGCGGATCCTCGCGCTGCGCGGTCGACGAGGTGAGCTCTTCGATCAGGCCCTCGAAGATCTCTCGGAGCTCGTCGGCCAGAGGAGGCGGGATCTCCACCGCGATCTGGTCGGCCACCTGTTCGGCGATCGACGCCATGCCCGCGGCCAGGTCGTCGCCGCTCGGGCGGCTCTCGAGCAGGGCCGAGGTCTCCGCTGTGAGCTGGTCGCGGATCTCGCTCATGCGCGCAACCTGCTCGTCGGTCAGGTCCATCGACGTCATCGCCTCGTCCATCGCGCGGGCACCTGCACCAGCGAGATCGTCGGCGATCGCCTTGGGGCTGCGCGGGAAGTCGGCTTCGCCCGGTGCGGATCCGAAGGTCTGCGAGAGCACCTCGAAGGCGCGTTCGCTGTAGTGATCGGTGTCGAGCTTGGCGCGCACGCCGTGGGCCGGGCGCTCGGGCTCGGTGGTGCGGGAGGGATCGGCGCTGCCGCGACCAGGGACCGCCGGCGAGAGCGGTGGGGTGCTTCCGATGTCCATGAGGAGGTCCTTGGGGAGGGCTCACGGTGCCCTTCGGATCATCGGGCTCCATCGTTTAGCGGGTGCGCGATCACCGGCCAGCTCGCGTCGAAGCGAAAGGTGGGCGCCTGGTCGTGGGTGTGGCACGCAACGCAGGCCGCAGGCCCGCCCGGCAGCATGCCGTAGCCCGCGCTGGGAGCCGCCAGGTGGTCGCTGCCTGGGCCGTGGCAGGCCTCGCACCCCACCCGGTCGAGCCCCTCGCCGTCCGGGAAGCCGCCGGGGTGGCCGAGGCCGGTGGTGTGGCACCGCAGGCACCCGGGATCGTTGCGGCGCTCGTCGAGCACCTCGCGCGCGTGGCTGTGGGCGCTGGTCTGCCACACCTGCCAGCTCTGGAGGTGGCACCCCGCGCAGGCCTGGCTGCCGACGTAGTGCGCGCTCCCACGGTCCACTCCCAGGAAGGGGGGGAGCGGGCTCGACGCCGCGTGGACCGGGGGGCCGCCGCGCGCGGGGTCGTGCACCCGCTCCAGCGCCTCCGCTTCGGCGGCTGCGTGGTAGTCGGTGGGCACGGGCTCGACGACGACGATCGGGGTTCGGCAGGCGAGGAACAACGCGATCACGGGCCGAACAGCGCCTCCTGCGCCTGTCCGATGGCCTTGCGGCTCGCCACCACCAGATCGAGCAGGGCGTCGTCGTCGGGCAGCTCCGGGTCCAGGTCGATCTTGCGGTCGAGGTGGGCGACCACGTGCTGGCCATCGAGGCGGAGCCGGAGCTCGCCGAGCCGCATGGTCTGGTAGTGGCTGCGCACCCAGACCGCGTGGCCCTCCACGAAGGGCTCGTAGAACTCGCGGTGCATCGCCGTGTCGATCACCACGTCGAGCTCCGGCACCTGGGCGGCGATGGACTTCGCGGCCGCCGGGGCGTTGTAGGCCATCAACACCAGCACGTCGGCGCCCTGTTCGTGCAGCGAACGGAGCGCGGCCACCCCGTGCTCCACCGGGTCGGCGACCTGGAAGTCCGGGGTCTCGACGAAGGTCATGCCCGGCCCCGTGATGCCCGTGATGCCCACCTGGAGGTCGCCGGCCTGCACCAGGCGACCCTCCGCCGGCACCCGCTCGGCGGGTCCCGTGACGTTGGCGCTCACGCCCCAGGCTGGTCGGGACTCGAGCGCCTGCCAGGCGGGCAGGTCTACGTAGGCGATGTTCACCGCGTCGACGTCCAGCGCCTCGATGCCTCGGTGCATCCAGTCGTTCAGGACCGGCACGTCGGCGCGAAGCTCACCGTCGAGCCCCATGGCGTCCTCGAACAGGTAGCCGCCGTGCAGGAGCAGATCCGGCACCGAGGGGTTCTCGGCGCGGCTGGCCTTCAGGTACGCCTGCAGCCGGGGGAGGGACCCACGCGGACGCTTGGGACAACCGCACGTCTCGACGCTGCCCTTGGTCTCGCCGGCGTAGAAGATCACCAGATCCGCGGGCCAGGTGCTGAGGCGCTGGGCCAGAGGGCCTTCCACCGAGAGCTCCCCGCCGCCTTCGGGTGGGGGCGGTGGGGGAGGAGGCGCCTTGGTGGCGCAGCCGATCCAGAGCGCGGCGAACATGGGCGGAAGCGTACCCTGTCGGGGTTAGCTGGAGCCGATGATGCGCTGGTTGCCGTGGTTGTTGCTCCTGCTGGGCCTCGGATGGCACGTGCAGGAGCTCCTGGGCCCCACGTGGGACAGCGTGGTGGCGGCCACGCACGCCCGGGACTTCGCGTCGTACTTCTACGCGCTCCAGGCGGCGGACATCGGCCGCGACCCCTACGACATGGGCGTGCTGTCCGAGCTGGCGCGCGCCGACGGCACCCGCCGCAGCGTGCACCCCTTCTTCTACCCGCCACCCTTCCTGCTCACGATGGTCTGGGCGCTGCCCCTCACGCTCGCGCAGGCCTACCAGGCGTGGTTCGTGCTCGACTCCGTGGCTCTGGCGCTGGCCCTGGTGGGCCTGTACCGGTGGGTGGGCGGACCCGGTGTGCTGGTGGGCTCGGCGGCGCTGCTCGCGGTCTACTCGCCGATCCACGACAACCACTGGATGGGCCAGGCCAACCTGCCGGTGCTCGCCGCGGTGGTGTGGGCGCTCGCTCTCGCCGACCGGCGCCCCCGGCTGGCGGGGTGTTGGATGGGGCTCGCCTGCATGATGAAGATGAGCCCTGGGCTCTTGGTGGCCTGGTGGTTGGTCCAGCGGCGCTGGCTGCCGGCGCTGTGGGCCTGCCTCGCGGCCCTGGTCCTCTCGGTCCTGGCGCTCCCGCTGGTGGACGCCGAGACCCAGGCACGCTTCTACCTGGAGATCCTGCCGGGTTTCGGGACCGGCGACTACAACGGCCTCACGGTGCCCATCCTGCTGCCGGGAAACCACAGCCTCCCGAACCTCTTCGCGCAGGCCTACGACAACCGGCGCATCCTCACGGAGCCCGCCCTGTCGATGGCCCGCTGGGCGAACCTCGGCCTGGTCGCGGTCACGCTCGCCGCGCTGGCGGGCCGTGCGCGCACGGCGGTCGCGACCGCATGTGCTGCCGGTGCGCTCAGCGTGGTGATGCTGGTGGTGCCCGTCTACACCTACGAGCACCACCTGACCATGGCCATCCTGCCGTTGATCGCGGTGAGCGCGGCGGTGGCCCAGGGCCTCCTGGGACGTGGCTGGGCCGCGGCGTGCGCGGTGAGCTTTGCCGCGCTGGCCTGGCCGTGGGGCGCGGTGAAACAAGCGGCGAAGGAGCTGGACGGCCCCCTGGCCTGGGCCGTGATCGAGGCCAAGTTCTTCGCGCTCGTCGTGATCGGGCTGGCCTGCGTGGTCGCCGCGCGGAAGGAGCTCAGTCGAGCGCGGTGAAGCGGATCGGCTGGTTGGTTCCCTCGCTCACTGTCCACAGTCCGCTGCCGTCGGCGCCGAAGCCCACCGCCTCTCCCTGCTGTTCTCCCGGCAGCTCGAGCTCGCAGGTCGGGTCCTGCTGCAGGCTCTCGACGAAGCCGTCGGTGCGATCGATGGTCCAGGCGAAGGCGGTGCGGGTGTAGGTGCGCACGACGAGCAGGTGCCCCTCCGGGCTGATGTCACCTCCGGTCGTGGCCTCCCCGAGGTCCCAGGTCATCACCTCCTCCAGCTCGACGACCTCGCCGTCGGTGTGGGGTGCGACCTTTCGGAAGAGGCTGGCCGACCCTCCGTAGTCCTTGGTGACCAGGTAGAGGTCGCCGGTGACCGGGTCGGCGAAGGCGGTCTCGCAGTCCTCGGCGCCGCCGGGGTAGCTGACCGTCAGGGTGCGGTAGTCCTCGAGCTTCTCGTCGTCGGTGCCGTCGCCGATGTCCGGTTCCGGCACGAGGTAGATGCGGATCGCGTCGCGCACCTTGTTGTTGTCGCCCACGTCGGCGACCACGAGCATCGTCTGGCCGTCTTCCTCGTAGATCCCGATGTCTTCGACGTCACCGGTCTCGGCGCCCTTGAGCTTGAAGCGCCCCTGGGAGCTGCCGTCGAGGCCGATGGCGTAGATCCGGGTCTGGTGACCGGCGTCGTTGTGCACCCAGAGGATGTCGCCGTTGTCGCGGCCCTCGACCACGCCCGAGATCTCCCAGAGGTCCTCGTCCTCGACCTCCCCGGTCTCGCTGACCTCGCCTTCGCTGGGGCAGGCCGGCGGCTCCACGGTGACCGTGGCCACCGCCACGTCCTCACGCTCCTTGTCGTCGAGGACGGAGAGCTCGACCTCGAAGGTGCCGGAGCCACGGAAGGTGTGGCGCGCGGTCTCGCCGTCGTAGGTCTGGCCCTCGACCGTCCAGGACCACCTGCTGGCGTCGGTGGTGCCGCTCCCGTCGAGCTCGACCGTGAGCGGGACCTGGCCGGCATCGACCGACAACGAGAGCGCCGCGACCGGTCCGGCGCTGCAACCGAGGGAGAGGAGCAACATGCGCCCAGCCTACCCCTCTACGGCGCGAGGGGTCGGTCAGCCGCCGCGCTCGGTCGGGAAGGCACCGTCGATCGTCCGGACGGCGGCGAGCCAGGCCTGCTGGAGGCCGGGGCAGCTGCTGGGGGCGCGGTGCTGCTCGAGCAGCCGCTGGCAGGTGCGCAGGTCCGCGAAGTGGCCGTGGAAGGTGCCGTCGAGGCCAGCCGGCACGAGCGGCTTCCAGAACTGGTGGTCGCAGCGGGCCTTGAGCACGGCGGCGGCACAGGCCTCCGCCTCCGGGAGCGCGAGCTCCTCCTTCGGCAGGGTGCTCCGCAGGTAGAGGTGGACCGGGTCGAGGGCCGCGCCCGTCACGCCCGCCAGGTGGGCCTCCCAGGTGTGCACGCTGGGCTCGCTGTCCATGATGTCAGCGGTGGAGCCTGCCGTGGGGCCGACCTCGGGTTCGTCCAGGGGCACCAACCAGGCCTCGTTCACGAAGGTGGGGCCCTCGGTGTCCTGCTCGACGGCGACCTCGTCCTCGTCCTCGTCCCAGTCCTCGGCCCAGTCCTCGTCGATCTCGAGCTCGAAGAGATCCTCGGGCTCGGGGTCGATGCCCAGGTCGATGTCGATCTCGATGTCGTGCCAGGTCTCGGTCGCGGCCATGACGAACCTCCCAACCCCCGTGACGGAACGCGGGGCGGTCGACGTTAGGGGGCGGGCATGAAACGCTTCACGATCCGGCTCGCGATCGGCCTCGCCGTGTTCGCGGCCGCGCTTGGCGGTGCGGTGATCGCGGTGGCGGCGCCTCTGCCCACGGGCGAGACGGGATCGGAGGCGGACGCGCTCGCCGAGCGGATGCAGCTCGCCGTCGACGCCCACGCCTGGGAGCACACCGGCGTGGTGCAGTGGACCTTCGGCGGCCGGAACGAGCACCTCTGGGACCGCGATCGGCACCTCGATCGCGTGCGCTGGGACGACACGGAGGTGCTGCTCGATCTGACCACCCAGCAGGGGCGGGCCTTCAAGAAGGGACGGGAGCTGGAGGGGCGGAAGCGCGCCAAGGCCCTCGAGCGCGCCTGGGCTTCGTGGTGCAACGACAGCTTCTGGCTCAACCCGGTGGTCAAGGCCTTCGACGAGGGCACCACCCGCGCCCTGGTGCACACCGACAGCGGCGATGCGCTGCTCGTGAGCTACGAGAGCGGCGGGGTCACCCCCGGCGACGCGTACCTGTGGCTGCTGGACGACGCGGGGCTGCCGACGGCCTGGCAGATGTGGGTGCAGATCGTGCCGGTGAAGGGCATGGAGGTGGGCTGGTCCGGCTGGACCTCGCTGGCGACCGGCGCGCGGGTGAGCACGGAGCACGTGGCCGGGCCGATGACCCTCCGCATCACCGACCTGGCGGGCGAGACCCACCTGGCCGATCTCGTGGGCGACGACGACCCCTTTGACCTGCTCTTCGCTGACGCGGCCTCGCATCCGAAGTAGGCTTGGGGCCCCACCCAGCGCGGCGAGCACGTGGCCGAGAACGACGAGAAGACCCTGCGGCTCGTGACCGGGTCCGGGTCGACCGAGGTGGCCCACCCAGCCCCGGATCTCCGCGGGTCCCGGCGCCCGCGCGTGCTGTTGATCGACGACGACCCGTTCATCCTGGCGGCCTACCGGCGCACGCTGCGTCGCTTCTTCGAGGTGGAGACGGCTGCCGGCGGCGAGATCGCGCTGGCCATGCTGGAGGCTGACCACGACTACGACGTGGTGCTCTGCGACATCGTGATGCCCGGCGTGTCGGGGCCGATCTTCTCGGAGCGGGTGGCCGCGCGCTGGCCGGCGCTCGATGAGCGCACGGTGTTCTGGACCGCGGGCATCACGGGCGGTGAGGCCTTGGAAGCCTTCGTCACGCGGGAGGCGCACCGGGTCTTCCAGAAGGGCGACATGGACCCGCGCGACGTGGTCGAGGTCCTGGTCGAGCACGCGAGGAAGGCCCGCAAGACGACATGAGGCCGCCCGGTCGGGCGGCCTCGAGAGGTCGGAGAGGGAGCGCGGCTATTCGGGCGGGGGCTCCATCTCACCGGGACCTTCTTCACCGTCGGGACCGGGCCCGCCCGGACCGCCAGGTCCGCCGGGCCCGCCGGCGCCATCCGGGCCGCCAGCACCGTCGGGCGCGGGCGCGTCGCCTGCCGGTGCGTCGCCACCTTCGACGGGCACGCCATCGGTGGGGGCTCCGCCGGCTTCGGGCGCGGCCTCGCCCTCGACCTGGTTGCCGTCGTCGTCGAAGACGGGGCTTCCGACCTCGCCGCCGGGCGCCGCAGGGGCCGCGTCGTCGTCGCAGTCGAGGTCGAGCGACTTGTCGCCGCTGATGCTGATCGTCTCGCCTTCGTTGGCGATCATCATCGTCTCGCCGGGCGACTGGGCATCGTCGCCGTTGGCGTCCTCGAAGGCGAGCACCACGTAGTCGCCCTTCGGCACCTTGAGCGAGTAGGCGCCGGCCGCCTCGATGCTCGAGGTGACGGTGGGCCCGACCGGCTCGGGCATCGCGCCCTCGTCCACGCTGGGTGGCTCGTCCGGCGGGGGCGGGTAGAGGTGCACGATGTAGGGACCCGCGCCGGCATCGCAGCTCAGCGTGCCCGACAAGGTGACCGCATCCGGGTTGGAGGCGAGCTCGTCCTGGGTGTACTTCGCAGTGGGGGGCGGGGGCCCCTCGCCGTCGCCATCGGCCGGGCCGCCGGGGCCTCCGTCCGCTGGGCCACCGGCGCCATCGGGCGGGCCGGCGTCGCCAGCGCCGCCGCCGGGAGCTCCGGCGCCGTCGGGGCCGGGCTGACCGCCCGGCTGGGGCGCTCCGGCACCGCCGGCTGCGGCGCCTCCGGGGGGTTCGGCACTGGGGGGCTCGGGACAGCCTGCCAGTGCGAGGGTGCACAGCAGCAACAAGCTTCGCTTCATCGTGTTCGCTCCGCGGGCGGGTTCGATCGATGGCATGCTACCGCAGGTCGATCCTGCGATGGCAAGTCAGGTCCGACAGACGAACGCTCCGCCCCCCTTCCAGCGTTCGAGTCGGGTCACCCCTGTGGCGTCGACGCCCGCTACGACGGCATCGAGGCGTTGCCTGGCCAGCGCGATCTGCGGCCCGGCTTCGATGCCGACCCAGCGGCGACCCATCTTGTGGGCGACCGCCGCGGTGGTGCCCGAGCCCAGGAAGCAGTCCAACACGAGGTCGCCAGGCACGGTCGCGAGCTGCAGGCAGCGTCGGATCAGGCGCTCCGGCTTCTTCCCCTTCCGCCAGGTCACCCCGCCCTCGTGCGCGATGCCTTCCCAGGGAATGTCGGTCCAGATGTCGGTGAGCGGCCGGCTCGCGGCGCGCCGGCCGTCGATCACCTGCACCTGGCGGTCGTAGAAGAGCAGCTGTTGGCCCCGCAGGGCGTAGATCGGCGGGCGCTCCGGCCGCTCCAGCCGGTGGACGCGCGCCGGCTCGGCGCGGCTCGCCGCCTTCAGCGCCACGGCGGCCTTGCCGGCCTTGCGATCGCTGATGGTGGCGAGGCGGCAGACCCGGGCGGCGTGCTTCACCTGGAAGGCATCGCGGTCGGGGCCACACACCCCTGCGAGGGGCACGAAGCGCCACTGGGTGTAGGCGTCCTCCGGGTTCTCGAGCCAGAGGCCGTACGCTCGATCCGGAGCGCGGGGCACCCGCAGCGCCTGACCGGTGAAGGCGCGCCGATCCCTTGCGTACCAGAGCAGGTACTCCGAGCTCTTGAAGACCCCGCGGTTCACCGTGGAGAACGAGCTCGGGCTGCGCGCGGCCACCGTGATGCGGTTCAACAGGGCGTTGCGGCCGAACACGCCGTCGAGCGCGACCTTCATGTAGTCGAGCTGGTGTTCGTCGAGCTGCACGAACAGGCTGCCGTCGGCGCGCAGCAGCTCGTGGAAGCGGGGAAGGAGGGGGCGCATCATCGCCCACCAGGCGTCGTGGGTCAGGTCGTCGTCGTAGGGGCGCTCCACGCCGCCCGCGTCGGCCTTCAAGCCCGTGCCGTAGGGGGGATCGATGTAGATGCAGCGGACCTGCCCGGCCAGCTCCGGTTCGAGCTCGGCCAGCACCGCCGCTGCGTCGCCCTGCACGAGCAGGTTGCCCAGAGCAGCAGAGGCGACCGGGGAGGTCGCCTCTGCTTCGCTCGACGAGGGGGGGTCAGGCCGCGGTGTGGCCGTCGTCACCGATCGCCTCGACGGGGCAGTTCTCGAGCGCTTCGTAGCACTGCTCGACCTCTTCCTCGTTCTCGGGCTGCTTGTAGCAGATGTCGTGATCCTCGTCGTCGCTCATGCGGAAGTTGTTCGGCGCGGCGTCCGAGCAGACGGAGCAGAGGATGCACTCCTTGTCCACGTAGAAGCTGTACTTCTTGCCCTCGACGTCGACGTCGCCGCCGATGTTGTCTTCCCAGATGTTGGTCGGATCCGCCACGGTGCGCTCCTGCGTGTGGATGGTAGGGCCCACTTGTATGCGGGGTCGCGGGGTCCGGCAAGCACAGCTGGATAGACCGGTGAGATGGCCATCCTCAAAGTCGCCCAGATGGGCCACCCCATCCTGCGTGCCATCGCCCACCCCGTGCCGCCGGAGCTGATCGGAAGCGACCAGGTCCAGGCGTTCCTCGCCGATCTTCGCGAGACCTGCCTGGACGAGGACGGGCTCGGCCTGGCGGCGCCCCAGGTCCACCAGTCCATCCGTGTGGTCGTCGTCGCGCTCGACGACGAGCTGCGCACGGTCATCAACCCGGAGATCACCCCGCTGACCGGCGAGCGCATCGCGACCTACGAGGGTTGCCTGTCGGTCGCGGGCATCCGCGCGGAGGTCGAGCGCTTCGCGAAGGTCCGGCTTCGGGCGCTCGACGAACGCGGAGAGCCCTTCGAGATCGAAGCCGAGGACATGGAGGCCGTGGCGATCCAGCACGAGTGCGACCACCTCGACGGGGTGCTCTACGTGGACCGTTGCGACCCACGCACCCTGGCGTTCCTCGAGGAGTACCGTCGCTGGGGCCGCATCGATCAGTACTTCGGCGAGGAGTAGCGCTCAGCGTCCAGGCGGCGGCGGCGGCGGGGCCGCGCGCGACGGCTGTTGCGCGTCGTGCTGCCAGTCCTGCACGGGGATGCCCACGCCGTCGAGCGGGTCTTCGGGCGTGGGCACCGGGCCACCGGGGTCGGTGACCAACAGCGGTGACTGCGGCCAGCCGACCCGCTTCAGGGCGTCGGCGATGGTGCGGGCCATCAGCCGGTGCCCCTCGGCGGTCGGGTGCATCTCGTCGATGAACAGGCTCCCCAGCCCACCCCCCGACCGCTGGAAGGCCTCGGGCAGCTCGACCAGCGGCGCCTTGCAGGCCGCTGCGGTGTCTCGCATGACCTGACGGTAGGGGGCCCAGGGAGGATCGTCGACCGTGGGCTTCAGGTCCTCCCGGTTCGGCAGGACCACGAACACCACGCCGCCGCCGCGCTCGGCCATCGTCGAGCAGAAGCCCGCGAGGTTGGCGGCGTAGTCGTCGATGGGCACCCGGCGGCGCTTGCCCGCTTCGGGGTCGTCGAGGCGGATCCAGCCCACCGTCCGGGCCGAGACACCGTGGGCAGCGAAGTCGAGCGTCAGCGACAGCCAGCCGTAGATGCGGCTCCAGGAGAGGGCCCGGTGCACGGTGCCCGCGCTGGACCGCTCCCAGGCCGCGTAGGTGGCCATGACCTCGCGGTCGACGAAGCGATCGAAGTTGTTGTCGGACCACAGCGTGGCGACGATCAGCAGGTCCGGGTCGTAGGCGAGCGCCTTGGTGTGGAGCACGTTGAGCGCCTGCGTGGTGGAGTACCCGGGGACTGCCCCGTTCACGAAGTCCGCCGGGAGCTGCTTCTCGAGCTCGGCGGTGAAGACCTGGTCCTGGTCCACCCCGGCGCCGTACACGCTCGAGTCCCCGAGTGCGAGCGCCCGCGGCCGGGTCTTCTCGCCACGCTCCGGACCGCGGAAGCCCTGGCTGTTGACCACCACCCGCTGGCCTTCCCCCATGGTGCGCTCGCCGGGGAGGAGCTCCCACAGCAGGTAGGGGTTGCCCCGCAGCATGATGGGCTGGAAGCCGGCCTCGGTGTCCTCCGGGGCCGCGAGCCGGCTGCCGTCCGGGGCGGGGAGCACGTGGAGGAAGCCCTCGACGAGCAGGAGCAGCAGCAGGCCGAAGCCGAAGGCGAGCAGGCGCTTCACGCACCGAGGGTACCGCGGCGGCGAGCGCGGCGCGGCTGAGGCTAAGCTCCCGACGTGCTCGTGCTCTGGGCCATCGCCTGTGGTGACTCACCCTGCGCCGCCGGCTACGGTCGGGCGGCCGACGGGGCGTGCGTGCCGCTCCAGATCGGAAGCGGAGAGACCGCCGAACCGGACACCGCCGAGCCGGACAGCGATCCGCCCCCCGGCGACTCCGGCGACACCAGCGACACCGGCGACACCGCTCCCGTCGACACGGGCCCGGACGCGGACGGCGACGGCGTGTCGGAGGCGGGTGGCGACTGCGACGACGCGGACCCCGCGATCCATCCGGGGGCCCTCGACCACCTCGGTGATGGCGTGGACGCGGACTGCGACGGACGCGACGAGCCGGACGACAGCGTGTCCGGCGAGGGCGGTGCGATGTTCGGCACGGCGGCGGCCGTGGTGGACGGCTTCTTGGTGGTCGGCGCGCCGATGCGCACGGGCGATGGCCTGCAGAGAGCCGGCGCGGTGGGCGTCTATGCGTGGTCGGGGGGGATCGTGGAGCGCGCCTGGCTCGTGCACGACACCTCGGAAGATCGGGTCGGCACCTACGTGCAGGCCCTCGGGGACGTGGACGGCGACGGGGAGGGGGACCTGGCGGTGTCGTCGCCCTACGTGAGCGTGGCGCATCCCCAGGACGGCCAGGTCCAGGTGTACCTGGGCGTTCCGACCAGCGACTCGGCGGAGCCGGACGTGACCTTGTACGGCGGAGCCTCCAGCGACTACGCGGGCTGGTCCACCGGAGGCGGTGATCTCGACGGTGACGGGCGGGCGGACCTGGTGGTCGGCGCGACCCAGGGCGAGTGGGGGACCGGCATCGACCCCGTCGGAGCTGGCAAGGCCTACGCCGTGATCGGGCTCGGCTCGAGCGGTGCGATCGATCTCGACGACGAGATCCTGCTGGAGGGTGAGCACCCCGGCGACTACTTCGGCTACCAGGTGCGCGTGCTCGAGAGCGCCGACGGCACCGGGGTGCTCGCGGTCGGTGCCGTGCTCGCGGACCCCCGAGACGCCGACAACGCGGGCGCGGTCTACCTCTTCGAGGACCCGGTCGACGGCGCGACGGGAGCCGACGCCGACGCGGTGCTCCAGGGCGAGGACAACGGCGTGGAGGGCCAGGGCGACCGCATCGGGTGGGGTCTCGACGCGGCGGGCGACTTCGACGGCGACGGCTACCAGGAGGTGGTGGTCGGGTGCCCGCAGGGGTCCATCCCCGACAGCAGCACCGCAGGCGCGGGCCGCATCTATGTGCTGCCGGTCGACCAGTCCGGTGAGGTCGGGCTCGAGAGCGCCCCGCTCATCGTCGAGGGCGAGGCCTGGGGCGACCGGCTGGGCATGGACGTGGCGGGCGCCTTCGACGCCAACGGCGACGGCGCGAGCGACCTCTGGATCGGCGCCCCGGAGCGCACGACCAGCGGCTCGCTGGCCGGGGCGGTGTACCTGGTGCTGGGGCCCCTCGAGGGCACGCACCTCGTGTCCGACGTGGCCCAGATCGTGCTCGAGGCCGAGGGCGACGACGACAACCTCGGCTGGAGCGTGGCTTCCGGGGATCTCGACGGCGACGGCCTGCACGACCTGGTCGCCGGGGCCCGTGGCGACGACCAGGGGGGCGCCGATGCGGGGCGGGTGCACGTGCTCCTCGGCACGGGGCTCTGGTAGGGCCTACTTGCCCAGGAGCTCGTCGAGCACGGCCCGCACCGCCTCGGGGTCGTGGGTTCGGGAGAGGTAGACCATGGTGCCCTCGGCGTCGAGCACCGCCTGCAGCGGGAACGGCGCGGAGCTCGTCCCGGCGTCCGAGTTCCACCGCTGGTAGACCTCGTTCTGGGTGTCGAGCAGGCAGGGGAGGGTGGTCTGGGACTCCCCGATGTAGGCGTAGGCCGTGTCGAAGGTGTCGCCTGCGTTGATGAGGAAGGCGTTGATGGCGTCGCCGTAGGGGTCGACGATGCTGGGCTGGATGTCTGGAACCTCCAGACTGCAGACCGGTCAGTACTCGGCCCAGAAGGCGATGAAGAGCGGCTTGCCCCGGTAGTCGTGCAGGCTGTAGTTCGACAGCTTGTTGTCGGGGTACTCGAAGCCTTCGAGGGTGAAGTTGTCGGGCTGTTCGCCGAGGATGTAGGTGCCCCAGCGCATCTCGAGCTCCACCGACGACTCGTCGGGGTCGTTGCTCTCGATGTTCAGCACGCCGCCCGCGGGCTCGCCTTCGGCGGTGACCACCACCGCCGAGGCGCCTCCGGGGGCGATGGTGAGCGCGTCGGGCGTGACCGTGTAGGCGCTGTTGTCGGGCGCGAGGCTCACCTCGAGCTCCATCGGCCCGGCGTTCTTGACGGTCAGGGCCACCGAGCTGTCGGGCTCGGTGAACAGGAGCTCCACGGGGAGGTCGAGCTCCGGACCGGCCACGGTACGGTCGTGCTCGAGGGTCTGGGCGTGGAACCAGTCCGCGCCGAGCACCCGACCGTTCTGGGCCGCCACCCCGAAGGCGTACTGGATGGCGGCCTCGTGGCCGACGATCTCCGGCCCCTCGTCGCCCACCCAGGCGACCTCGAACTGGGTCCAGCTCGCGCTGTAGGCGTAGTCGCCGTCGAGGGCGACGCGGTTGGCGGTGCCGCCCACCTCGTAGCTTCCGCGATCGACGAGCACGTCGTCCTCGAGGTCGACGACCGCCACGCCGTCGGCGGTCATCGCCACCACGGCGCGGTCCCCGTCGAAGGCGATGTCCCGGCCCGTGGCGGCGAGCTCCAGACGGTCCAGCTCGGAGGGGCTCTCGGGGTCGCTCAGATCGATCAGGACCAGGGAGGCCCCGTCGGCCACCAGCGCGCGGCCTCCGTGCATCGCGACCGAGGTGGCGTTGTCGGCTGCGAACAGGCCGAGCTGCTCGCCGTCGCCGTCGTAGACGAAGGCGCCCTGCTCCTGGCCAGCGAGCATCACCAGGCCGTCGGCGGCCGCCACGTCGTCGTGCACGTTGGCGTCGAGCGCCTGGATCTGGCAGTCGCCACGGTCGACGACGTCGTCGGGATCGCTCACGTCGATGCAGCGCACGTCGCCGTAGCGGGTGCCGAGCCACACGCGCTCGGTGCTCGGGTCGTGGGCCATGTAGTAGATGCGGTCGGTGTTCTCGTAGTGGAGCTGCGCGCCCGTCTGCAGGTCGACCACGACCCAGCCCCCCTGGCCGGACACCAGCCCGTAGTCGTCGTGGAAGATCACGGCCTCCACGGCCTCGACGAAGTCGTCGTACATGTCGAGGTCGCCGATCGGCACCAGCGGGTCGCCGAAGCCCCAGGCGGGCAGGCCGCTGCT
>Ga0114932_10002342_pt1 | contig 20087 bp, 10 predicted proteins | sample 2SBtaG_2_FD_87286 | JGI IMG/M metagenome (GOLD analysis project Ga0114932, IMG submission 87286) | Deep subsurface microbial communities from Kolumbo volcano to uncover new lineages of life (NeLLi) - 2SBTROV12_ACTIVE470 metaG | ecosystem: Environmental > Aquatic > Marine > Volcanic ... | reverse complement strand
GGGGTCATCGGTAGGAAATGATCCTTTGCCCCAGATCTCAACAGGCCCTGAATATTCCATACCCATTCCCCAATGCGCTGTATCAATATGATGGGCGCCCCATCCGGTTATCATGCCGGCGCCAAACTGTTCGCAGCGCAGCCATCCGGGCCGGCTTGTAATGCCCTTCATGGTAAAATCCTGTGCATGTACCCTGTCTTCCGTATAATACACATCGGGTGTAGCGCCCAGCCATGCATCATAATCCAGGCTGGCAGGTACCGGCATAGATGCCCTGCTTCCACCACCAGGATCACCCGGCAATCCTACTTCTACTGTTTTCAATTCACCGATCCTTCCGTTCCTTACGAGCTCGCATACTTTTTTGAATTGAGGCCATGGATCGATGGATCGTTGCTGGCTGCCCATTTGCAAAATGCGTCCGGTCTTTTTTACTGCATTGCTTAATATCCTGCCTTCTTCAATCGTTAATGCAGCAGGCTTTTGCAAATACACATCTTTGCCGGCATTCACTGCATGCACTCCTACAATGGCATGCTGGTGGTCGGGCAAGCTGATGTGTACCGCATCGATGTCTTTGTTTGCCAGCAGCTCTTTATAATCATAATATACTTTGATATCCCAATCGCCTTTCAGGCCGCCGTTGAATGCAGCCGCTCTTGCATAATTTGCTCTTACAGCTGCGGGGCCTGCATTTGCACGGTTTTTATCCAGGTCACAAACAGCCATGATCCTGGCGCCGGCATATCTTGCAATACCGCTCATGTCATGGGTGATCGATATCCTGCCGCAACCAATAGATCCTACATTGATCATATTGCTCGGGGCATTTTTACCGAATACACTGGCCGGTACAATCGTGGGGAAGTTTACCGCCAGGGCAGTTCCCAGAGAAGCTTTGATGGTATTACCGAGGAACTCCCTTCTACCAACACCTTTTTTTTCTTTTTTCATAATGAATATTTAGATCGTCATCCTGAGCGAGTGAAGCGAATTAACGAACGTCATCCCGAGCGCAGCCGAGGGATCTGCCCGAATATTCAGCAGGTCCCTCGACTCGCTTCGCTCGCTCGGGATGACGGTTAAAAACAAATTATTTTTTAAGCGTCATGGGCCTGGCTTTTTTCTGAGCGATCAACGCCAGTTCGGTAGCCAAAAAACAATCTGCCTGTGGCATGGCAGTTTCTGTTCTGTTGATGATATCATCCACAAACAAAGGACCAAAAGGAAGTGATTCTTTGTTACAATCCATGTGGACCATTTCTTTCTGGTTAACCAGGTACAGGTGATTCCCACCTTTGTTGCCCGAAGCGATATCTGTATTTTTTCTCACTTCAATGTATCCATCAGTGCCCAATATGGTCAACCGGCCATCTCCCCAGGTATCCAAACCATCGGGTGTAAACCAATCTACCCTGATATAACCTGTACCGCCATTACCACTGAGCATCACATCGCCAAAATCTTCAAAATGGGGATATTGCGGATAATGCACGTTGCCTGTTTGAGCCAGCAACACTTCTGCCTTTGTGGTACCGGTGAAATAGAGGTACTGGTCAAATTGGTGTGAACCGATATCGGTAAGAATGCCTCCATATCTTTTCTTATCGAAAAACCAATCGGGCCTGGAGCTGAGGCTCATCCGGTGCGGGGCCAGGTTAACGGTTTGAATCACTTTTCCAATGGCGCCTTGTTTGACCAGCTCACCTGCTTTGATCGTGGCTTTGTTTTCCAATCGCTCGCTGTACATGATCATGTAGATGCGCTTGGTTTCTTTCTGTACTTTTTTTACCTGTGCAAATTCTTCCAGTGTGATGATACCCGGTTTATCGGTCAGGTAATCCTTGCCATGCTGCATAACCCTGATGCCCAGCGGCGCCCGCTCGTCGGGTATACCGGAGCTCATCACCAGTTGAATGGAAGGGTCTTCGAGTATCTCTTTTTCGCTTTGGGCTAGTTTGCAATTGGGATATCTTTTGTGGAAAGCAGCCAACAGATCGGGTTCTTTCGCATATACAGACACCAGTTCTCCACCTCCTCTTGTTACAGCTTCCACCATACCATAAATATGGCCATGGTTGATATTGACAACGCCAAACTTGATCCGGCCGGGCGCAATGTTCAGGGCTTTTTCTTTGTTGGTAGACTCGATAGACCTGGCTCCTGCCATGAGTGGCGACATGAGCATTAATCCGGAAGCCCAGGCTGTATCTTTTAATAATTTTCTTCTGAGTGCATCGTGCGATTTCATAATGGAAGCATTTGTTCGCACAAAATAATTAATATCCAGTGTTTTGTGCCACTTCTTAAGTACAAAAAACACTGGATTATTGGCCTCCTGTTCAGCTATGTTAACATATAGCCGCCAGACATGATTTATCTTTACCATAAACCAAGTAATCCATGCTAAAGGGAAAAATAAGGTGCAGCTGGTGTCTGAAAGATGAATTATACAAACAATACCACGACGAAGAATGGGGAACACCTTTGCACGATGATCAAAAATTGTTCGAGCTGCTTTGCCTCGAAGGAGCCCAGGCGGGATTGAGTTGGTATACCATCTTGTCTAAACGCGAGAACTATCGCAAAGCATTCGACGGGTTTGATGCAAAGAAAATGGCAAAATACAATGCAGCGAAAATTGAAAAGCTGTTGCTGAACGAAGGTATTGTACGGAACCGTTTAAAGGTAAATGCTTTTGTTACCAATGCACAGGCTTACCTGGCTATACAAAGAGAATTCAGCAGTTTTGACAAGTACATCTGGCAGTTCGTGGGTGGTAAGCCCATTGTAAACCAGGTAAACTCCATGAGCAGTGTACCTGCGAAAACAGTTATATCGGACACTATGAGCAAGGATTTGCTCAAGCGTGGGTTTAAATTTGTTGGTTCTACTATTTGTTATGCGTTCATGCAAGCCTCCGGCATGGTAAACGATCACATCGATGATTGCTGGAAGAAAAGAAAATGATGAACGTTTACCACAATGGCTTACCCTGGTAATAATCCAGTATCTTAGTCCGTAGCAGGTAATCATAGCGTGCGATGATCAGGTTGCTCCTGGCCCGGTCGAGGTTGTTCTTGGCAATCAGGTAATCTACCGAAGTACCTACTCCTTGTTCGAAGCGTATTTCGGCAGCGCGGAAAGATTCCGTATACGCTTTTACCTGTTCCATTAAAACAGTGTATCGGTCTTTTGCCGAAGTCATGTTCAGGTGATCTCTTTCTACCTGTTGCTTCAATTGTATTTTGGCGGTTTCATCAACAAACCGGGCATTTTGCAAGTCGATCTTTGCCTGTGCCACCTGGTTCCTGTAACGGAAATTATTCAGGATGGGCAGGCTGATACCGGCGCTTACATAGGTACCGTAATTATTTTTCAATTGATCGGCATAAGCGATCTTGTTATTCAATGCGTCCCTGCTGTTGCTGGAATAATTGGTGTTGATACCGCCGCCAATACCCAGGCTGGGAAATAAATTTCCTCTTGCTGCACGAAGTGCTTTTTCAGAACGCATGGTTTTGAGCTCTACCGATCTGATGGCTGCCAGCTGCGATACCGCGGTTTGATAAATACTATCGGAAGTGGCATGATACGATAAATCGAACTGGTCGGCACCGAGGCGTTCCAAACTGATACTCGTATCCAACGGCATATTCATCAGCTGTGCTAAAGAAAGCTTTGCTGCATCTCTTGCATTACGGGTATTGATAAGTGTTACCTGGTCGCTGGCCAATTGACCTTTCAGGTCATACAGATCGGAAGGTTTGATGGCACCGGCTTTGTCCTGTATTTCCAGCCGTGCTACCTGTTGCTCAGAAAGGTATACTTGCTTTTTTGCCTGTTCCATGAGGTCTTCGTTATCCAATACCTGCAAATAGGCCAGTATGATATCCAATGTAAGTTTGTCCTTCGATTGCTGCCAGTCCATTTTACCTGCTTCATACGCGTACTGGTTTTGTTTGAGTGTATTCAGCAGCTTAAATCCGTTGAAAACGGTAACACTACTGCCCAGGCTATAATTGGCTGTGGTGAGCTGCTGGTTGATATAGCTGTTGTTGGAAGGGTCAATACTTCTTCCCTGGTTGAGGGCATGGTTGATGCTGCCATTGAGCTGTGGTACCAGGTTGCCCTTCGCCTGGTTCAGGTTAACGGCCGCTGTTCGCAACTGGAACTCCTGTTGCTTTACATCGGCATTATTGGAGATGGCTGTTTCAATACATTGACGGAGTGTCAGGGAGCTGCGTTGTGATAGTCCGGGTACACATAAGGATGCAATGCATAAGAATAACAAAAATTGTTTCATCAATTTATTTTTAACTGCTTAGTCTTTTTTCTCTATTCTTCCGTCCAGCAAGTGGATGATCCGGGAGCCATAATCGGCATTCTTTTCTGAATGTGTTACCTGTATGATGGTGATGCCTTCTTCCTGGTTCAGTTTTTTGAACAGGCTCATGATCTCTTCTCCTTGTTTTGAATTGAGGTTACCGGTGGGCTCATCGGCCAGCAATAGTTTTGGCCTGGCCACCAGCGCGCGTGCGATGCCCACTAGTTGTTGTTGACCGCCGGAGAGCTGTTCCGGGAAAAGGTCTTTTTTCCCTACGATCTGGAAACGGTCGAGCATGTCTGCCACCCTGGCTTTCCGTTCCGATGGTTTTATATCCTGGTAAAGCAGCGGTGTTTCTATATTTTCATACACTGTCAGTTCATCGATCAGGTGGTAAGCCTGGAAAATAAAACCAATGTGCTGTTTGTACAGATTTGTCCGTTGTTTCTCTTTCAATTCGTGTACTGGTTGTCCGTTGAACATATAAGCGCCTTCATTGAATTCATCCAGCATCCCAATCAGGTTGAGCAGGGTTGATTTCCCTGATCCGGAGGGTCCCATGATGGAAATGAACTCTCCTTCTTTTACGTCCAGGTTCACGTCTTTCAGGATAAAGGTTCTGTTCGTTTTGTTCTCCACCCATTTGAAAATTCCTTTTAATTGTATCATTGTAATTGGTCTTTTATTCTGTTCTTAAACTCTTTATCGGGTTAGCCATTGCAGCTTTCAGTGAGCGGAAACCAATCGTTACACCCGCAATAAGCAGCGTAATAGCAATGGCCAATATGAAAACGCCTACGCCAATCTGGATACGAAATTTGAAATCCTCTAAGTATCTGTTCATGAACCACCAGGCAATCGGTGCTGACATAATAAAAGCAATGAGCACAAGACGGCTGAATTCTTTTCCAAACATCCACAAAATGCTTTGTACTCCTGCACCTAATACCTTGCGTATGCCAATCTCTTTTGTCTTTTGTGCCACCATAAACGATACCAGGCCATATAAACCCAAACAGCCAATGAGAATAGCTATTCCTGCAAATGTTTCAATCAATGCAAGGATCGTATCATCAAACTCATAATATTTTTCCAATTCAGTATCTAAAAATTCATGTTCATATATATATTGTGGGTATACGTCGTTCCATATCTTCTCAATTGATGCCAAGCCCGATCTGCTACCCGGCACATTTATTTTTACAGCACAATGTTCCACACCATTTAACGCAGGAAACATGACCACCGGATTGATATCCAAATGAAAAGACTTGTCATAAAAATTTTTCACCACGCCAACAACCGGGGCAGTAACTCCATCCACCGAAATATTCTTATTAATGATTTCCTCAGGAGATCGTAAACCAAGTTTGCGAATAAAAACTTCATTCACAATATATTGGTTGATGGTATCAGAAGGATAGATCCCCCTTCCGGCTATCAGTTTCAAATTGAACAGTGAAAGATAATTTTCATCAATGGGTTTAGCATTAAACGACCACGGCCTTTCTTTTACATCATTATCATACCGAATGGCCTTAACATTACTATGATTAGCACTTGGCGGTTCCATGCAAAGCGAAGCATCTTTTACAGCCGGCACTTCTTTCAGTCTGCTTATCAGCCATTTCATTTTGATCTTACCGATGCTATCATGAATAGGAACAGGCAGCATAACAATATTGTCTTTATCAAAACCGAGATCCGAATGTTTAGAAAAATTCATCTGTGAAGCAATCACAATGGTTCCTATGATCAGCATCTGGGAAATTGAGAATTGTGCAATCACCAGTATTTTTCTCATCGGGAAGCCTGTTGTTTTCTCTCTCGGCAATTTTCCTTTTAATGCAATTGCCGGTTTAAATCCAGACAATATCAATCCCGGGTAAGATCCCGACAGGAATACAACAGTTAGAACAATTACCGAAAGGAATAACAATAACCAGGTGTTCATGAAGGGGTTCACCGTAAGTTGCACTTTAAACAACGTATTTACAAAAGGCAAACTCAATTGTGCCAAACCAACTGCCAGCAATGTTGCAAACATTGTAATAATAGTTGTTTCTGCAATAAATTGCCAAAACAACTGTGCACGCATACCACCTAATACCTTTCTTACTCCTATTTCTCTGCTTCGATTTGAGGCCTGTGCAGTAGCAAGGTTAATAAAATTAACACATGCCGTAATGATTAAAAACAACCCGATAAACGCAGCTGCCCATAAATACTTTTTGTCTACATAGCCTCCATAATCTGCATCAAAGTGGATATCCTCCAGCGGCTGAAGATGAAACCTGAAAACATTTTTATTAATGTTGCCAGCATAATATTTCTCCATTATCTGTGGAAATATTTTTTCAACAGAACTCGCTGCAACTGATGGTTTCAATAAAAGAAACGTGTTGCACTCACTGGTAAAACCTCCCCAACTATCCTCTTTTGCCTGCCAATCGCTAAAATCCTTTAAATTCTTATCACTTACGTAAATCTCCTGTACCCTCTCTGTATTTAAAGGAATATCCCGTAGTACGCCTGTTATTTTAGCATTGACCTTATTACCGATATTGATTGTCTTCCCAATCACCTCTTCACTTCCGAAATATTTCCTCGCCAATTTTTGGGTAATCAATGCGGTATTGGGCTCATTCAATGCAGTTGTTATATCGCCCGACACCAATGGAAAATTAAATATGTCGAAGTAGTCCGATGTTGTAATGGCAATGCCATTATCTTCTTTGAATTTTTTAATATTATTATTCGGCGATTCAACGCTCACCTGCGTTCCCCAGAACACTTCAACCCTTGTTGTTTTTTCCGCAAATGCATAATCATTTCGCATTGCTTTTGCCAAGGGTGCGGGTGAACCATGTGAATAAAAAGTATGCTCACCCCGTACTTCAGTACCCACACGATATATCCTGTCTTTGTTGTGGTTGAAGTTTTCAAAACTCAAATGATGAGCAACAATCGAAAAAATGATAATACTACAGGCGATCCCCAGCGAGAGTCCGGCAATGTTAATTATTGCGTACGTTTTATTCCGTATCAGGCTACGCCATGCGGTTTTGAAATAATTCCTGATCATAGCTGTATTTTTATTCAGTTCGTAAACTTTTTACCGGGTTGCTAAGGGCTGCATTGATCGATTGAAAGCTGACTGTAGCCAATGCAATCAATACAACCAAAATACCCGCCAGGGGAAAATTCCACCAGCTGATCGCAACACGGTATTCGTAATTCTGGAGCCAGTTGTGCATGATCCACCATGCCAGCGGGAATGCCAACAGGCAGGACAGGCCAATGAGTTTCAGGAAATCTCTCGACAACAATGTAGAGATGTTGATTACTGTTGCTCCCAGCACTTTTCTTACACCTATTTCTTTGATCCTCCGTTCTGTTGCATAGGATGCCAGGGCAAATAAACCCAGGCAGGAAATCATGATGGCTAAAATCGCGAATACCTTTGACAGCTTGCTGATCAGCTCTTCATTCATGAACAGGCGGTTGAATTGCTCATCCACAAACTGGTAAGAAAAAGGGTAACCGGGATTATATTGTTTCATTGTTTTTTCCACCACAGCCACCGTTTTTTCAATATCTGCCTGCGGTTTAAACCGCACATACATTTCTGTAGTGTTTTCAGGTTTGCTGTAAAAGAACATGACAGGATCGGGCTTAGCATACATATCACCATAAACATAGTCGTTCGTCACTCCTACTACCTGGGCTGCCACACCGCTGCCATCTCCATCATACCAAATCTTTTTACCCAGGGCGCTTCCTTCTCCCATCAGCTTTTCCAAAGATTGCGTGATAACGACATGGATCGTTTTATTTACCATGGCACTATCTGTCTCAGCAATATCTCTTCCTTGCAGCAGCCTGATGCCCGATGTATGGAAAAATCCGGTACTTACATATCGCTGGGAAATGACCACTTTTGCATCGCTGGGTTTCCCGTGCCAGGTAAGGCCATAGGTGTTGTTTCCTCCATAGAGTGTAACATGATCGCTCAAGGCCGCATCTTCAATCAGTCCCGTGCCCAGGAGCTCCTGTTTAATAGCTGCATAGTGCTTTCCAACATTACCCGTTACCTCTGTTTGCAATAAGCTATTCTTGTCCAGTCCAAGGTTCCGGCTTTTTACGTGCTGTATCTGCTGGTAAATAACTACAGTACTTATGATCAGGATGATAGAGACCGTGAATTGCATCACAACCAGCCCTTTCCTGATCAGGTTGGCGCTACCCGCTTTTTGCTTCAACCCTTTCAATACCGTTATCGGGTTGAAAAGAGACAAGTAGAAGGAAGGATAGCTGCCCGATAGCAGTCCGCACACCAATACAATCGCCAGAAGGATCAAAACATGAAAAGGTTGATCCAATCCAAGTACCAGGTGTTTCTGGATCATCAGGTTGAATGCCGGCAGGCAAAGCGCCATGATGGCGATGGCTAACAAGCCGGCCAAAAAAGCCATCAATAAAGCCTCGCCGAGAAACTGGAAAATAAGGTTGGCATTGGTGGAGCCCAGCACTTTTCTTATGCCTACCTCCTTCGCCCGTTTTTCACTCCTGGCCGTAGCAAGGTTCATGAAATTGATGCAGGCGATCAAAAGGATGATGATCGCAATAAGAGAAAACAGGTGAACATATTCAATGCGGCCGCCACCGGTTTGAATGCCATTATCGAATTTATCGCGCAACCGCCAGTCGTTCATACTGAATAAAAATGGTCTTGCCAGAGAAGTGGGCTCTCTCTTCTGTATAAAATCATACAATAGTTTATTCACAGTAGCGGGGTTAGCTCCTGGCTTGAGTTCCACATAAGTGCTCAAAGAATTGTTACCCCATTTATGCAGCCATCCGCTCTCCTGGAAAAAGATCTCAAATGGAGCCACCCATTCAAATTGAAGGCTGGAATTCTCAGGTATGTCTTTCAGTACACCAGCAATGATATAGTCTTGTTTATTATTTACCCTTATGCTCTTTCCTAGCACGTCTTTGTTGTTTCCGAAAAATTTCCGGGCTGTCTTTTCTGTTATAACAATGGAATGGAGCTCTTTAAAGGCCGTTGCCACATCTCCCTGTACGAATGGCAGGGTAAACATGGTAAACAAAGATGGTTCTACATACTTTCCTCCAGCATACATGGAGCGGTCACCGATGGTAAAAAGGGACGTAGTAGTTCCTTCCGAAGTGCGGCAAGCATTGGCAATACCTGGAATTTCCGTTTGTATGGCAGGTCCCAGAAGTCCAGGTGTAGACGAGAGGGTACGTATACCGTTATCGATTTTAAAATTTTCCCTGACAAAATATAATTGATCTTTTTTCTCATTAAAATGATCATAGCTCAATTCATCTTCTACCAATAAAAAGATCAATCCGGCACAAGCGATACCTACAGCCAATCCAAAAACATTCAGAAAGCTATAAGTTCTGTTTTTCCAAAGATTGCGGAACGCGGTTTTGAAATAATTTTTGATCATAACGCTGTTTTTATTCGGTTCTCAGACTCTTTACCGGGTTCGCCACTGCTGCTTTAATCGCCTGGAAGCTCACGCTTGCCAGTGCGATAATGATAGATGCTGCACCTCCAACAGCAAACAACCACCAACTCAATTCAATCCTGAAGGAAAAGTGTTGCAGCCATTTGTTCATAAAATACCATGCAACAGGTGAAGCAACGCAAAATGCAATGGCTATTAGCAGCATGAATTCTTTAGAGAACAAATACACGATACCCGATGCCGTGGCGCCTAATACTTTTCTGATGCCCACTTCTTTGATACGCTGTACAGCCATGAATGAAGCCAGGCCATACAATCCCAGGCAACTAAGGAATATAGAAATGAAAGCGAATATCTTATACAGATACGCTAATTGATTTTCCTGCTTGTAAAAGTCTGCAATTTTATCATCCAGGAATTTGTATTCGTACACAAAATCAGGATAAGCAGTATTCCATAGTTTTCCGATAGACTTCATTACAGGCGCTATATCTTTTGTTGAAAGTTTTACGGTCACTTGCCTGTAATCACTTTTAAGCGTAGCAATGATAATAGGTGCCAGACCGCTGCGAAATGATCGGGTGTTAAAATCTTTTAAAACACCTACAACAGTACCTTTCATTTTATCGTTGAAAGCGATTTCTTTATTCAATATATCTTGTGGGTTGGTAATACCCACATTCCTGACAAACATTTCATTAACCAAAAATTCTCTCATGGTATCTGATGCCACTATATTTCTTCCGGCAACCAGCGGCAGTTTATATGCAGGCAGGTAATTATCATCTGCTAACTTGGCAATAGCATAGAAATCTGATCTTTTTGCTGCATGATTGAAAACAAATGTTGTCCACATATCATTATTATCCTCGATGGGCGTATTGGAGCTGAAGCTTACCAGCTGTACCCCTTGTGTGTTTTGCAGTTCTGTTTTAATGTAATCATATTTCAGCTTACTCACACTATCACTAGGTAAAGGAATATTTACAATTGCATCTTTATCGAAGCCAATCGGCTGACTTACAAAAAAATTCATCTGTTTTAAAATAACCAATGTGCTTATAATAAGCGTTTGTGAAATGAGGAATTGAAGCACCACCAATCCCCTCCGCATCGAAATCCCTTTATTGCTTTTTAGTGTCAGTTTGCTCTTTAGTGCATTAACGGGGTTGAATTTGGAAAGAACAACAGAAGGATAAAAGCCTGCTACAATGGTTACAACTGTTAAAATAATGATAAGGAACATGGCAACGGGTAAACCATTTACCCAATTTATACTTATAGCCAGTTCAAGTATATTACCAACATAGGGCAGCGCAAGCAATGAAAACAGTAATGCAAATACTATTGATCCAAGAACAACCAAAAAAGTCTCCGCAATGAATTGCATGCGTAATTGCCACGCATTACTGCCTAATACCTTTCTAACGCCCACTTCTTTTGCACGATTCACAGCTTGTGCAGTAGAAAGGTTAATAAAATTCACACAAGCGATCAGTAAAATGAATACCGCGATCAGCCATAAAATATTGATCATGGTCTTGCTGATGCCATGGCCGCTGAAAGTCCCTGCTTGTTGGTCAAAATGAATAGCCGGCAACGCCTGCATGGTGAGTTGGTCTTTATCATCAGGAGATTTTACTTTTATAGAATATGATCTTAACTGTTTTTCAAATGAAGCTGCCTGAGCAGTTGAAGGCAGTAAAATATAACAACCAAAATCCTGGTTAACACCGTCGTAGTCAACAGAGGTTTTTAGTCCTTTTGTATAGCCTGTCCCATAAGAAACAACTGCTTTAAACTGGAAATCTGTATTGGCAGGAATGGTCGCCAAAACACCGCTCACTTTTAAAACAATATCATTGTTCATTTTTATTGTTCTTCCAACAACATTGTTATAGTTACCAAAGTATTTTTCTGCTGCTTCCTTAGATAGCAGCACATTATTGGGTTCATTCAGGCTTTGACAAGAGCCCGAAAGCAATGGAAAATCAAATATTGAAAAGAACGAAGGGTTGGTGAAAAATACTCCATTCTCTTCTTTAAACTTCCTTGATCTTGAATTATCGCCCTCTTGAATAACCAATTGGTCGTTATGAGATGCCAACAAAGGAGCTATTTGCTCCACTTGAGGGAAAGCCGTCTTTATTCCACGAGGCATACCGAAGGGAATGCCATGCCCATAAAAAATCTTTTTACTGTCTGCATGATGAAACTCGGTAATGGCGCGATAAATGCGATCTTTTTTTACATGAAAGTCATCAAAGCTGTTGTGAAACCGGATGATGATGAAAATTACCATACAAACAGCAATACCTATTGCAAGTCCCGCAATGTTGATGACAGTATAACTCTTATTTCGGGTTAAGTTTCTGAAGGAGGTTTTAAAATAGCTGCTGAACATAAGATTAATTTGTATTGTATGATTTATTCAGTTCGCAAGCTCTTTACCGGGTTAGCTACCGCTGCTTTGATTGCCTGAAGGCTGATCGTTAGCAGGGCAATAATGATCGAAACGAGTCCGCCTGCAGCAAATAGCCCCCAACTGATGTTGATGCGATACGCATAATCCTGCAACCATTGATGCATTGTATACCATGCAATGGGTGTGGCTATTGCGAGAGCAATTGCAATGAGTATGATGAATTCTTTTGAGAACAGATATACGATGTTTGCAGCAGTTGCGCCAAGCACTTTACGAATACCCACTTCTTTTATCCGCTGCACTGCCATGAATGAGGCTAATCCATACAATCCAAGGCAGCTAAGAAATATAGCGATCGCTGCGAATGCTTTATACAACTGCGACAACTGGTTTTCTTGTTTATAAAAACTGCCAATCTTATCATCAAGAAACTTGTATTCATAACTATAATCAGGAAATGTTTGTTCCCATATTGTTTTAATCGATTGCATGGCAGAAGCCATGTTCGTTGTTCCCAATTTTATTGCAGCCTGGCGGTACATGGTAATATTGGTGGTAATAAGCAATGGCGCCAGATCGTTACGGAAAGGCCTGTCGTTAAAATCTTTCAATACACCAACAACGGGGCATTTTATTTGATCACTCAACATGCTTATTTCCTTGTTCAATATATCTTCCGGCTTTTTGAATCCCAGGCTTTTTACCAGCGATTCATTCACCAGAAACTCCCGCGTCATATTGGAGGGTTGCAAATTTCTTCCGGCTACCAGTTGTAATTTATAAGCCGGCACATATCCATCGTCGGCGAATTTGGCAATGGCCTGAAAATCTGCCTCTTTTATTGAGTGGTCAAATTTGAATGAAGTCCACATATCATTAGCATCTTCAACCGGGGTATTGGAACTAAAGCTTACCGACTGCACACCGTTTACCGACAATAACCGCTGTCGCAAATAATCCGTCAGTTTGCTGCCGGTACTGTCCGGACGGAAAGGAACATTTACAATGGCGTCTTTATCGAAGCCTAACGGCCGGTTCATAAAAAAATCCATCTGTTTTACAATAACGAGTGTTCCGATGATAAGCGCCTGTGCTATAACAAATTGAAATATCACCAACCCTCTTCTTAATGAAATTCCTTTTGCTGCATTTACTGTGAGTTTACTCTTTAAAGCATTGACAGGATTAAAACGTGATAAAACAATAGAAGGATAAAAACCGGCGAGTGCGGTTACAAGAATTGTTACAGTCAGAAGAAATAAATTAATGGATGGATTGTTTAGTATGTTGAACGAAAGCGAAAGCTCTAACAATTGATTTATTGAAGGCAAAGCAAGAATCGTAATAACCGTTGCAAGTATTACAGCGCTTGCGACTATCAAAAACGTTTCAGCAACGAACTGGATTTGCAATTGCAACTTATTACTGCCCAGCACTTTTCTTACACCCACTTCCTTTGCACGATTAACCGCTTGCGCAGTGGATAGATTGATAAAGTTTACGCAGGCAATCAATAGGATAAATGCTGCTATGAGCCATAATACATTGATGAGCTCATGACTGATCGTTTTGTTGCTGTAATTACCCACTTCTGCGTCATAATGCACTGCACTTAATGGCTGTACAATTTGACTATTCTTATTGTCGGCAGGCGCCATCTTTCGTACATACGTTCTTAGCTGTTGATTAAAATTATCAACAGAAATATGCGGTGGCAACAAAACATAACACCCAAAATCAGGTCCAGTTTGGTTCCAGTCGGGGTTTTGCAACCCGTATATCTTGTCTCCTGTAAAGTCCGTTCCAAAAGCAACTACCAATTTTAGTTGAAAGTCTGTATTGGCCGGTATGGTTGCGAGAATACCCGAAACTTTCAACGCTGTTGGCGGAAACTGGAACAATCCTGCACCTATCCTGTATGTCCCTGTTAGTTTAATGGTTTTGCCGATTGCTGTTTTCCAGTCGCCGAAATAGGTTTCCGCAATCTCTTTTGTAAGCAATACATTGTTCGGATCTTTCAATGAAGCATACGAGCCTGCGAGCAGTGGAAAATCGAACATGTTAAAGAATGAGGGGCTTGTATAAAATACACCGCTCTGCTCTTTAAAATTCTTTACAGGAGTCCCGTTGGCATCAAGTACCTGTAACTCATCATTATGGCTTGCATAAACCGGGGCTACTTGTTCCAGTTGTGGGAAAGTCGTTTTCAGTCCTTCCGGCATTGGAAAAGGCACGCTTTTCTCATAAGAAACAGTAGCCGCATCTGCATGATGATGTTCAGTTAACACACGATAAACGCGGTCTTTCTTCGAATGAAAATTATCGAAACTTGTTTGAAATTGTATAATGATAAAGATCATCATGCAAACAGCAATACCAACTGCCAGGCCAGCAATGTTGATAATGGTGTAGCTTTTGTTTCTCACCAAACTTCTGAATGCTGTTTTGAAATAGTTCTTTATCATGATAGTTATTTGTGAAATCCTTTTATTCTGTTCTCAAACTCTTCACAGGGTTAGCTATTACCGCTTTAATTGCCTGGAAGCTTATTGTTGCCAATGCAATGAAAATCACCAGGAATCCGGCCACAGCAAATATTTGCCAACCAATCGTGATCCTGTATGGATAATTCTGGAGCCATTTGTTGGCGACCATCCATGCAGCCGGAACAGCAACGATCAATGCAATGCATACCAACTTCAGAAAATCTTTGGAAAGAATGGTCACCACCGTATTTACAGATGCTCCCAAGACTTTTCGAATGCCAATTTCTTTTGTCCTTTTTTCTGCTGCCAATACAGACAATCCGAACAATCCAATGCACGAAATGAAAATGGTCAATATGGCACCGAATAACATGATCTGTTTCCATCTTGCCTCGGTTTCATAGCTTCTAAGATTTTCCTCATTTTTAAATACATAGGAAAATGGAGTAAGCGGGAAAATTTCGGCAAACTTCTTTCGAATGAATTTGAGGCATTCTTCGTCAGTGTTCGGTTTTATTTTGATACTGACCAGGCCGTACAAATTGCTATTTTTCATTGTAAATAACTGCGGGCCTATTTCTTGACCCAAACCCTGGTAATGATAATCTTTTACAACACCTACAACATGATAAATTTCATTGTTATTGTAAAAGAAATTGACCGTTTCGCCAATAGGGTTGCTCCAACCTGCTTTCTTTACAAAAGCCTCGTTCACGAGAACAGACTGTATTGAATCCGCAGGAAAATCTTTTGAAAAATTCCTTCCTGCCGTCAACGGAATCTTTAAAGCTGGAATATAAGACTCGTCAATTGTTTCATATGCAAACATAATAGTAGAGTCATTCCTTAGTTTAGCCCCTGCACCATTATAGCCTCCATTTTTGGCAGCAACTTTTTCAATATTGTGGTTTTGAAGCAACACCGTTTTAAATAGCTCAGCTTCGCTGTGCTTCATCATATCCTTGCGTACCTCAACAATATTGCTATCATCGTATCCTAAATCAGTTTTGGTAAGAAACTCAAACTGCCTGTAAACTACAATGGTAGCGAAGATGAGAAATGATGCAAGCGTAAACTGCAATACAACCAATGATTTTTGCAGGTAGTTTTTCCCTGAGAACTGAACCCGGCTGTACAATGTTTCTGTCGGTTTATATCTCGATAATACCAGTGCGGGATAAAAACCTGCAAGTAATCCCGTAACAATAAGCAGTGCCAGATAACCTGCCACTAATCTTGTATCAAAGAGATAAGAAAAGGAAAGCGCTTTATGCGAAAGATCATTGAACACAGGCAAGGCTAATTCCACCAATATAATTGCCGTAACAAAAGCAACTATCGTTAATAAAAACGACTCGCCAAGAAATTGTGCAACCAGTTGTTTTTTCCCGCCACCAACGACTTTTCGCACGCCAATTTCTTTGGCCCGTTTTAATGACCGGGCTACAGTCAGGTTTACAAAATTGATACAGGCAATTAATAATACGAACAGTGCAATACCTGAAAGTATATAAGCAAATATCGGGTTGCTTCCATCTGTTAATCCATTTACGGGAGGAAGCTGGGGATTCAGGTGGATATCAGTAAATGGCTGCAAAAAATAGGTACCCATCTGCATATCAGGGCCGCCACCATATTGTTTAACCAATGCATCGAAAGTCGGCTTTGCATCCTTTATGTAAAACCTTTGCATTTGGCTTTCCACTGTTTGAATATTTGCATTCGGATTCAAAACAACAAAGGTGTTCAGGAACATATTGAACCAGTTATCATCATTTTTTGCATCCTTGGCTGTCTCTCTGAAAGGGAGCAATACATCAAATTTGATCGTAGAATTTTGTGGGCAGGTTTTAGCTACAGCAGTTACCTTGTACGGAATAAATGCACTGTCTCCTTTCATCATTACTATTTTACCGACTGCATCATGGGTGCCGAATTGTTTTTCCGCCATATTTTCCGAAAGCACAATGGAATGGGGTTCCAGTAAGCAGGTTTTAAGATTACCGCTCAGCAGCGGGAAAGTAAAGACGGAGAAAAAATTCGAATCTACATACAAGAAAGACTGGGAATGGACCTCCGTTCCTGTTTTTATATTTGAGCCTCCGCTCTGTAGACGGACAAAAGACTGGATACCCGGCACGTTTTGTGCGAACCTTGGCCCTTGCAGAAAGCCGGTAACGCAATTTTTACGTTCAGTTCCGCCGTGGTTAGATTTTGACACCACCCTATAAATATGCGGAACATTTTTATGAAACCTGTCGTAGCTCACATCATCCATTACATACAGCATAATGAGCATGGCAGAAGCCAACCCAAGGCTCAGTCCGGCTATATTGATGAAGGAATAGATTTTATTCCTTTGAAGGTTTCTCCAAGCTGTTATAAAATAATTTTTCAACATAACGCCTTATTTACATGTATGAGTTTCTGATGTTTGAACTCCTTACTCCGTTCTCAAACTCTTCACCGGATTGGCCAGCGCAGCTTTTATTGCCTGGGAACTGACTGTAATAAATGCAATTAATAGCGCAGCACAGGCCGCCACAATGAATATCCAACAGCTCATATTTATCCTGTACGCAAAGTTTTGCAGCCATTTATTCATTGCCCAATATGAAATCGGAAATGCAATAAGAATCGCGATGCTGACCAGTTTTATAAAATCTTTCGAAAGCATTCCCATTATTTGCGACACATCAGCGCCCAACACTTTGCGTATGCCAATCTCCTTGGTACGCTGTTCTGCTGTGTAAGTGATCAGCCCAAAAAGCCCCAGGCAGGATACGAATATGGTGAGTGCGGAGAAAATATTGAGAATAGCACTCGTTTTCTGTTCTGCCGCATAGGTTTTGTTATACAGATCATCCATAAAAGCGTAGGTAAAAGGTTCATCTGTTTGGAAATTTTCCCATTCTTTCTTCATTGAGGAAAGTAACCCCGGTATATCTGTGGTCTTTATTTTGAATATCAATCCCCAGTCCTGCCCAAGTACCATTAACAGGGGAGTAATGGGTTCATGAAGCGACTTGAAATTGAAATCTTTCACTACCCCAACTATATGAAAAGGAATATCCATTCCCTTTCCTTCCTTATTGACTTTCCTGACAATCGTTTTTCCAATAACATCATTCATTCTCCATCCAAATGCTTTTACAGCGGTTTCGTTGATGATCATAGCAGTGGAATCGGTTGAAAAATCTCTTGAAAAGTTCCTGCCCGCTGCCAACTGCATGCCCAAAGTGGGAAGATATTGCTCATCCACTTGGTATTCCAGTGTTCTCATCATTTCATTATCGCGTCCCGATGGATATGCTAAAGCATTATTATTATTGCTGGGGCCAGCCGGCTTATACGCTGAAATGGTTGCGTTCACTATGCGAGGGTCATTCAGCATCTTTTCTTTATAGATCCGCTCATTTTTACCCAGGGCCCAGGAATTGGAAATCGTAAGTAATTGTTCTTTGCTGTAACCCAAATTCTTATGTTGTATGTATTTCATTTGTTGCCATACTACAATCGTACTGACGATTAAAGCAACGGAAATAAAAAACTGGAAAACAACCAAGCTACTGCGCAAGCCAAAACTATTATTACCGCCAGTAAATTTCCCTTTTAAAACAGAGGCAGGTTTGAAAGACGAGAGAAAGAAGGCCGGGTACATTCCTGCAACAACACTTACAAAAACGCCCAACCCGATAAATGCTGCAATGATTCTTATCTCAAATTCAAAACTTAAGTTTTTACCAGATATATCGTTGAAGACTGGTAATAGGAATTGAATTAAGCCATATGCTATTAGCAAAGCTAAAAAAGTCAATAATGCAGATTCAAGCAAAAACTGTTTCACAAGTTGAAGTCGTCCTGAACCAATTACTTTGCGCACACCTACCTCTTTTGCACGTTTGGAGGCGCTTGCAGTGGAAAGATTAATAAAATTGATGCATGCAATAAGCAGCATAAAAATGGCAATCGCCGCGAAGATGTACACATACATAGCATTTCCAGGTGCTGTCAATTCATAACTTGAATGAGAATACAAGTGAATGGATGTTAGTGGTTGCAATGCAAAACCAAGTCCATTGCCTTTTTTTCTAAACTGCTCAAGGCTCACTCCCATTTGCTGTTGTATTTGGGGGCCCATATATTTCTCCACCATGCCTGGCAGTTTGGCTTCCAGTTTTTTATAATCGGATCCTGGTTTTAATAATATATAAGTAAAAAAATTAGACCCCATCCACGAATCTGATTTTGCTTCATTCAATCCAGTCATGGAGCCAAACAAATCGAATCGGAAGTGAGAATTGGCCGGCACTTTATCAATGAGCCCTGTTACTTTAAAAGGTTCATTGTTGTTATTGGTAAATACCAGCGTTTTGCCTATCGGATTTTCATTGCCAAAGTATTTTTTTGCCGCTGCTTTTGTAATGACAAGTGTATTGGGTTCTTTCAAAGCAGTTTTTGCGTCTCCTTCAATCAATGGCAAGGTGAATATGCTGAAAAAATTAGGGTCGACAAAAACAAGCTCATCATCTCTGAAATTTTTCCCTTTATAACTGATTTTCGGTGCACCTGCCACGCGGAGCCTCGTTGCATCTTCAACTTCAGGGTAATCCTTTATCATTGCCGAAGCTACCTGTGGCATTACGTTTGCCTCATAAATTTTTCCTCCATTAATATCCGCTTTAAAAACAACCCGAACCATGCGATCTGCATTTTTATTGAAGCGGTCAAAATTCAATTCATCCTGCGCATAAAGCAGGATGATAAAACAGACTGAAATGCCAATGGAAAGTCCGGCAATATTGATGAAAGAAAAAGCTTTTCTTTTTATCAAATTGCGCCACGCAGTTATGAAATAGTTTTTCAGCATAAGGGGTATTTCTGATGTTCACACCAATATGTTTTCCGTAACCGTTTGTCCATCGAGCATGCGGATGATGCGATGGCTGTAACGGGCATCATGTTCACTGTGCGTAACCATTACGATCGTTGTTCCCTGTTCATTCAGTTCGGTCAATAACTGCATCACTTCATTACCATTGGAAGAATCGAGATTACCGGTAGGTTCATCCGCCAGGATCAGCTTGGGGTTGTTGACCACTGCCCTTGCTACCGCCACCCGCTGTTGTTGTCCGCCGGAAAGCTGCTGGGGATAGTGGTTTCGGCGATGCATGATCTGCATTTTATCCAGCACTGCTTCCACCCTTGTCTTCCTGTCGGCCGCTTTAACGCCGGTATAGATCAGGGGCAGTTCTACATTCTCAAAAACAGTCAGCTCATCGATGAGATTGAAACTCTGGAACACGAACCCGATATTGTGTTTGCGGAGATCGGCCCTTTTGCGT